>ERZ724513.620-NODE-620-length-17646-cov-9.503041_pt1 | contig 17646 bp, 14 predicted proteins | sample MGYA00376046_ERZ724513 | MGnify/ENA primary metagenome ERZ724513 (study PRJEB28724, sample SAMN07190883) | activated sludge metagenome | isolation source: activated sludge of sewage treatment plant in Hong Hong | place: Hong Kong | collected 2016-03-17 ...
CGGCGACCACCGGAACCAGCCGATCGGCGCCGGCGGCGCGCACCGCGTCGAGCAACGGGGCGCGCGACTCGGCCAGCCGGTGCGATCCCAGCACGCCCAGGGCGGCGACCGCCACGGCGAGGTAGACGGTCAATGTGATGGCCAGCGCCAGCCGGATCGCCCGGGGAATGACGCGCGCCGGGTCGCGCACCTCCTCGGCCAGCGTGGCGATCCGCGCATAGCCGGCGAACGCGAAGAACAACAAGCCGGCGGACTGCAGAACGCCCGCGACCGATCGGGATGAGCCAACGCTCAACCGGGACGCCTCCCAGTCACCCGAGCAGACGGTCGCGGCGACCACCGCCGCCAGCACGACGAGCACCGCCGCGACGATCATCCGGGTCAGCCGGGCCGACTTCTGCACGCCGGCGCAGTTGACGGCGGTGACCACCGCGACCGCGGTCACGGCCACCAGGTGCGCGTGTTCGGGCCAGACGTAGGAACCCACCGTCAGCGCCATCGCCGCACACGACGCGGTCTTCCCGACCACGAATCCCCACCCGGCCAGATAGCCCCAGAACGGTCCCAACCGCTCCCGCCCGTAGACGTAGGTGCCGCCGGAGACCGGATAGCGCACAGCCAATCTCGCCGACGAGACGGCGTTGCAATAAGCGATCACCCCGGCGACGGCCAGGCCGGCGAGCAGCCCGGAACCGCCGGCCGCCGCCGCGGGACCGAGCGCGGCGAAGATGCCGGCCCCCAACATGGCTCCCAGACCGACGAGGACCGCGTCCGCCACACCCAGACTGCGCGGCAACTCATTTGACGCCCCCGCCGCTCCCATCCCGGTGACGCTACTGACACACTTGCGCCCATGGGAACCAACCAGCGCTCACAGATCGTGATGTCCGACGACGAGATCACCGACTTCGTCACCAGGAGCCGCACCGGAACCCTGGCCACGATCGGGCCCGACGGACAGCCGCATCTGGTGGCGATGTGGTACGGCATCGTCGACGGGCACATCTGGCTGGAGACCAAGATCAAGTCGCAGAAGGCCGTCAACCTGCTGCGCGACCCGCGCTTCACGTTCATGATCGAGGACGGCGACACCTACGACACCCTGCGCGGGGTGTCGTTCGAGGGCACCGTCGAGATCGTCGACGACCCCGACACCATCCTGAAGGTCGGCATCAGCGTGTGGGAACGCTACACCGGCCCCTACACCGATGAGATGAAACCCGCCGTCGACATGATGATGAACAAGCGGGTGGCCGTGCGACTGAACTCCGTCCGCACCCGGTCGTGGGATCACCGCAAGCTCGGGATGCCGGCCATGCCGATGTCGGGGTCGACGGCGCCCGCGCAGGCGTGACGCCGGATTCTGCGTCAGGGTCGTGACCGGTTGACCGCAACGACCCTAGAGCGGAAGTCGGCGCGGAAGTAAGAAGAAAAAATGTGTACCCCCGATGGGATTCGAACCCACGCTACCGCCGTGAGAGGGCGGCGTCCTAGGCCGCTAGACGACGGGGGCCAGAACTTTCTGCGACGGTCAGCATAGCTCAGCGGCGATGGCCGACCTAATCACCATCTGCTGGGGTACCAGGACTCGAACCTAGAACGGCTGAACCAGAATCAGCTGTGTTGCCAATTACACCATACCCCATTGGCTTCCCGTTCTTGCTGGTCAGGCACCCTTTCCGGCAAGCTCGCGCGGATCGGGCGACCGGGTCCAGCCCGTCAGGGCCGTCGGCAAGACTACCAAAGATTCCGGGCAGCCCTTAATCGCCGTCAGCCGGCGCCCGGGCGGCCCGCAGGCGGGCCAGAGTGCGCTCGCGGCCCAGCAACTCGATCGACTCGAACAGCGGCGGACTGACCGACGAACCCGTGACGGCCACCCGGACCGGGCCGAACGCCTTGCGCGGCTTGAGTTCCAGCGTGTCGATCAGACTCGCCTTCAGGGCGGCTTCGATGTCGGGTGTCGTCCAGTCCCCTACCGCCTCCAGCGCGCCCAGGGCCGCGTCGAGCACCGGCGCGGAGTCCGGGCCGAGCTCCTTGGCGGCCGCCTTGGGATCGAGTTCGAACTCCCGGTCGCTGAGGAACTTCAGCAGGTCCCAGGCATCGCCGAGCACCACGATGCGGGTCTGCACCAGCCGGGCGGCCTCGGCGAACGCGGCGGGTGTCATCTCCAGGCGGTGTCCCTGGGCCAGCAGGTAGGCGGCCAGCCGGTCGGCGAACACGTCCTCGCCGAGGCGGCGAATGTGCTCGGCGTTGAGCGCGTCGGCCTTCTTCTGGTCGAAGCGCGCCGGGTTGGAGTTGACGTCGGCGACGTCGAACGCGGCCACCATTTCCGGCAGACTGAACACGTCGCGGTCGTCGGCGATCGACCAACCAAGCAGCGCAAGATAATTCAGCAGTCCCTCGGGGATGAAGCCGCGGTCGCGGTGCAGGAACAGGTTGGACTGCGGATCGCGCTTGGACAGCTTCTTGTTGCCCTCGCCGAGAACCGGTGGCAGATGGGCGAATTGCGGAGTCGAGTCGGCCACTCCGATGCGGATCAGCGCCTGGTACAGCGCCAGCTGCCGCGGTGTGGAGGGCAGCAGATCCTCGCCGCGCAGCACGTGGGTGATCTTCATCAGGGCGTCGTCGACCGGATTCACCAAGGTGTACAACGGATCCCCGTTGCCGCGGGTGATCGCGAAATCGGGCACCGAGCCCGCCGGGAACGTCGTCTCGCCGCGCACGAGGTCATGCCAGGTCATATCGGTGTCGGGCATCCTCAGCCGCAGCACCGGATTTCGGCCCTCGGCGCGGTAGGCGGCGCGCTGTTCGTCGGTCAGATCCCGGTCGAAGTTGTCGTAGCCCAGTTTCGGGTTACGTCCGGCGGCGACGTGCCGGGCCTCCACCTCCTCCGGAGTCGAGTACGCCTCGTAGGCCTCCCCGGCCGCCACGAGCTTTTCGACGACGTCCCGGTAGATCTCGCCGCGCTGCGACTGCCGGTAGGGGCCGTGCGGTCCCCCGACCTCCGGGCCCTCGTCCCAGTCCAGGCCGAGCCAGCGCAATGCGTCCAGCAGGGCAGCGTAGCTCTCCTCGCTGTCCCGGGCGGCGTCGGTGTCCTCGATGCGGAAGACGAAGTCGCCGCCGGTGTGCCGGGCGTAGGCCCAGTTGAACAGCGCGGTGCGAATCAGCCCGACGTGCGGGATGCCCGTCGGCGAGGGGCAGAATCGGACACGAACCTGCTCGGTCATGACTTTCCTTTGCGCACAACGGGATTCGTGAGCGTCCCGATCCCGGAGATGGTGATGCTGACGGTGTCGCCGTCCTCGATCGGGCCGACGCCCTCGGGGGTGCCGGTCAGGATCAGATCCCCGGGCAGCAGCGTCATCACCGCCGACACCCATTCGATGATCGCGCCGACGTCGTGGAGCATCAGCGCGGTGTTCGAGTGCTGGCGCGGCTGACCGTTGACCGTCGTGGTCAGCTCCAGGTCGGACGGATCGATGTCGGTGACGATCCACGGGCCCACCGGGCAGAACGTGTCGTGCCCCTTGGCTCGCATCCACTGCCCGTCCTGCTGCTGCTGATCGCGCGCCGACACGTCGTTGGCGATCGTGTAGCCCAGGATGTTCTCCTTGGCGCGGGCGGCCGGCACGTCCTTGCACGGCCGTCCGATCACCACGGCCAGCTCGCCCTCGTGGTGCACCGGGCGTGCGTCGGCGGGTAACTGGATCGGCACGTTCGGGCCGATGATCGCGGTGTTGGGCTTGAGGAAGATCACCGGGTCCTCCGGTGCGACGCCGCCCATCTCGGCGGCATGGGCCGCGTAGTTCTTGCCCATGCAGATCACCTTGCTGGCCAGGATCGGGGCCAGCAGCCGCACGTCGGCCAGCGGCCAGGACCGGCCGGTGAACGTCGGCGTGCCGAACGGATGCTCGGCGATTTCCCGGCACACGGCCGCAGCTGTTCCGCCCTCGGTATCACCCTCGATGGAGACGAAGGCGACGCCGTCGGGGCTGGCGATTCGACCCAGTCGCATTGGTTCACCCTAGTGGCGGCCCGCGACGGCACCGCCGGGCCCCGACACCGTGAGATTGATGTCACGCAGGCGACGTGCGGCTAGCGCCCTGCGTCACATCAACCTCACGCCGCGGCGAACTCACCCGACCCGGCGCGCGGTCACCATCGCGACCAGGAAATCCTCCAGATGCTCCCGGGTGACGTCGAGTTCACCGCGCAGCCATCCGGTGACGAGGTCGAATCCGCCGGCCACCAGTGTCAGCGCGGCCAGGTCCATGTCCGGGTCCAGCGCCTCCTGCCCGGCCAGCAAGGCCCGACCCTGCTCGGCCATCGTCTGCGCGAGGCTCTTCACCAGGTCCCGGCGCCGGGACCGCAGGGCGTCGGTGGCCTGCGACTCGATCAGCAGCGGCCCGCGCCGGGAGTCGTCGGTGATCCACCGCAGGCCGCTTCCGATGGCCGCGCGCGCCCGCACGACGGCATCCGCGGGACTTTCCGCGATCGCCGTCAGCATCGCCATCGACGCCCGGGTCACCTGATCGTCGAACAGCGCCAGCAGCAATTCGTCTGTGGTGCGGAAGCTTTCGTAGAAGTACCGGTCGTTGAGCCGGGCCGCCGCTGAAACCCCCCGGACGGTCAGCGACGCCACGCCGCCGGCGGCGACGAGGTCCAGCGCCGCGTCGAGCAGCACCGCGTACCGCTTGGCCCGGCGCTCCGCCGAGGTCGCACCCGCATAGGTGCGCGCCCGCGTTGCCATGACAGTGATTGTCGCACCATTGACCGCGATCACAATCTGGCGAAGACTGTCACCAGATAGTTGACGGACACGACGAAAGGGCCGGAATTGGGGTCTGCACCAGAGAAGCTGCCGAATCCGGCATCGCTGACCGAGTTTCCGTTCAACATGTTCATGCGCCTGCTGGCGACCGGCGACGTCCGGGCCACCGCGGCCCAGCACGCGTCGTTCCGGCGGTTCGCCGACCTCGGCGACCCGCTGGCCGACGACCTGGTGGCGATGATGCAGCGGCTGCCCACCGGGGAGGGGCGGGCACTGTTCGAGGCCGCGGTCGACGGCGGCCTGGACGCGGTCGCCGACCCGCCGCCGGAGCTGGTGGCGTTCTTCGCCGCGGCCGAGGACGAGCCGTACTGGCTGGACCACGACAAGCTGGCGCTGGCCGCGCGGGTCTGCATGCGCACCGGGATGGTGGGCATCGGACTGGCGCTGCCGGGGCTGGCGCTGACCGGCGGGTATCTGGCATCCAAGGCCGACAAGCCGTTGGTGGGCACCGGGGACCTGCGCCGGATGGCGCCGCGCCGGCTCAACGAGACGGCCCAGTGGTACATCGACGTCACCTCCCCCGGCGGGCTGGACCGGTTCGCCCGCGGATTCACCGGAACGCTGCGGGTGCGGCTGATGCACGCCATGGTGCGCGCCGCGATGGCCCGCCGCGAGGACTGGGATTTCGACGCCTGGGACGCCCCGGTCAACCAGGTCCAGATGGCGGGGACACTGATGCTGTTCTCGTTGGCGAACCTGGCGGGCTGTCAGGCGATGGGCCTGCGCTTCACCGACCGCGAGCGCGACGCGGTGTTCCACTTCTGGCGCTACGTCGGGCTGCTGATGGGCGTGCACCCGGAACTGGTGCCGACGTGCGAGGAGGACACCTGGCGGCTGTTCTGGCTCGAGGCCGACACCGAGTTCCTGCCCGACGACGACTCCATGCGGCTCGCCGACGCGCTGCACGGCGGCCGCGACGAACCGCGGGTGATGGCGCTGTCGCGGGCCTATCTGTCGTCGTACAGCCGGCTGGTGCTCGGCAAGTCGAACGCCGACCGGCTGGGCCTGCCGGACAACAAGGCGCTGCAGGCCGCCGTGCTGGCGACCGCGGCGGTCAACCGGGTATTCGAGTACCGCCGCGTGCTGCCCGGAATGACTTGGCTCAGTGAGGAATTGGGCCAACGTGCCCGGCTCGGCTTCATCAACCGCGGGCTGGCCGAAACGGGTGGTGACCGCTCGTACCGCCGTCATGACGGGTTGGCCGCCGCGGGCTGACGTCTGACGTCTGACTGCAACGGCATCGAGTGAGGAGTCACGCAGCGGTTCACTTGCACTTCTTCTGCGCCGCTCCTCACTGAACGATCGCCCCGGGATGTTGTGACACCATGGCGCCCATGCCCGCCTCGCAGATCGGCACCGCGCGGCGCTGGTCGATGCTGGCGATCGCGCTCGGTGCCACGTTGTGTGCCAACGTGTTCATCAACGGTGTGGCGTTCCTGATCCCGACGCTGCACAGCGAACGCGGACTGGACCTGTCACGTGCGGGGATGATCTCGGCGATGCCCAGTTTCGGCATGGTCGTCACGCTGATCGCCTGGGGTTATGTGGTCGACCGGGTGGGCGAGCGTTTCGTGCTCGCGGTCGGCTCGGCGCTGACGGCGGTGGCGGCCTTCGCGGCGGCCTCGGCGGACTCGCTGGTGGTCGTCGCCGCCTTCCTCTTCCTGGGCGGCATGGCCGCGGCGTCGAGCAACTCGGCGAGCGCGCGGGTGGTGGTCGGCTGGTTTCCACCCGATCAGCGCGGCCTGGTGATGGGTATCCGGCAGACCGCCCAGCCCCTGGGTGTGGCGTTGGGCGCCTTGGTGATTCCGCGGCTGGCCCAGTCACACGGCGTGTCGGTGGCGTTGCTGTTCCCGGCCGCGGTGTGCGCGGTGGCCGCGGTGGTGACGGCCGTCGGGGTGCTCGATCCGCCGCGACCGCCGCGCGCCGAAGCCCATCCCGACGACCTGGCTAATCCGTACCGGGGATCGTCGACGTTGTGGCGCATCCACGCGGTGTCCGTGCTGTTGGTGGTGCCGCAGTCCCTGGTGTGGACTTTCACCCTGGTGTGGCTGATGAGCGAGCGCGGCTGGCAGGCCGGGGCGGCCGGGTTGATGGTCACCGTCGCCCAATTGTTCGGCGCCGCAGGGCGTATCGCCGCCGGGCGATGGTCCGACGTGGTGGGCTCGCGGCTGCACCCGGTGCGCTGGATCGCCGCGGTCGCGGCCGCCTCGATGGGGCTGCTGGCACTGCTGGACCGGTGGGACTCGCCGTTGGCCGTGGTGGTCATGGTGGTGGCGTCGGTGGTCACGGTGTCCGACAACAGCCTGGCGTTCACCGCGATCGCGGAGATCGCCGGGCCGTTCTGGAGCGGACGGGCGCTGGGTATGCAGAACACCAGTCAGTTGTTCACGACGGGTATCGTGCCGCCGGCGTTCGGCGCATTGATCACGGCCCTGGGTTTCCCGGCCGCGTTCGCGGTGTGCGCGCTGTTCCCGTTGGCGGCGCTGCCGTTGGTGCCGGTGGGCGCCGATCCGCTGCGCCATCCCCCGACCTCCGCGTCGAAACGGCTGTAAGAGTGACGATTACGCCGATTTCTCGCTCTCGGTGCCGTCTCGACGCGAGTCAGGACGACAGCACCTGCACCGGCACATCGTCCTGCCACGGCTGGCGCGCGCAGGTGTCGGCGACCCGGAAGGTGCCGCGCTCGAATTCGCCGGTGGCCGCGTCGACCAAGCGGTATTCGTGTGTCGGGGTCTGGATGGGCTGACCGTCGAGCAGGATCACCCGCACCTCCCCCGGTTCGAAGTGGCACCGGTTCTGCAGGGCCGTGATCAGTTGTTCGTTGTGCAGATGCCCGTCGCCGAAGTTCCAGCCGATCGCGTACGCGCAGAACTGCTCCCCTTCGAGGATCGCGTAGTCGTCTTCGCGGCCAACGGGAATCGCCCGTTTCAGCAGGGTCAGCAGACCCCGCCCGTTGGCGAACATCACCCGGAAAGCCAAGGCAAGTTCCTTCGGCACGTCGGCATCGTCGGCTCCGTAGAACTTCTCGATCTGCTTGTGCGGCAACAGCCCCAGCCCGATCCGGTTGCGCGCGATCTTGTCGCAGGCCGAGTCGGTCAGACACCACACCGACAGGTCCCAGTTGCCGGCGTAGTAGCGCATGCCCGGCAGGAACGAGACCCGGCGCGGATACAGATTGCCGATCACGATCGTCGTGAGCACCACCGCAAGCAGCGCGACCACCCACCACGCCTGCGGGAACTGCAGATCCCGCAACCCGAATGACGCCTTGTCGACGAACAGCGTCACGATCGCGAACAGCATGTAGACGTTCCACTCCAGCGGCACTCCGAGCGGGATCGACGTCAGGATGATCAGGTGCAGCGCGATCAGCAGGGCCGCCGCCACATAGGTGAGCGGTCCGCCGTGGGAGAAGAACAGCACCGGTGGTACGAACAGCTCGATCACGCTGCCGGTGTGGGCGAGCAGCCGCGGAATCCAGCTCGGTTGCAGATCGTCGGGGAAGCGACGGAACATCTTGCGCCGCAACGCCTTCAGTCGCACGATCGGGTTGTTGGCCATCATGGTGGCGACGACGTACGGGAAGTGGCGGTTGAGCTTGGACACTCCGGCGCCGAACCAGATGCACAACATCACGATCTTGGCCGCGACGATCATGTTGACCGGAGCCAACAGGAACGTCACGGCCAGCGTCCCGTACACCTCGCCGCGGGCGGCCAGGAAGATCAGCTTGTCCCGCAGGCCGACGACGGCCAGCAGCACCAGCACGACGGCGACCTTCCAGGTCGGGAGCACACCCACCACGGTGCCGAGTGCGGGAACCGGCCCGGTGCCGTCCGAGCACAGCGCATACAGCGTGGCGACGATCAGTCCGGCGTAGAGCACCACCTCGACAAGTGTGCGGCGGTCACCGGCCGTGAACGGGATTCGGCCGGGCCATGGCGGCTGCCGGATGGTGCCGGTGCGCAGCCAGTACAGCGGCGAACCCAGCGGCGGCGCGATCTTCCCGGTCAGCGGCCCGAAGCCGCAGCCCAGGCCGAGCACCTCGAACAGCAGCGACCACAGCACGGCCTTCTGGAAAAGGATCGGCTCGGTCCACCACGAGCCGATGTTGCCCCAGCCGTCGATTCCCTTGGTGGCCAGGCCGAATGCCAGGCCGGCCACGATGTACAGGCCGATCTTCACCGCGTACAGGACGTAGAACACGTCGGGATAGCCCATGCCGCGTTCGGCGATGTGCCGGGCCATCGGCCGCAGCCGTTCTGCTCGGCTTCCCCGGTGCCATTCGTCGAGGTCGACAACGGGTAGGTCAGGACTGAGAAAACCCACGGGCAGACACTATTCGATGAGTGTCTACTCCAGTGGACGGATCGCCGAGTTCTACAGCCGCTCGAGAATCCGGTCGCCGACCTGGGACGTGGACAGCTTCTCGTCGCCGCGGGTGGCCAGGTGCTCCTCGACGGCCTTGTCCACCCGGGCCGCCGCATCACCCTCGCCGACGTGGGCCAGCAGCAGCGCCACGCTCATCACCGCCGCCGTCGGATCGGCCAGGCCCTGCCCGGCGATGTCCGGCGCACTGCCGTGCACGGGCTCGAACATCGACGGATTGGTCCGCGTCGCGTCGATGTTGCCGCTGGCCGCCAGGCCGATGCCGCCGCAGACCGCGGCCGCCAGGTCGGTGATGATGTCGCCGAACAGGTTGTCGGTGACGATCACGTCGAAGCGGCCCGGGTCGGTGACCATGTGGATGGTCGCGGCGTCGATGTGCTGATAGGCCACCTCGACGTCGGGGAACTCGTAGGCCACCTCGTCCACGGTCCGCGACCACAGGCTGCCGGCGAACGCCAGCACGTTGGTCTTGTGGACCAGGGTCAGATGCTTGCGGCGGCCCTGCGCGCGGGTGAAGGCGTCACGCACCACGCGCTGTACCCCGAAGGCGGTGTTGACGCTGACCTCGGTGGCCACCTCGTGAGGGGTGCCGACCCGCAACGCACCACCGTTTCCGGTGTACGGGCCCTCGGTGCCCTCCCGCACGACGACGAAGTCGATGTCGCTGACACCTGAAACCGGGCTGGCCACACCGGGATACAGCCGGCCCGGGCGCAGGTTGACGTGGTGGTCCAAGGCGAACCGCAGCCTCAGCAGCAGACCGCGCTCGAGCAGCCCCGGCGGTACCGACGGGTCACCGATGGCGCCCAGCAGGATCGCGTCATGGCCACGCAGCTCCTCGATGGTGCTGTCGGACAGGACGTCTCCGGTCGCGTGGTAGCGCCGCGCGCCCAGGTCGTACTCGGTCTTCTCGATGCCGGGCAGCACGGCGTCCAACACCCGGCCGGCCTGTTCGATGACCTCGGGCCCGATGCCGTCACCGGCGATGACCGCCAGTTTCATCTGCGCCCCCTCATGACAGATCCACCAGTTCCAGCGTCGTCGCGTCGACGGCGTCCCGGATCGCGGCCTGCGTCTCCGGCGGCACCGGGATGTTCACCCGTAGCAGCACCGTCGCGCCGGGACCGTCGACGTCCTGGCTCAGGGCGGCGGCCTGGATGTCGATGCCCTCGTTGCCCAGGATCGTGCCGATCTTGCCCAGCGACCCGGGCTTGTCGGCGTAGCTGGCGATCAGGTTGAGCCCCTCGGCCCGCAGTTCGAAGTTGCGGCCGTTGATGTTGACGATTTTCTGCACCTGTTTCGGCCCGGTCAGCGTGCCGGACACGTTGAGCTGCGAGCCGTCGGGATAGACCGCGCGGACGTCGACGACGCTGCGGTGGTTCGGGCTCTCCGCGGACGTCGTCAGCTCGGAGGCGACGCCGCGCTCGGCGGCACGGGCCGGGGTGTTGACGAAGGTGATCGGCTCGTCGGTGACGGCGGAGAACAGCCCGCGCAGCGCCGACAGCTTCAGGATGTCGAGCGCGGTCTCCGAGGCCAGCTCGCCGTACACGTCCACCGACACCGACGTCGGCACCGTCTTGGCCAGCGCGCCCAGCAGCACACCCTGCTTGCGCACGATGTCGAGCCACGGCGCGACCTCGTCGCCGACGGCGCCGCCGGAGACGTTGACGGCCTCGGGCACGAATTCGCCGGCCAGGGCCAGTAGCACGGACTTGGCGACGTCGGTGCCGGCGCGATCCTGCGCCTCGGACGTCGACGCGCCCAGGTGCGGCGTGACGACCACCTGCGGCAGGTCGAACAGCGGGCTGTCGGTGCACGGCTCGGTGTCGAACACGTCCAGGCCGGCGGCGCGCACATGGCCGCTGACGATGGCGTCGGCCAGCGCCTGCTCGTCGATCAGTCCGCCGCGGGCGGCGTTGACGATGATGACGCCCGGCTTGGTCTTGGCCAACGCCTCGCGGCCGATGATGCCTTTGGTCTCAGCGGTTTTCGGCAGATGCACCGAGATCAGATCGGCCTGGGCGAGCACCTCGTCAAGCGGCAGCAACTCGATTCCCAGCTGGGTGGCCCGGGCGGCGGAGACGTAGGGGTCGTACGCGATCACCCTCGTCTCGAAAGCGGCCATTCGCTGCGCAAACAGCTGCCCGATCCGGCCCAGTCCGACCACCCCGACGGTCTTGCCGAAGACCTCCACGCCGTTGAAGCTGGAGCGCTTCCATTCGTGTTCCCGCAGCGACGCGTCGGCCTGCGGGATCTGCCGGGCCGCGGCCAGCAGCAGTGTGACGGCGTGCTCGGCGGCGGTGTGGATGTTCGACGTGGGTGCGTTGACGACCATGACGCCCCGCTTGGTGGCGGCGTCCACGTCGACGTTGTCCAGGCCCACCCCCGCGCGGCCGACGATCTTCAGCTTGGGCGCGGCGGCGAGCACCTCGTCGTCCACCGTGGTGGCCGAGCGGACCAGCAGCGCGTCGGCGTCGGGCACCGCGGCCAGCAGTTTCTCCCGGTCCGGGCCGTCCACCCAGCGGACTTCGACCCCGTCGCCGAGGGCGTCCACGGTGGATTGGGCCAGCTTGTCGGCAATCAGTACAACAGGCAAACTCACCCGGACAGCCTAAAGGGTGCCGCCGCGTCGCATTCGCGCCGGACGGCCTCGGCAGCGCGCAGCGCCCGCGTGAGGTCTACTGGAGGTGTGGACGTCACCATCGTCGGCAGCGGCCCCAACGGACTGACCGCCGCCGTGATCTGCGCCCGGGCCGGGCTGTCGGTGCGGGTGGTCGAGGCTCAGGGCACCGCGGGCGGCGGCGCCCGCACCGCCGCGGACCCCGAGTATCCGGATGTTCGGCACGACATCTGCTCGGCGGTACATCCGCTGGCGCTGGCGTCACCGTTCTTCGCCGAGTTCGACCTGCCCGCGCGCGGCGTCGAACTCGCGGTGCCGGAGATTTCCTACGCCAATCCGCTGCCCAAGCATCCGGCCGCGGTCGGTTACCGCGACCTCGAGCGCACCTGCGCCGAACTCGACGACGGCGCATCCTGGCGGCGGCTGCTCGGCCCGCTCGCCGAAGATCTCGACGGCGTGCTGGACCTGTTCCTGGGCGACAAGCGCTCGCTGCCCTCCAGTCTGCCGACCGCGGTGCGCGCCGGACTGCGGCTGCTGCAGCAGGGCGGGCCAGCCTGGAATTTGCTGCGCGGAGAAGACGCCCGCGCGTTGTTCACCGGGGTTGCCGCCCATACGATTTCGACGATGCCGTCGCTGGTGTCGTCGGGCGCGGGACTGATGCTCGCGACGCTGGCCCATGCGGTCGGCTGGCCGATCCCGGTCGGCGGCTCGCAGGCCATCGCCGACGCGTTGATCGCCGACCTGCTCGCGCACGGGGGTGAACTCGTGCTCGGCGAGCAGGTTCACACTCCCCCGGTCGGGGTGGTGCTCTACGACACCGCTCCCACCGCACTGCTGGACATCTACGGCGACGCGCTGCCGGCCCGGTATGCCAAGCGCTTGCGCGGTTACCGGTTCGGCCCCGGCGTGGCCAAGGTGGATTTCGTGCTGTCGGACGAAATCCCTTGGCGCGACCTGCGTTTGGCGCAGGCGCCGACGCTGCACCTGGGTGGCAGCCGATCCCAGATGGCGCTCGCCGAACGCGAGGTGGCCCAGGGCCGGCACGCCGAATGGCCGATGGTGCTGGCGTCGCTGCCGCATCTGGCCGATCCCGGTCGCGTCGACAGCGCGGGCCGGCGGCCGCTGTGGACATACGCGCATGTCCCGATGGGCTCCGACGTCGACCAGACCGAGACCGTCACCGGGGTGTTCGAGAAGTTCGCGCCGGAGTTCCGCGACGTCGTGGTGGCCGTCCGGGCGGTTCCGGCCGCGCGACTGGCCGACCACAACGCCAATCTGGTGGGCGGCGACATCGGCGTCGGCGGCAACAACATGTTCAGTGCGCTCACCGGGCCGGCGCCACAGCTGAACCCGTGGACCACGCCGGTCCCGCACGCGTATCTGTGTTCGTCGGCCACGCCGCCCGGTGGCGGGGTGCACGGCATGGCCGGCTACTACGCGGCCCGCACGGTGCTCAGGCGGGAATTCGGCATCAAGAACGTGCCCCGGCTGGCCCCGTAATCGACTTCGGCGCGGTTTCCGTCGGTCAGTGACGGAAACCGCGCCGAAATCACAACGGGCTAAGCGGTTTCGGTGATCGGGCGGTCGACCCAGCTCATCAGGTCGCGCAGCTTCTTGCCGGTCACCTCGATGGGATGCTCGGCGTTCTTCTTGCGCAGCCCCTCGAGTTCCTTGTTGCCGCCCTCGACGTTGGCGACCAGGCGCTTGACGAACGTGCCGTCCTGGATCTCCTTGAGGATCTGGCGCATCCGGTCCTTGGTGTCGGCGTCGATCACCCGCGGGCCGGACAGGTAGCCGCCGAACTCCGCGGTGTCGGACACCGAGTAGTTCATCCGCGCGATGCCGCCCTCGTACATCAGGTCGACGATCAGCTTCAGCTCGTGCAGCACCTCGAAGTACGCCAGCTCCGGCGCGTAACCCGCCTCCACCATGACGTCGAAACCGGCCTTCACCAGTTCCTCGGTGCCGCCGCACAACACGGCCTGCTCACCGAACAGGTCGGTTTCGGTCTCGTCCTTGAACGTCGTCTTGATGACGCCGGCGCGGGTGCCGCCGATGCCCTTGGCGTACGACAGCGCCAGCGCCAGGCCCTGGCCCGTCGGATCCTGTTCCACCGCAACCAGACACGGCACGCCCTTGCCGTCGACGAACTGTCGGCGCACCAGGTGTCCCGGTCCCTTCGGCGCCACCATGCCGACGGTGACATTGGCCGGCGGCTTGATCAGCCCGAAGTGGATGTTCAGCCCGTGGCCGAAGAACAGCGCGTCGCCGTCCTCGAGATGCGGCTCGATCTCGTTCTTGAAGATGTCCGCCTGCGCGGTGTCGGGCGCCAGCAGCATGATCACATCGGCCCACTTGGCCACTTCTTCCGGAGTGTCGACGGCCAGGCCCTGCTCCTCGACCTTTTCGCGGGACTTGGAGCCTTCGCGCAGGCCGACTTTCACCTCGACGCCGGAGTCGCGCAGCGAAAGCGAATGCGCGTGCCCCTGGCTGCCGTAGCCGATGACGCCGACCTTGCGGCCCTGGATGATCGACAGGTCCGCGTCGTCGTCGTAGAACATCGCGATGCCTTCTTGTGATGCCACTTGCCTTTTCCTATCTTCTCTGGTTGTTCTCACCGAGTGTGTGGGTTATTTGGTGGGGAATCGCCGGATGCCGTGCATAACCCACACACTCGGCATCCGGGCTCGTACTACTTGGTGGTGGTGATGCCGCGCGGCCCGCGGGCCAGCGACACGACTCCGGACTGCACGATCTCGCGGATGCCGTAGGGCTCCAGGACCCGCAGCAGCGCCCCGATCTTCTCCTGGGTTCCGGTCGCCTCGATGGTCAGCGACTCGGTGGAGACGTCGACGACCTTGGCGCGGAACAGGTTCACCGCCTCGATCACCTGGCTGCGGGTACCGGCGTCGGCCCGCACCTTGATCAGCGCCAGCTCACGGGAAACCGAGTTCTCGGCGTCCTGCTCGACGATCTTGATCACGTTGATCAGCTTGTTGAGCTGCTTGGTGATCTGCTCGAGCGGAAAGTCCTCCACCGACACCACGATCGTCATGCGCGACATGTTCTTGGCCTCGGTGGCGCCGACCGCCAGCGACTCGATGTTGAAGCCGCGCCGGGAGAACAGCGCGGCCACCCGGGCCAGGACACCGGGTTTGTCCTCGACCAGAACCGACAGAGTGTGTGTGGTGATCGTCATCGCCTAGACCTGATCTTCGTTGTCGAACAACGGCCGGATGTCTCGGGCCGCCATGATCTCGTCGTTGCTGGTGCCCGCCGCGACCATCGGCCAGACCTGGGCGTCGGCGCCGACGATGAAGTCGATCACCACCGGCCGGTCGTTGACGGCGCGGGCCTTTTCGATCACGTCTGCCACGTCTTCCTCACGCTCGCAACGCAATCCGACGCACCCCAGCGCCTCCGCCAGCTTCACGAAGTCCGGGATGCGCTGGCTGTGGGTGGCCAGGTCGGTCTGGCTGTAGCGCTGGTCGTAGAACAGCGTCTGCCACTGCCGCACCATGCCCAGGTTGCCGTTGTTGATCAACGCCACCTTGATCGGCGCGCCCTCGATGGCACAGGTGGCCAGTTCCTGGTTGGTCATCTGGAAGCAGCCGTCGCCGTCGATGGCCCACACCTCGGCCTCGGGGCGAGCCATCTTGGCGCCCATCGCCGCGGGGATGGCGTAACCCATGGTGCCCAGGCCGCCGGAATTCAGCCAGGTGCGCGGCTTCTCGTACTTGACGAACTGTGCGGCCCACATCTGGTGCTGACCCACGCCGGCGACGTAAATCGCGTCGGGCCCGGCGATTTCGCCCAGCTTCTCGATGACGAACTCCGGCGACAGGCTGCCGTCACTCTGCGGCGCGTAACTCAGCGGGTAGGTCGAGCGGACCCCCGACAGGTACTCCCACCAGTCGTCCAGCTTGAGGTTGCCCGGAACGGCGGCGCGGCGCAGCGCCTCGATCAGGTCGACGATGACGGCCTTGACGTCGCCGACGATCGGGACGTCGGCGTGCCGGTTCTTGCCGATCTCGGCGGGATCGATGTCGGCGTGAATCACCTTGGCGTCCGGGGCGAATGACGACAACTGACCGGTGACCCGATCGTCGAACCGGGTGCCCAGCGCGATCAGCAGATCGCTGCGCTGCAGCGCGGCCACCGCCGCGACGGTGCCGTGCATGCCGGGCATGCCGAGGTGCTGCGGGTGGCTGTCGGGGAAGGCGCCGCGCGCCATCAGTGTGGTGACCACCGGGATGCCGGTCAGCTCCGCCAGGTCCAGCAGTTCCTCGGTCGCCTCGCCGCGGATGACACCGCCGCCCACATAGAGCACCGGCTTGCGGGCGGCGGCGATCAGCTTGGCCGCCTCCTTGATCTGACGGCTGTGCGGCTTGGTGTTCGGCTTGTAGCCGGGCAGGTCCATCTCCGGCGGCCAGCTGAACGTGCAGGTGCCCTGCAAGACGTCCTTGGGGATGTCGACGAGCACCGCGCCGGGCCGGCCCGAGGCGGCGATGTGGAACGCCTCGGCGATCACCTGCGGGATCTCGTCGCCATTGCGCACCAGGAAGTTGTGTTTGGTGATCGGCATGGTGATGCCGGAGATGTCGGCCTCCTGGAAGGCATCCGTGCCGATCAGGCTGCGGCCCACCTGGCCGGTGATGGCGACGACGGGGATCGAGTCCATCTGCGCGTCGGCCAGCGGGGTCACCAGGTTGGTGGCGCCCGGACCGGAGGTGGCCATCATGACGCCGACCCGCCCGGTGGCGTGCGCGTAGCCGCTGGCGGCATGGCCGGCGCCCTGCTCGTGGCGCACCAGCACGTGGCGCAGCTTCTGCGAGTCGAACAGCGGGTCGTAGACGGGCAGAACCGCGCCGCCGGGGATGCCGAAGATGATGTCGACGCCCATCTCCTCCAGCGAGCGAACCACGGCTTGCGCTCCGGTCAGCTGGTGCGGCGCCACCCGGTTCGGGGCGGGCGGCCGGCCGTTGGTCGGTTTGGCTGCGGTGGTCTTTTCCGGTGGTCGCTTGGTCGGTGCGCTCACGGTGGTGTCCTTCGGGTTCTTCATTCTCGGATTTATCGCTGTGGGCAACAAAAAACCCCCGTCAGCTTCGGCTGCACGAGGGTTGCGCGTCGGGGTGCTGGTAGCTGGAAGCTCGCCAGGTCACGCACCAACGCGCCGGCAAAGTACTACGAGCATGCTCCGCATGACCGTCGACGGTAGTCTCCGCACAGGTCAAGGTCAAATTCCTGCCTATGACGGCGTCACGATGACGGCAGCCGATCGGCCGCTACCTATGATGCAGAACGTGGCCGACAAACCCGTGGTGATCAACATCTCGCCGATGGCTCACTTCGCCGTCGGCTTCTTCGCGTTGAGTTTGTTGGTGTTCCTGGCCATTTCGCCGTGGGCCGCCCTGCTGTTGTTGATCCCGCTGGCGATGTCGGTGTTCATCATCCGCATGCGCACCGTCGCCGACCACGACTCCGTCACCGCGCGCACGATGTTGGGCAGCACGACGATGCGCTGGGAGGACATCGAGGGTCTGCGGTTCGTGAAGTCGTCCTGGGCGCGCGCCCACCTCAAGAACGGCGCTGATGTGCCGCTGCCCGCGGTGACGTTCTCGGCGCTGCCGCTGCTGACCGAGGTGAGCGGCGGGCGGGTGCCGAACCCGTACGCCCCGTCTTGATCTATTGAGCTTCTCTGATCTATTCAGCTTCTGCTGCGAACAATTGCGAGTAGACCTCGCAGCAGGCGCTGAACATTGATGATGTAAGAGCGTTACCGCACAGGTCGTGACTCGTGTCGCTG
>ERZ724513.621-NODE-621-length-17620-cov-7.719613_pt1 | contig 17620 bp, 16 predicted proteins | sample MGYA00376046_ERZ724513 | MGnify/ENA primary metagenome ERZ724513 (study PRJEB28724, sample SAMN07190883) | activated sludge metagenome | isolation source: activated sludge of sewage treatment plant in Hong Hong | place: Hong Kong | collected 2016-03-17 ...
TCGGTGCGGCCGGCGAAGGCGACGACGTGGCCTCGCGGCTCGAAGCCCTGCAGGGTGAGCGCGGACGCCGCCGGCGCAACCGCGGCGGCGACGCCGACGGCGCCGAGGCCCCCGTTTCCGAGCAGCCCAGCACCCAGGCGAGCGCGGATTCGTCCGAACCGACCCTCGACTCGCGTCCCAACCAGAACACCAACGATCGCCAGCAGAACCAGCCGCGCGACGATGACGACTTCGGCACCGGACGGCGCTCGCGCCGCCGGCGCAACCGCGACCGGCAGAACCGTCGCGGCAACACCAACAACCGCGGCGGCCAGTCCGGCGCGATGGCCGGGCTCGAGGCCGAGCCGGTGGTCAGCGACGACGACGTGCTGGTCACCGTGTCGGGCATTCTCGACGTGCTCGACAACTACGCGTTCGTGCGCACGTCCGGCTACCTGCCGGGCACCAATGACGCCTATGTGTCGTTGTCGATGGTGCGCAAGTACGGCTTGCGCAAGGGCGACATCGTCACCGGCGCGATCCGGCAGCCGCGTGAGGGCGAGCGCAAAGAGAAGTTCAACCCGCTGGTGCGCATCGACAGCATCAACGCCGACGCGCCCGAGAAGGCCAAAGACCGGGCCGAGTTCGGCAAGCTCACCCCGCTCTACCCCGACGAGCGGCTGAAGCTCGAAACCTCGGCGGTGGGCATGATCGGCCGCATCATCGACCTGGTTTCGCCGGTCGGCAAGGGCCAGCGCGGCCTCATCGTGTCGCCGCCCAAGGCCGGCAAGACGCTCATCATGCAGGCCATCGCCAACGCGATCACCACCAACAACCCCGAGGTTCACCTCATGGTGGTGCTGGTCGACGAGCGTCCTGAAGAGGTCACCGACTTTCAGCGCAGCGTCAAGGGCGAGGTGATCGCGTCCACCTTCGACCGGCCCGCCGACGACCACACCACGATCGCCGAACTGGCCATCGAGCGGGCCAAGCGCCTGGTCGAACTGGGCCGCGACGTGGTGATTCTGCTCGACGGCATCACCCGGTTGGGCCGGGCCTACAACCTGGCCGCGCCCGCGTCCGGCCGCATTCTGTCGGGCGGTGTCGACTCGGCCGCGCTGTACCCGCCGAAGAAGTTCTTCGGCGCTGCGCGCAACATCGAAGACGGTGGCTCGCTCACCATCTTGGCCACCGCGCTGATCGAGACCGGTTCGAAGATGGACGAGGTGATCTTCGAAGAGTTCAAGGGCACCGGCAACATGGAGTTGCGGCTGCGCCGTGACCTGGCCGACAAGCGCATCTTCCCGGCCATCGACGTGGACGCCTCGGGCACCCGCCGCGAAGAGATGCTGTTCAGCCGTGAGGAACTGCAGATCATCTGGAAGCTTCGCCGGGTGCTGTCGTCGCTCGAGCCGCAGGCGGCCCTCGAGACGCTGCTGTCGCGCATGCGCAAGACCGAAAGCAACCGCGAGTTCTTGATTCAGGTGACCCGCACCACGCCGTCGCAGAACTGAACGACGTGATCGTGTCGATGCCTCAGCGCGTGCGCTGGGGCATCGTCGGCGTCGGAGACGTCACCGAACGCAAGAGCGGACCGGCGTTCCAACAGGCCGACCGCTCAGAACTCGTGGCGGTGATGCGCCGCGATGCGGCCAAGGCCGCCGACTTCGCAGCGCGGCACGCCGTGCCGCGCTGGTACGACGACGCAGATGCGTTGATCGCCGACCCCGAGGTGGACGCGGTCTACATCGCCACACCGCCGGATTCGCATCGTGACTACGTCGAACGCGTGGCTGCGGCCGGTAAGCCGGTGTACGTCGAGAAGCCGATGGCGCGCACTGCGACCGAGTGCCGGGCGATGATCGACGCCTGCGAGACGGCGGGCGTGCCGCTGTTCGTGGCGTACTACCGGCGGGCCATGCCGCGCTTCGAGATTGCGCGCGAACTGATTAGTGGCGGGCGGCTGGGCGAGGTGCGGTCGGTGATCATCCGGACGCAGCATCCCGGCCCCGACCTGTCCGGCGGGCTGCCGTGGCGACTCGATCCGCAGGTCTCCGGCGGCGGATTGTTCGTCGACCTCGGTTCGCACACCCTCGACTGGCTCGACCACGTGTTCGGCCCGGTCACCGAGGCGGCCGGACGCGCCTCGCACCCCCTCGCCGGCCCGGGCTCGGTTGAGACCGTGGTCAGCGCGTCGTTCAGGTTCGCTGGTGGGGTCAGCGCGGTGGGCCTGTGGGACTTCGACGCAGCCGAACGTGTCGACCGCATCGAGATCATCGGTACCGAAGGGTCGCTGGCGCTGTCCAGCTTCGGGCCGGAGCCGCTGATGCTGACCAGCGGCGGGGTCACCGAAGAGATCGCCGCCCCGTACCCCGACGTTGTGCAGCGACCCCTGGTGCAGGGCATCGTCGATGTCCTCACCGGGCGCGCCCACACTGCGGTCAGCACCGGCGAATCGGCCCTACGCACGGCGTCCGTCGTCGACGCGGTGTTGGCCGACTACCGAGCGGAGCACGGCATCTCGTTCTGAGCCGTCGCTGGCAGTGGATTGAGGTTCCGGCGTTCGCCGGAATGACGAACGGCCTCTGTCATCCCGGCGCACGCCCTCCGTCCCCGCCTCAGTCATCCCGGCGAACGCCGGGATCTCACCGGCCCACGCCCCCCGCAGCGCAGCGCACGCCCTCTGTCCTCCCGCCCTCGTCATCCCGGCGCGCGCCGGGACCTCACGGGCCCACGATGGTGAACTGACGCTCGCGGGCATATGCTGATCGGCTCGCCCACGATCGGAGGTGTTCGCCATGCCCGCAGACCCGCTGACGCAGGCGCGCGAACATCTGGACGAGGCCCGCACGGCGCTGCGCGAGATGCGCGAGTACACCGCGTCCCTCGAGGCGCTGGCGGGCGATCGATTGAGCGGCGAATACCTCAAGCAGACCCTGTACCGGCGGATGATGTCGCTGCGGGACGATCCGACCACCCCGTTGTTCTTCGGCCGGATCGACTACCGCACCGCGGCCGGCGCCGACGAGAACGAGGACTGTTGGATCGGCCGACTTCACGTCACCCGCGAAATGGGCAGCGAACCGATGGTCTACGACTGGCGAGCGCCCGTGTCGCTGCCGTTCTACCGGGGCAGCCGCACCGAGCCGATGGGGGTGGCCCTGCGGCGCAGGTTCGGCTTTCAGCACGGCCGCATCACCGCCTTCGAGGACGAGAGCCTGCTCGAGAGCGACGCCGAGGACGCGTTCGGCCACTCCGAGATCCTCGAGGCCGAGATCGAGCGGCCGCGCACCGGGCCGATGCGTGACATCGTCGCCACCATTCAGCCCGAGCAGGACCTGATCGTCCGGGCACCGTTGAGCCAGTCGGTCGTGGTGCAGGGGGCGCCGGGTACCGGCAAGACCGCCGTCGGACTGCACCGCGCCGCCTACCTGCTGTACGCGCACCGTGACCAACTCAGTCGCAGCGGGGTGATGGTGGTGGGGCCCAACGCGTCGTTCCTGAGCTACATCGGCGACGTGCTGCCCGCTCTGGGCGAGATCGACGCCGCCCAAGAGACTCTCGAATCGGTGGTCACCCGAACCGCCGGACGGCCGGTGCTCGGCACCGACCTGCCCGAGGTGGCGGTGCTCAAGGGAGACCCGCGACTGGCCGAGGTGTTGCGTCGCGCGGTCTGGAACTCCGTTGTCGAAGCGTCGGAAACGCTCGTGGTGCCCCGCGGATCATCCCAGTGGCGCATTCCACCCCATCGCTGCCAGGCGGTGATCGATGAACTGCGTGGGCGGGGCGTCCGGTACGCCGCGGGTCGCGAGATGCTCGCCCAACGGCTGGCCCATCAGGTGCTGCTGCGCATGGAGTCCGCCGGCGAAACCCCTGACGACCGGGTGCAGAATGCCGTGGCACGGTCGCGTCCGGTCAAGGCGTACGTCGACACACACTGGCCCGCCCAGAACGCCGGCCGGCTGGTGTTTCGGCTGCTGGGCGACCCCGGCTTTCTGGCCGAGCACGCCGATGGGCTGCTCAGCGCCGACGAGCAACGGGTGCTCGGGCTCGCCCACGGCCTGACCGGACGGGCCAAACCACCCCGCTCGGTGCAGGCCTGGAAACCCAGCCTGGCCGACCTGGTGCTGATCGACGAGGTCGCCGACCTGCTCAATCGCACCCCCAGCCTCGGCCACGTGATCATCGACGAGGCGCAGGACCTGTCGGCGATGGGCTTGCGGGCGGTTGGCCGCCGGGCGTCCACCGGGTCGGTGACCGTGCTCGGCGACCTCGCCCAGGCCACCACCGCGTATGCCACCAACAGTTGGGCCGACTCGCTCGAACATCTCGGCAAGAGCGAGAGCTCCATCACCGAACTGGTGGCGGGGTTCCGGGTGCCCCGCTCGGTGATCGAGTACGCGGCTCGGCTGCTGCCCAGCATCGCGCCGTCGCTCACGCCGCCACATTCGGTGCGGCGCTCGGCGGGCGACTTCAGCATCGTCCGCGGGGGAGTGGACGCCCTGGTGGCGGCGACCTCCACGGCCCTCGATCGGGAGGGCACCGTCGGCCTGATCGTCGCCGATGGCCAGGTGACCACGACGATCGACGCGCTGGACGACGCCGGCATCGATTTCGGCGTGCTGGGTGACGAACCCGAAGCCGACTTCGGTCACCGGCTCGACGTGGTGCCGGCCACGTTGGCCAAGGGTCTTGAGTTCGACCAGGTCGTACTGGTCGAACCTGCTGCGATCGTGGCCGCCGAACCCGACCGGGTGACCGGCCTACGTCGCCTGTACGTGTGCCTCACCCGGGCGGTGAGCGGCCTGCAGGTCGTCCACCAACAACCCCTTCCGCCGGAGTTGGCAGAAGTTGGGGACGAGGAAGATGCTTCTCAGCGGGCTCGCTCGACCCGGCCTTCGTCCCACACGGGCTCGTCCGCTTCGTAGACCGATCCGTCCGCGCCGAACACCAGAAATCGGTCGAAACCGCGGGCGAACCAACGGTCGTGGGTGACCGCGATCACCGTGCCCTCGAAGGCGTCCAGGCCCGCTTCCAGCGCCTCGGCCGATTCGAGATCGAGGTTGTCGGTCGGCTCGCCCAACAACAGCAGGGTGGCTCCGGCCAACTGCAGCAGCAGAATCTGCAGCCGCGCCTGCTGACCCCCCGACAGTGTCTCGTAGCGCTGCTCTGCTGCCTTGGCCAGCTCGTAGCGGTCGAGGAAGCGGGCGGACGCCTCACGTCCCATGCCGTCACGATGGTCGTCGCCGCGGTGCAGGATCTCGACCAGCGTGCGGCCGACCAATTCGGGGTGGGCGTGGGTCTGGGCGAACAACCCCGGACGCACCCGTGCCCCCAGCCGGGCAACCCCGGTGAAGCGCACCGGCTCGATCAAGGCGTGGTCGACAGAGGTGTTGCCGGGCTCGGGCGACGAGCCCCCGCGGGCCAGCAGCCGCAGAAAATGCGACTTGCCCGACCCGTTCGACCCCAGCACCGCCACCCGGTCGCCGAACCAGATCTCGGTGTCGAACGGCTTCATCAGCCCGGTCAGCCCCAGCCGTTCGACGACCACCGCCCGACGACCGGTACGTCCGCCGGCCAGCCGCATCGACACCTGCTGGCGCAAAGGCACCGCCTGCGGCGGGCCCGCCTGCTCGAACCGCTCCAGCCGGGTGACCGCAGCCTGGTAGCGCGACGCCATGTCTGAGTTGTAGGCGGCCTTGTTCTTGTACATCAGCATCAGTTCGCGCAGCTTGGCGTGCTCCTCGTCCCAGCGTCGACGCAGCTCCTCGAACCGGGCGAACCGCTCGGCCCGGGCCGCTGCGAACGTGCGAAACCCCTTGCCATGCACCCATAGGGTGTTGCCGGCCGCGCCCAGTTCGACCGCCGCGATGCGGGTGGCCGCCTGCGCCAGCAGTTCGCGGTCGTGGCTGACCAGCAGCACGGTCTTCTGGGTGGCGCGCAACTGTTCCTCGAGCCAGCGCTTGCCCGGCACGTCGAGGTAGTTGTCGGGTTCGTCGAGCAGCAGCACCTCGTCGGGCCCGCGCACCAGCAACTCCAGCGCGAGGCGCTTCTGCTCACCGCCCGACAGCGTGTTCACCTCGCGCCACTTGGCCTGGTCGTAGGCGATGCCCAGGGCTGCGTCGCAGCAGGCGTCGAACACCACCTCCTGGTCGTAGCCGCCGGCGTCGGCGTACTCGGCAAGGGCGTGCGCGTAAGCCAGCTGGACGGGCTCGGTGTCGTCGTCCATCAACCGCAGTTCGAGTGCGTCGACGGCCGCGGCGGCTTCTCTGATGCGCGGCGGTGAGAGTGAGAAGAGCAGGTCGCGCACGGTGCTGTGGTCACGAATGCTGCCGATGAACTGCCGCATCACGCCCAAACCGCCCGACCGAGAGATCGTGCCCTCGGTGGGGGCGAGGTCGCCGGCGATGATGCGCAGCAGTGTGGTCTTGCCCGACCCGTTGGCGCCCACCAGCGCCACGATCGCCCCGTCGCCCACCCGAAACGACACGTCGCGCAGCAGAGGGCGCCCGTCGGGCAGGTCGTAGCCGACCCCAGACAACTCCACGTGGCCCATGCACGTGACCCTATCGACCCGGAGGATTGTGAAAACCAGGGGGTGACCGGTCGCGACACGCCGACCTGAGCGCGTGCCGGCTGAAGTCACCAGGACGATTTCAGAAAGTCGGGATTTCCTGACGGCCTGCCATCGGAGGTCGTGCGCCGGGTTTCTGAGATCGTCCTGGTCACCGGGGCCACCGTGCCTTCCAGTCGGCGTGTCGCACCCGGTCACCTACCACGTTTCAGATTGACCGTCGGGAATGAACCCCACCCCTGCGGCGTTTTGCCCATGTCCAGCCCGATCAGGCACAATGGACGGTCGATGCCGGTTCACGCCAGCGGTTCATCCACCCGCAGCAGCACGAGGGCGACCCGGCACAGTTAAGGAGATCAGCATGAAGCAGGGAATCCATCCCGACTACAACGTGACCGAGGTGACCTGCACCTGCGGCAACACGTTCACCACTCGCAGCACCGCCAAGAACGGCGTCATTCACGCCGAAGTCTGCGCGGCCTGCCACCCGTTCTACACCGGCAAGCAGAAGATTCTCGACACCGGCGGCCGCGTGGCCCGGTTCGAGCGCCGCTACGCCAAGCAGCCGGCCGGCAAGAAGAAGTAACCCGCGTGAGCGCCGGGGCCCTCGGGGCTCCGGCGCTTCGTCGTCCAATCAAAGGAAACGCCGATGTTCGAGGCAGCTGAATCACTGCGCAGTGAGTTCGCCGACCTCGAACGCACCCTGGCCGACCCCGCCACCCACGCCGACCTGGCCCTGGCCCGCCGCACCGGACGTCGCTACGCCGAACTCACCCCCATCGTGAAGGGGCTGGCCGAGTACGACCAGCTCACCGACGACCTGGACGCCGCGCGCGAGTTGGCCACCGACGACCCGTCCTTCGCCGACGAGGCCGACGAGCTGGCCGCACGGCTCGACGAGGTCACCCACAAGCTCACCGCGCTGCTCGCCCCGCGCGACCCGCACGACAGCTCCGACGCCCTGCTCGAGATCAAGTCGGGCGAGGGCGGCGAAGAGTCGGCGCTGTTCGCCGGCGACCTGTTTCGCATGTACGTGCGTTACGCCGAGGCTCGTGGCTGGACCGTCGACGTGCTCGACAGCCAAGAGACCGATCTGGGCGGCTACAAGTCGATCACCGCAGCGATCAAGGCCCGCGGCAACGACCCCGACAACTTTCCTTACGGCGTGCTCAAGTTCGAGGGCGGCGTGCACCGGGTGCAGCGGGTGCCGGTCACCGAGACTCAGGGCCGGGTGCACACCTCGGCGGCCGGGGTGCTGGTGATGCCCGATGCTGAAGAGGCCGAGGTGGCGATCGATCCCGACGACCTGCGCATCGACGTCTACCGCAGCTCGGGCCCCGGCGGTCAGGGCGTCAACACCACCGACTCGGCCGTGCGCATCACCCACCTGCCCACCGGCATCGTGGTGAGCTGCCAGAACGAGCGCTCGCAGTTGCAGAACAAAGAGTCGGCGATGCGCATGCTGCGCGCCCGGCTGGTTGCCGCCGCCGAAGAGCAGGCGGCCGCCGAGGCGTCCGCGGCGCGCCGGTCGCAGGTGCGCACGGTCGATCGGTCGGAGCGCATTCGCACCTACAACTTCGGTGAGAACCGCATCGCCGACCACCGCATCGGCTACAAGGCCTACAACCTCGACGCCGTGCTGGCCGGCGACCTGGGTGGGGTGATCCAGGCGCTGCAGGCCGCCGATCTGGCCGAGCGACTGGACCAGATCGGGTGACTGAGGTTCAACGGGCGCTGCGTCGGGCGTCGAAGGTCATTCCGGCAGCAGACGCCCGCATGCTGCTCGCCCACGCGCTCGGCGTCACGCCGGCTCGGCTGTTGACGGCCGGCCCGCTGCACGGCCACCAGATCGATGCGTTCGACGACCTGGTGCGGGCGCGGGTGGGCGGTACGCCCGCGCAATACCTGACCGGACGAGCCCCCTTTCGTACCGTCGAGGTGGCGGTCGGCCCCGGGGTGTTCATTCCCCGGCCCGAAACCGAGGTGATGACCGGCTGGGCCATCGAGGTGCTCCGCGGCCGCGCCGGCGAACAGACCGTGGTCGAGTTGTGTGCCGGCTCGGGGGCCATCTCGCTGGCCATCTGCACCGAACTGCCCGGTCACGTTCAGTACGCGGTCGAGTTGAGCGCCGCGGCGGTCGAGTACGCCGACGTGAACCTGGCCGGCACCGGGGTGATCCTGCTGCAGGGCGACCTCGCCGACGCCCTGCCCGAACTCGACGGCACGGTCGACCTGGTGATTGCCAACCCGCCCTACGTGCCGCTGGAGTCGTACGACGGCATTCCGGCCGAGGTGCGCGAGCACGAGCCCGAGTTGGCGCTGTTCTCAGGGCTCGACGGCCTCGATGTGATGCGGGTGCTGACGCGCACGGCCCGCCGGCTGCTTCGCCCGGGCGGTTGGGTGTGCGCCGAGCACGCCGAACTGCAGCACCGCAGCGCGCCGGAGTTGTTCGTCGCCGACGGCGGCTTCGACCAGGTGCGCGACCGGCGCGACTACAACGACCGTCCGCGGTTCGTGACGGCCAGGCGCCGCACGACGGTGGCAGGATTGCCCCTGTGACCGATCCCCAACTGTTCGACTGCGCCACCCAGGCCGACGACGCCCTGGCCGCCGCCGAAGCCGCCATCACGGCGGGGGAGTGCATCGTGCTGCCCACCGACACCGTGTACGGCATCGGGGCGGCCGCGTTCGACGCCAAGGCGGTGCAGCGGCTGCTCGACGCCAAGCAACGCGGCCGTGACATGCCGCCGCCAGTGCTGATCGCCGAGCCCACCATGCTGCGCTCGCTGGCCAGCGGGCTGACCAAGGACGGGCTCAAGCTGGCCAAGGCGTTCTGGCCCGGCCCCCTGACGGTGGTGGTCACCGCCCAGGCCGACCTGCAACTCGACCTGGGCGACCGCGACGACACCATCGCCGTGCGGGTGCCCGACCACGACTTCACCCGTGCGCTGCTGCGTCGCACCGGCCCCCTCGCGGTGAGCAGCGCCAACGTCAGCGGCCAGGATGCCGCCACCACCATTCAGGCCGCGATCGAGCAGCTCGGCGATTCGGTGTCGGTCTATCTCGACGCCGGCCCGGGGTCTGACGCGGTGCCGTCCACCATCGTCGACCTGACCGGTGAGCCCCGCATTCTGCGTGAGGGCCGGCTGAGCGCCGACGAGCTCGTCGCGGCGGTACCCGGACTGTTCGGCGACGATGCGTGAGTACCTGCTGATCCTGCTGATCGCGGCCGGGTTCACCTACCTGCTCGCGGGGCTGTGCCGTCGGCTCGCCTTTCGCTACAACGCGGTCGCCATCGTGCGTGACCGCGACGTTCACACCAGGCCGATCCCCTACTTCGGGGGCATCGCCATGCTGTGCGGCCTGGCCGCCGCGCTGTTGGTGGCCGGCCAGTTGCCCTGGCTCGGGCGTTTCGACCTGGTGGCCCACGACAGTCGCGCAGTGTTCATCGCCGGCCTGGTGATCTGTGCCGTGGGCGTGCTCGACGACATGTACGAGCTCAACGCGCTGGCCAAGATCGCCGGCCAGATGCTGGCGGCCGGCATCGTTGTGCTGAACGGCGTGAAGGTCTACTGGATTCCGCTGCCGAACACGATCATCACCCTCGACGACGCCATGTCGATTCTGCTCACCATGGCGCTGATCTTTCTGTGCGTGAACTCGATCAACCTGATCGACGGTCTCGATGGGCTGGCGGCCGGCGTGGTCGCCATCGGGGCGTCTTCGTTCTTCGTCTACGCCTACTGGCTCAGCTACGAACAAGAGCTGGTGCGAGCCACCACGGCCAGCCTGATCACCGTCGTGACGGTCGGCATGTGCCTGGGCTTTCTGCCCTACAACGTGCACCCGGCCCGCATGTTCATGGGTGATTCGGGCTCGATGCTGCTCGGGTTTCTGATGGCCACGTCGATGATCAGCCTGACCGGGCAGATCGACCCGTCGCAGGTCACCGTGCAGGGGTCGGGCCTGGCGGTCAACGCCTACCTGCCGCTGTTTCTGCCGCTGGCGGTGATGGCGCTGCCGCTGGGCGACCTGCTGCTGGCGTACGTGCGCCGCACGATGGCCGGACGGCTGTGGTTCCAGGCCGACAAGCAGCACCTGCACCACCGCATGCTCGACCTGGGCCACAGCCACGGCCGGGCCGTGCTGCTGCTCTGGCTGTGGACGGCGGTGCTCGCCTTCGGCGCCATCCTGATCGGCCTGACCACCGCCCCCTGGGCGATCGCCGCCCTGCTCGCCGGCCTCGCGCTCGCGGCCTGGCTGACCTGGAAGCCGGTGCGGCGTGCCGCGTGAGCGACGTCTGCCCAGCGCCAACACGCTGCGGGCCCGGCAACTTCTCGCCGGTGGCGCTCTGGGCGGCCACGCCGCGGCGATCATCGTGGTCGCTGTCTTCTTCATCGCCCGCGGCCCCGGCTCGGCACTGTCGGCCGCGCTGGCGGCGCTCGCGGTGCTTGCCTTCTTCGGCCTCGGCCAGGCGGTCATGGTGTGGGTGGCCGACGCCGACCCTCAGGTCGTTCTGCTCGCCGGCCTGGGGTCGTACGTGTTCCGAGTGGGACTGCCTGCGCTCGCGTTGATCCTGCTGGCGAGGGATCCGTCACGACTCGCGGCAATGGACCGCGTGGCGATCGCGGTATCGGCGATAGTCGTGGTATTGGGCTGGCTGGCTGCCGAAATCTGGACGTTCTCCAGGCTGCGGATTCCGGTCTTCGACCCGCCTCAAGACGATGCCCGCTAGGCCCCTTGGCGGTTGGCTCTGGCCACCGCCAAGCTGCTAGAGTCACCGAAAGTCATGGAGGGCAGCGACGGCATCGATCAGGGTCTACGGGTCCTGAGTTACCTGCTGTCGGGTCCGCTCTTCTATGGCTTTTTCGGTTGGCTGATCGACCAGTGGCTGCATACGTCCTTCTGGATGGTGCTGGGCATCGTGGTGGGCATGGCGGCCGGGGTCTACTTGGTGGTGCGAAGGTACGGACGACCGTGATGTCGAACCAGGAGGTGCGATGGGCCTGATCGGCCTGATCATCCCAATGGAGGGCGGGGGCGGGTCTGAAGACTCGCACTGGCCGCCCGGGGTGCACAGCTTCGACCCCAAGCCGCTGTTTCCCGACGCGGGTATGGACTGGCTGAACACCTACCTGCTGCAAGCCGTGGTGGGCGCCATCATCGTCATCGTGGTGTGGCTGTGGCTGGCCAAAGACCAGAAGGTGGTGCCCGGCTTCAAGCAGTGGTGCGGCGAACAGCTCTACAACATGGTGCGCAACGGCATCGGTCGCGACGCACTGGGCTACGAGTACAAGCGGTTCACCCCCTACCTGCTCGCATTGTTCTCGTTCATCCTGGTCAACAACCTGTTCGGCCAGTTCTTTCTGACCATGTTTCCGACCTTTTCGCGGGTCGGCTACGCCTACGGTCTGGCACTGCTGACCTGGCTGCTCTACAACGGCGTGGGCATCGCCAAGCACGGCCTGGGTGGCTACCTCAAACTGATGACAGTGCCCAAGGGTGTGCCCTGGCCGCTGCTGATCCTGATCATTCCGCTCGAGATCCTCTCGAACTTCATCGTGCGGCCGGTCACCCTGGCCCTGCGTCTTTTCGCCAACCTGTTCGCGGGTCACCTCGTGATCATCGTGTTCGTGGTCGGCGGCACCCTGCTGCTGGAGCAGAGCAGCTTCTTGTACGCGATCGCCGGCGGGGCCTCGCTGCTGATGGCCTTTCCGATCTTCGCCCTCGAGTTGTTCGTGGGTGTGCTGCAGGCCTACATCTTCACCGTGCTGACCGCTCAGTACGTCGCCTCATCTCTCGCCGAAGACCACTGACCCACCAACCCTTTGACCAACATCCGAAAGGAAACGTAATGCTCCCCATCATGGAGATCTCCGGCTCGCTCAACATGGTCGGCTACGGCCTGGCCACCATCGGCCCAGGCATCGGCGTGGCCATGGTGTTCGCGGCCGTCATCAACGGCACGGCTCGCCAGCCCGAGGCTCGTGGTGCCCTGCTGAGCACCGCCTGGATCGGCTTCGCCGTGGTCGAGGCGCTCGCCATCATCGGCATCGCCCTCGCCTTCGCTATTCAGTGATCGGGTGCGTCCAGTGACCACGATTCTGGAGATCGACCTGGGGCCGCTGCTGCCGGCGTTCCCCGAGTTCATCGCGGGCATCGTGCTGTTCATCATCATCTGGTACGTGCTGGCCAAGAAGGTGGTGCCTTCGTTCGAGGCCACCTACGCCGAGCGTGCGGCAGAGATCCAGGGCGGCATCGAAAAGGCCGAGCTGGCCCAGGCCCAGGCCGCCGAGGCACTCGAGCAGTACCGCGAGCAGTTGGCCGGTGCCCGCGAGGAGGCCAGCTCGATCCGCGAGGAGGCGAAGGCCCAGGGGGCCCAGATCATCGCCGAAATGCGGGCCCATGCCCAAGACGAGGCCGACCGGCTACTGGCTCAGGCCAAGGCCCAGATCGATGCCGAACGCGCGCAGGCCGTTCAGCAACTGCGTACCGAGGTCGGTGGCCTGGCCACCAGCCTGGCCGGCAAGATCGTCGGCGAGTCGCTCGACGACGATGAGCGGGCGCGGCGTACGGTCGACCGGTTCATCGCAGATCTCGAGGCGAACAGCCAGGAGAAGGTATGAGCAGCACCCACGAGACGCGACTCGGTGAACTCGATTCCCTGCTCGACTCACAGCAGGTGAGCCCGCGGGTTGCCGAGGAACTCTTCGCCCTCGTGGATCTACTCGAAGCACAGCCCGCCCTGCGGCGGGCACTCACCGACACCGGGGCCGAACAGCAGACCCGCGCACATCTGGTCGACCAACTGTTCGGCGGGCGGATCTCTGAACCCACGCACACCGTGCTGCACGCGGCCGTGGTGCAGCGCTGGCCGAGTTCGTCGGCTCTGCTGGCCTCGCTCGACCGACAGGCGGTAAGGGCCACGCTGTCGTGTGCGCAGCAGGACGGCACGTTGGAACAGGTTGAAGACGAGCTGTTCCGGTTCAGCCGCCTGGTCGAGGGCGATCGCAATCTGCAGGCCGCGGTCAGCGATCGCTCCGCCCCTCTGCAACTGCGCCGCCAGTTGGTGGACGACCTGCTCGCCGGCCGGGCGGACTCCGTGACCAACTTCTTGGCCAAACGTGCGGTGGGCGCCCGCAATCGCAGCTTCGGCGTCACCGTCGAGGGCTACCTCACCCTGGCCGCCGCCCTGCGCAGCCGCACGCTGGCGCACGTTGTGGTGGCCCGTCCGATGACCGCGGAGCAGACCACTCGACTGGCCGAGGCGCTCAGCGGGCAGATGGGCCGGCAGGTGAGCCTGCAGGTGGTGGTCGACCCGAACGTGATCGGCGGGGTGCGGGTGACCGTGGGCGACCACTACTTCGAGGGCACCGTGGCCGGACGACTCGAGAACGCCCGCCGACAACTCAGCTGATCGATCAACTTCCCAACGAGAACAAGGCAAGGACCCAACACATGGCGGAACTGACAATTCGTCCCGACGAGATCCGGGATGCCCTGGAGAAGTTCGTGTCGAGCTTCGCCAGCGAGGCGGCATCGCGCGAAGAGCTGGGCACCGTGGTCGTTTCAGGTGACGGCATCGCCAAGGTCGAGGGGCTTCCGTCGGCCATGGCCAACGAACTGCTCGAGTTCGAGAACGGCACCCGCGGCATCGCGCTCAACCTCGACATCCGCGAGATCGGCGTCGTGGTGCTGGGCGATTCCGAGGGCATCGAAGAGGGCCAGACCGTCAAGCGCACCGGTGAGATTCTCTCGGTGCCGGTCGGCGACGGCTACCTCGGCCGCGTGGTCGACGCCATGGGCACCCCGATCGACGGACTGGGCGACATCACGCCCCTCGACGGCCAGCGTGCCCTCGAACTGCAGGCTGCCGGTGTGATGGACCGCCAAAGCGTCAAAGAGCCTCTGCAGTCGGGCATCAAGGCCATCGACGCGATGATTCCGATCGGTCGTGGCCAGCGCCAGCTGATCATCGGCGACCGCAAGACCGGCAAGACCGCCATCGCCGTCGACACCATCATCAACCAGAAGGCCAACTGGGCCACGGGTGACCCCACCAAGCAGGTGCGCTGCATCTACGTCGCGGTGGGCCAGAAGGGCTCGACCATCGCCGCGCTGAAGAGCGTGCTCGAAGAGGCCGGCGCGATGGAGTACACCACGATCGTGCACGCGCCCGCGTCCGACCCGGCCGGCTTCAAGTACATCGCGCCCTACACCGGCTCGGCCATCGGCCAGCACTGGATGTACAACGGCAAGCACGTACTCATCGTGTTCGACGACCTGACCAAGCAGGCCGAGGCCTACCGGGCCATGTCGCTGCTGCTGCGCAGGCCGCCGGGTCGCGAGGCGTACCCCGGCGACGTGTTCTACCTGCACAGCCGCCTGCTGGAGCGTTGCGCCAAGCTGTCGGACGAACTCGGCGGCGGTTCGATGACCGGCCTGCCGGTGATCGAAACCAAGGCCAACGACGTGTCGGCCTACATTCCCACCAACGTGATCTCGATCACCGACGGCCAGATCTTCTTGCAGTCCGACCTGTTCAACGCCAACCAGCGGCCGGCCATCGACGTGGGCATCTCGGTGTCGCGCGTGGGCGGCGACGCGCAGGTGAAGGCCATGAAAAAGGTGGCCGGTACGCTCAAGATCGGCCTGGCCCAGTACCGCGATATGCAGGCGTTCGCCATGTTCGCCTCCGACCTCGACGCCACCTCGCGGCGCCAGCTCGAACGCGGGGCCCGGCTCACCGAACTGCTGCGCCAGCCCCAGTACAGCCCGTTCCCGGTCGAGGATCAGGTGGTCAGCGTGTGGGCCGGCACCAACGGCTACTTCGACGACGTGCCGGTGGCCGACGTGTTGCGGTTCGAGAAAGAGCTGCTCGACCACCTGCGCCGGTCGACCGACCTGTTGTCGACCATCGCCGAGACCGGCAACTGGGACGACGACACGGCCAACGCCGTCGGCAAGGCGATCGACGACTTCAAGCCGCAGTTCACCACGTCCGAGGGCAAGCCACTGGCGCAAGAGAAGGGCCAGAAGCCGCTCAAAGACAAAGACATCGGCGTCGAGACGATCCAGACCCAGAAAGCCTGATCGATGGCTTCCAGTTTGCGTGAGCTGCGACAACGCCGAAAGTCGGTCGCATCCACCCAGAAGATCACCCGGGCGATGGAGTTGATCGCGGCGTCCCGCATCATCAAGGCTCACCGGGCCGCCGAAGAGGGCGAACCGTTCATCACCGAGTTGATCCGGGCCGTGTCTGCGGTCGCCACCTACTCCAACGACGAGCACCCGCTAACCTCCTCGCCCGAGAAGGTGCGCCGGGTGGCGATGCTGGTGATCACCTCCGACCGGGGTATGAACGGCGCCTACTCGGCCAACGCGATCAAGACCGCCGCCCGGCTGCGCGAGCGGCTTGAGCGCGAAGGGGTCGAGGTCGTCCGGTATGCGGTGGGGCGTAAGGCGATCGCCTACATGAACTTTCGCGCCCAGCCGATCCGCAGGCACTGGGAGGGGTTCTCCGACTCGCCCACCTTCGCGCACGCGCAAGAGATCGCGGACGCGCTGATCGCCGACTTCATGACGCCGTACGACGACGGGGGAGTGGACGCCATCTACGGCATCTACACCCGCATGGAGTCGATGCTCACCCAGACTCCCCGCGCACGACGGCTGCTGCCGCTCGAGATCGTCGAGGGTGTGCACGAGCCGGGTGAGGGCGAGATCCTGCCCCTGTACGAGTTCGAACCCGACCCCGAAACGGTACTGGACGCCCTGCTGCCCATGTACGTGCGCAGCCGGGTGTGGTTCTACCTGCTGCAGTCGGCGGCGTCGCAGTTGGCCAGCCAGCAGCGCGCCATGAAGTCGGCCACCGACAACGCCAAGCAACTGATCGAGCGGCTGACCCGGGAAGCGAACCAGGCCCGCCAGGCAGAGATCACCCAAGAAATCAGTGAAATTGTCGGTGGCGCCAGTGCGCTGGCCGACGCAGCCGCCCAGGACTAGGGCTTCGAGAGACGAGAGTGGATCCAATGACCGTCACACTGGACAGCAACAACACCGAGGCCGGCACCGAGGGTGGCGTCGGGCGCGTCGCGCGGGTGATCGGCCCGGTCGTCGACGTGGAGTTTCCCGCCGACCAGATGCCTGACATTTACAACGCGCTGCTGATCGACATCGACACCGGTGCCGACGACACCGGCGAGGGTTCGCGCACCATCTACGCCGAGGTGGCCCTGCACATCGGTGACAACATGGTGCGGGCGGTGTCGCTCAAGCCCACCGACGGCATGCGGCGGGGCTCGCGCGCGGTCGACACCGGCGGCCCGATCTCGGTGCCGGTGGGCGACGTCACCAAGGGCCGGGTGTGGAACGTCACCGGCGAATGCCTCAACGAAGACACCGTCTCGGTCGAGATCGACGAGCGCTGGCCGATTCACCGCTCGGCGCCCAAGTTCGATGAGCTCGAGCCGAAGACCGAAATGCTCGAAACGGGCATCAAGGTGCTCGACCTGCTCACTCCGTACGTCAAGGGCGGCAAGATCGGCCTCTTCGGCGGCGCCGGCGTGGGCAAGACGGTGCTGATCCAAGAGATGATCTACCGCATCGCCCACAACTTCGGCGGCACCTCGGTGTTCGCCGGTGTGGGCGAGCGCACCCGTGAGGGTAACGACCTGATTCACGAGATGATCGAGGCCGGCGTCATGAAAGACACCGCGTTGGTCTTCGGTCAGATGGACGAGCCGCCGGGCACCCGGCTGCGGGTTGCGCTGTCGGCGCTGACCATGGCCGAGTACTTCCGCGACGTGCAGAACCAGGACGTGCTGCTGTTCATCGACAACATCTTCCGGTTCACCCAGGCGGGCTCCGAGGTGTCGACGCTGCTGGGCCGCATGCCGTCCGCGGTGGGTTACCAGCCCAACCTGGCCGACGAGATGGGCCAGCTGCAAGAGCGCATCACCTCGACCCGCGGCCACTCGATCACCTCGATGCAGGCCATCTACGTGCCCGCGGACGACTACACCGACCCGGCGCCGGCCACCACGTTCGCGCACCTGGACGCCACCA
>ERZ724513.624-NODE-624-length-17582-cov-6.883494_pt1 | contig 17582 bp, 12 predicted proteins | sample MGYA00376046_ERZ724513 | MGnify/ENA primary metagenome ERZ724513 (study PRJEB28724, sample SAMN07190883) | activated sludge metagenome | isolation source: activated sludge of sewage treatment plant in Hong Hong | place: Hong Kong | collected 2016-03-17 ...
CGCCGATACGCAGATCATGATTCCCAGACCGGTGGCGCCGCCGCCGCCGATACCGAGGGTCACGATCCGCCTGATCAACGGTCCGAATGCCGGGAAGGCGGTGGAACTGACGAAGCTGCTGACCACCCTCGGCAAGCCCGGGGTTCAGGTCGCGGTCATCTCACGTCGTTCCGAAGGCGTTTTCCTTACCCATGTCGAGGGAACAAAGTTTCCCACGGTCAACAACAGCGAAATTGGTGGTGAGGCTTTCCTGCTGCGGGACAAGGATATCGTCGAGATTGCCGGCATCAGGATCGAACTGGGCATCAAGGCCTGATGCCATCGCGGCGGGTGGCTTGATCGGATAACGAGCCAGCCTGCTTCGCGGGATCGCCCGGGTGGTCTTTCCCGGCCATGCCGGTGATGTCCGGTATGGCCGTTCATCGTGCTGCGCGACACTTGGCGATCATTGTCAGCGCGACGAAGCGCCTGCAGGCCGGCCAGGCACAGCCGGCGCACGCCGAACCAGGGTTCCGGCAGGAGATCGTGCGCCGGTTTCGCGCGCAAAGACTGCGCCAAAGCCGGGACAAAGTTGTACAATTCCAACGCGTTGTCATCGGGCGCGGGCAATGTCCCGTGTTTCCGGAAAGAATCCGGCACCTTGGGGACAACCGGCCGCAGGACGACGGGGACGGGGTCACGACTTTCGCAACTAAATGACGATGAAACTGAGGATCCTCGGCTGTAGCGGCGGCATCGGTGGCGAGCATCTGCGGACCACGTCGTTGCTCGTCGACGACGATGTCCTGATCGATGCCGGTACCGGGGTCGGGGACCTGCCGATAGCGGATCTGGCGCGCATCGATCATGTCTTCCTGACCCATACCCATCTCGACCATATCGCCTGCCTGCCGCTGATCATCGATTCGGTGGGCGACCGCCGCGACAAGCCGCTGACCGTCTACGGCATACCGGCAGTGCTCGACATTCTCAGGAAGCACGTATTCAACTGGTTGGTATGGCCCGATTTTGCCGAAGTTCCTTCGGCCGGGAATCCTTTCATGCGCTACCAGGCGGTCGAATTGCTACAGCCGGTCATGCTCGGCGCGCGCGCTTTCACGCCTCTGCCGGTCGATCATACCGTCCCGGCGGTGGGTTACCGGCTGGATTCCGGTTCCGGCAGCCTGGTCTTCTCCGGGGATACCGGGCCCTGCGCCGCCTTCTGGCAGGCGGTCAACCGGATCGACAACCTGCGTCATCTGCTCATCGAATGCGCCTTCCCGGACCGTGAGGCGCCGCTGGCAGTGCTCTCCAGGCATCTCTGTCCGAGCATGCTGGCATTGGAACTGCGCAAGCTCGAACGGGAATGCGAAATACACATCACGCATCTCAAGCCCGGGCAGATGGAGCTGACCATGGCCGAAATCGCAAGTCGTCTGGGGGAGTTCGGGCCGCGGATGCTCCACACCAACCAGGTTTTCGAGTTTTGAAATAGGGCGGGGCGCCTCGCCGGGCAATAGACAGGAAACCACGTGGGAACTCTAGACGACCTCTTCCGCCGCTTCGAACACCTCAACGACATCGGGGCGTCGCTATCCAACGAGCGTGACCTCAACCGCCTGCTGGAGAAGATCACTGTCGCTGCCAAGGCCATCACCCGGGCCGATGGTGGCACCCTCTACCTGCTGTCCGAAGACAGGAGCCACCTGCATTTCGAGATCGTTCGCACCGATTCGCTCAACGTCGCTTTCGGTGGCACCAGCGGCAACCCGGTTTCGGGGAAGTTCCCTGATCTGCCGCTCTACCGCGACGACGGTTCGGCCAACGACACGATGGTGGCGGTCCACGCGGCGATCTCGGGAAAGACGGTGAACATCGCCGACGCCTATGTCGCCAAGGGCTTCGATTTTTCCGGCACGCGCAAGTTTGACGAGCGCACCGGTTACCGCTCGCAGTCCTTCCTCACCGTGCCGATGCGCAACCACGAGGGCGAAATCATCGGCGTGCTGCAACTGATCAATGCCCGCATGCCGGAGCACGATGTCGTCGTGCCGTTTTCCGAAGCGGATCAGCGCCTCGCCGAGTCGCTCGCCTCGCAGGCCGCCATCGCGCTGACCAACCGGCAACTGTTGCACCAGCTCGAAGTCCTGTTCGAATCCTTCATCCGGCTGATCAACTCGGCAATCGACGACAAGTCGCCCTATACCGGCGAGCATTGCCAGCGCGTTCCCGAACTGACGATGATGTTGGCCGAGGCCGCGCACGAAACCAGCGAAGGGCCGCTCGCCGATTTCCGCCTCACCGACCGCGACCGCTATGAACTTCGCATCGCCGCGCTGCTCCACGATTGCGGCAAGGTCACGACGCCGGTGCACGTTGTCGACAAGGCGACCAAGCTGCAGACCATCTTCGACCGCATCGAACTCGTCGATACCCGCTTCGAACTGTTGCGGCGCGATGCCGAAATACGCATGCTGCGGCAGATCGTCGCCGGGATTCCGAGCGAGCGGGCCGAAGCGGAGTTCCGCGAATTCGTCGCCAATATGGAGGTCGACCGCAACTTCCTGCACCAGGCCAACGTGGGCAGCGAGCGCATTAGCGACGATGACATCGATCGGGTCAGGTCGATCGCCGCCGGCTACCGCTGGCAGGAGGCGTCCGGTGTCGAGGTCGATTTCCTCTCGGCGGACGAACTCGAGAACCTCAGCATCCGCGCCGGCACGCTGACCCAGCAGGAACGCCAGACCATCAACTACCACGTCAGCGCGACGATCAGGATGCTCGAGCAGCTGCCGTGGCCCAAGCACCTGAAGAACGTTCCCGAGTACGCCGGTGGCCACCACGAACGCATGGACGGCAAGGGCTACCCGCGCGGGCTCAAGCGCGATCAGATGAGCTGGCAGGCGCGGATGATGGGCATCGCCGACATCTTCGAGGCGCTCACCGCGCGCGACCGCCCCTACAAGCCGGGCATGACCCTGTCGCAGGCCCTCGACATCCTCGACAAGTTCCGCGAGAACGGCCACATCGATCCCGACCTGCACGACGTGTTCATCGGCAGCCAGATCTACCGCAAGTACGCCGCCGAGTTCCTCGACGCGAAGCAGGTGGATTGCTGATTTCTGCTGATTTCGCAGGTGAGCGCCAGGCCATGTACGCCGACGTCAGTGCGACGGTCAGGATGCTCGAGTAACTGCCATGCATTTTCATCAGCTGCTGGTTTGCTTCGGGCTTGGCCGGGATCCCGCGATCCCGGGTCTTTTTTGCCGGTCGACCGCAACAGGCGCAATTTCGCCGCGGCGTTGACGAATTACGCCAACGTAATGTGACAATTTTCGTCATGTCACGCTGGTCTGGCTATGGGCATGTTGCGCCGAAACCCACTGGAACCGGGAAATGACGGCAAGGGAGGAGGCATGCCATGGGGCTGGCACGGTTTGTGATAGAGTAAGCACAGCGGTTTCCGCTTTCTAGCCAAAAAGGAGATTCAAATGAAACGTGTTCAACAGGGCTTCACCCTCATCGAACTGATGATCGTCGTGGCGATCATCGGCATTCTGGCCGCCATTGCTCTGCCGGCGTATCAGGACTACACCGTGCGTGCCAAGGTGAGCGAAATCATGCTGGCCGCTTCCGGCCAGAAGACCAGCGTGTCCGAGTTCTTCCAGACCCGCCTGCAAATGCCTGCCACGGCGTCCATCGGTACGGTTACCCAGAACAGCGCCTATGTGGCCACAGTTGCCTACACACAAACAGATACGGATACCGGCGTAATTACGGCGACCGCGTCCACTTCCACGGCGCTACCGGGGACCGTTCAAGGCGCGACGATCACGCTGACCGGTAATGGCGCTACGAATACCGGTGTGGTGCAGTGGACATGTGGCGGCACGATTCCCCCCAAGTACCGTCCGGGTTCGTGCAAGTAACATTTGTTGTTTTCAAACAAGACCTCACTTCGGTGAGGTCTTTTGTTTTGGGGGCGAGATTCAATGGAATCCATTATTGAGCCTGCTGAATTCCGGTGCCGGACGAATGAATAGCATTCGTCACCGACTCGCGGGTGTCGGGTTGCTTTCGCTTGGCGTACTGGTGACCTTGGCAGTGTACTGGCCGGGTCTTCATGGCGCTTTTTTCTTCGATGATTCTCCAAACATTGTTCTCAATCCGGGTGTCCGGGTCGACAACGTGTCGGTCGATTCACTCAGGCAGGCTGCTGCCAGCGGGATCTCGGGACAATTTGGCAGGCCGGTTAGCCAGTTGACTTTTGCGCTGAACTTTCATTTCAGTGGTTTCGACCCCTTCGCCTTCAAACTGACCAATCTCGTCATTCATTGCCTGAACGGCATCCTGGTCTATCTGCTCGCTTGCCAGCTTCTGGATTCGTTGCGCCACAAGCTGCAATTGCCCAACGCGGGCATTGCTGCCGCTTTGGTTGCCGTCGCATGGATGATTCATCCGATCCAGTTGACCTCGGTGCTGTACGTCGTGCAGCGGATGACCGGCCTCTCGGCGTCCTTCCTGTTGCTCGCGCTGATTTTCCACGTCCTCGCCCGGAGGCGAAAGGAACCGGATTTGGTGGCTCTGATCTGGTTCGTGCTGGCCTGGTGCGTCTTCTGGCCGCTGTCGATATTGAGCAAGGAAACCGGGGTGTTGCTGCCGGGCTTCGTCGCCGTCTACGAACTGATCGTTCGGCGCAGCGAGCGAGAGGGTCTGGACCGCTTTGGGCGGGCGGTTCTTTACATCTCGATCGTGTTGGCCTTGAGTCTGGTGCCATTTCTTGCGTCTTCATACGGCAACTGGATTCTTTCAGGCTACAACATCCGTTCGTTTTCCTTGGTGGAACGCTTGTTGACCGAACCCCGGGTGATCTGGGGGTACTTGCAGTGGATTGCGTTTCCCAGGCTGGAATCATTCGCACTTTTTCATGACGATATCGCGGTATCGACCACTTTGCTTGCTCCTTGGACCACCCTTCCCGCTCTGGTTGGGCTCCTGGTTCTCGCGATAATTCCGGTTGCCGCCAGCCGGAAATTTCCGCTGTTGGCATTCGGCATCGCTTGGTTCCTGATTAGCCACAGCCTCGAATCGTCCTTCATACCGCTAGAACTTGTGCATGAGCATCGCAATTACCTTCCGCTCTTAGGCATCTGCTTGTTGCCCGTCGGGTTGCTGGGCTGCTGGGAAAGGAGGCAGGGATTCCAGAAAACCTTGATTGTCGCGTCACTTGGAGCAGTGTTGGCTTATTTTGGGCTTGTCACTGCAATGCGCGCAAACATGTTCGGCGAGGAGCGGATGCGCACGCAACTCGAAGCCCAGTTCCATCCGGGCTCTGCCCGGACAAACTATGAGGCCGGCAGAACGCTCGCTGCGGTGGTCGATGCGGATCGCGGCAACCTGGCGGCAGCAATATTGGGGAAAAAGCATTTCGAGATGGCCACGGAACTCGACCGTGACTACAAGATGGGTTTGTTGGGCATGCTGGTTCTGGATTGCGGCATGTCGCAGACGGTTGACCGAGGAGCGCTCGATGAACTGGCGCTGCGCTTTAAAGAGAGGCTCATTCTTCAGGAGGACACATCGATCCTGTCGGCAATTGTCGAGATGTCGGGGGCAGGCCTTTCGTGTCTGACGAGATCCGACATCGATCGATTGTTTGCGGCGTTTGTCTCTAATCCAGGCGTTTCGCAGGAAAAGAAGATGGTCATGTATTCATTGCATGCGGACTATCTTTGGCTAAACGCGAAAGATCTTCCTGGAGCAAGGGCGGCGCTGCGCCGTGCCCTGGAAATTGCCCCGCGGAATCCGAGCCTTCGTCTTAAGTGGGCGCAACTGGATTTCATCGCCGGCGAGAAGGGGGAGGCAAGAACCCTGTTGCTCGAATTACGCGGTGAGCGCCTTGCGCCAGAGGAACGCAAGACGCTCCACGGCCTGCTGGGAATGCTTGAGGCCGCTCAATGATTGCGCAACTCGGCACTTTTCCGGTTGGTCACCGCGAACTACAACGGAACACCTTGGATCACTTGACGGCGATCATGTTCAGGCTGATTGGCGAGCCATAGGGGCAGAAGTCGCTAGTGTCGTTAAAGAGCCCGAATGACTGAACCCGCCTAGAACTTGAGAATCCGGCCCTTTTGAAAAAGTCAGTCATGAATTCGGCAGTGAGTCCTATGAAATGGAAGTCGAAACCATCTACCTGGCCACCGAACATCATTCGCATGACATGGAATCGTTGTGCGCCCTCCAGTTTTGGATCCAGGAACAGTTCGCATAGGGCTTCAAGGTCGGGTACGGAAAGATAAAACTCTCCGCCGTTGCACAGAATTCTGTGGATTCCCTTCAGCGTGGGCAGGAAGTCGGTCTGCGAGACGTGCTCCATAACATGCGAAGCGTAGATTGTTCTGCAGGATCCGTCTCGAAATGCACTGAGGTCGCGGACATCGCCGATATAGTCAACGCCCTCGAACTGTTGCGCGTTGAGAATCTTCCAGCCCGCCTTGGCTTCCCTCCCGCCGATGTGCAACATGAGTAATGACTCTTGCACTGCATTCTCTTGTGTGTCGAGTGTTGTCGGTGTGTATCGGGTTTGAATGCTCGAGTAACGTGATGAAACTGGAAAATCAGTCGTGCAATACGAGTAACGGCCCGGAGAAGGGTGAGTGAGTTCTGACCGCTGCGGACTACCGCCAAGGCCATTCGTGGAACTGCACCATTTTTGCCATATGTTCCGCATGGCTGTTGAAAAGTGCACTGCAAAACGCCGACTGTCGAGAATGGGCGAATTGCTCAGGCGCGTTCTCAGGGCTGCCCGGACCAAACTCACCTCATCGAGATTGCTAGCGTGTTTTGCTGCGAGTTCGACATAATGGTCCTGGTCGCGGGCAATCCAGGACTCAAGACCTGCATTCATGGCCAAGCCAACCCCCTGTCGGGAGATGAAACTCGTCCCCTCCAAGGTCAGAACCGGTACCCCCATCCATAGGCTCTCGACCGTTGTCGTGATCCCGGGATACGGAAACGGATCAAGTGCAATATCGATTTCCTGATAGGGCACGAGATAATCCGACCGGGCGACATGCGAGCGCAAGATCAGTCTCTGTGGATCGATGTCATGAGCGGCAAAACGATCCCGCATGGATTGCTGGATTGCCGGATCAGAGAATTGTTTGGACTTGAGGAAAAGGTGGCTGCTTGGTACCGCCCGCAATATGCGCGACCAGACCGCGACAACCTGATCGTTAATCTTCGAGAGGTTATTGAAACATCCGAAAGTGACATAGCCGTTTTTCAGAGCCGGGAGTTCGTTCACGGATGTATTGGCTCTTGGAGGCGTGAAGCAGATGTACGTTTCCGGTAACCGCAGAATTTTCTCGGTGAAATTGTGCTCTTCGGACTCGGGCAACGTCCATTCGTCCGCGATGAGGTAGTCAATGGCGGAAACGCCTGTCGTGCCCAAATAGCCAAGCCAGGTGGCTTGAATTGGGGCGGGTTTCCAAGCGAAAAGAGGCAGGCGGTTGTCTGCTGTATGGCCAGAGAGGTCGATCAGAATGTCTATTCTGTCCGACTCCACCTGATGCGCGAATTCCTCGTCGGTGAGACCGACGACCGAGTGCCATCCTTTGCAACATGCCTTTATCCTTTGACTGACCAGGTCTTGGCTGGTTTGGGTCGGGTAAGCGAAGACTTCCAGGCTATCGGAGGCATTTGATACCAACGCATGCAGAACCCCTTCAATAAAGTGTCCCACCGGGTGATCGCGCAGGTCCCCGGATACGAATCCGATGCGCAGGCGCCTGTCGGGGTCCGGCAGATTTTTCCACACTGTGGTCGGCTTTGCGTTTCTTGCTACTATCTGGCCGAACACTTGAGCCTCCCGCAACACATCCGCGCAAGACCGGTTTTCCAGATAGTTGCTGATGAATATCAGATTGCTACGGGTGACTGTCAGTTCGGGGGCAATTTCCAGTGCGCGTCGCGTGCTTGCAAGGGCATCGCTCGTTGCGCCGAGATCTTTCAGGACGCTCCCCAGATTGCTGAATGCCGCGGCAAAGTTCGGGTCCAGTTCAATCGCCCTGCGGTAACTCGCCATGGCATCCGGATAGTTTCTAAGATCCGCCAAGGCATTTCCCAGGTTGCTATGGGCAATAGCGTGACCCGGGTTGATTTCCAGGGCCTTTCGATAGCTGGCTAACGCGCGATCTGGCTGGCCTGCATCTCTTAGTGTGTCAGCCAGATTGACATGTGCTTCAATATAATTATGGTTTAGCTCCACCGCTTTGCTAAGGTTAAAGAGGGCTAACTCGAGTTGACCGCGGTTTTTCAGGGCGACGCCGAGTGAGAAGTGTGCATCGGCATTAGCCGGGCGAAGTTCCAGCGCCCGACGGTAGCAAGCAATAGCTTGCTCCGATTGATTTTGGCGACTTAGCGCGATTCCTAGATTCAGATGGGCTTCGGCCAAACCTGGGTCAATTCTCAGCGCTTCCCGGTAGCTTGAGATGGCGTCGTCAAGCAACCCGATTTCTCGCAAAGTGTTGCCAAGATTGCAATGCACTTCCGCGTACTCCGGATTCAACTCCAAGGCACGTCGATAGCTCTTCAGTGCAGTGTTGGGTTGGCCGAGGTCTTCCAGTACGCACCCCAAAGCCACGTGCGCATCAGTAAAGTCTGGTTTCAGTTCGATCGCTTTCTCATATGCGGTTCTTGCAAGTTCATTTTTTCCCAGATGCGTGTAGGCGTTGCCCAAATTGTAATGAGCAGCAGCGTAGTGCGGGTCAAGGGATATCGCCGTAGTGTAGGCTCCAAGGGCTCCCTCCACATTGTCTTGGGCCAGCAGGATGTTGCCTCGATTCAGGTGGGCGCGGGCGAGGTCCGGTGCCATCCGGATGGCGTCTTCGTAGCGCAACATGGCATCGTCAAGGCGCCCAGCTTCCTCAATCGCATTTCCTTCCTCGATCAAGCGCAAGGCGCTTGATGTTGCGTCCTTGATATTGCTCCTTTCGCCAGTCGCATCAGCGCCACCAGTGGATCGAAATCGATCAAATAAACCCATCCTGCGTTCCTTTCAATTGTTTGCTAGACTTGAGCGGCTGCAGTCGCTTGCTGCTTGGGAAGTGCGACCATTTTGAATTCTTGAATCCCCAGTCAATATTATGATAACTACGTGGTTCAACGCCAGTGAGGCTGTTGCCTTCGGAGAGGAGATTGCCGACGAGGTCGAGAAGCTCTTTCCTGCTGATGAAAGACAGTCCAAGCCTCGCAATGCCAGAAAGGAACAAAACAAGCTTGGTGCCCTCCTTATTCGGGTTAAGGCATTCTCATCGCGGACGCCGCTTAACATCTACAAGAAGGCCAAGTTCCTCAATACTGTTAAATGGAAGTTGCGCGATGCCGGCCATGACGAACAATTCGTCAACGATGTCGTGGCCTTGCTCACCACTTCGTTGAATGCCTAAACCCCTGGACAGTGAAACCGGTTTGTCAGAAGTGACGCGTGGCGCTCAACTGTCGATAGTTCTGCCCGCAAAAAATGAAGCTGCATCGCTCGCAACCCTCTTGGGGGAACTGAAGCAACAAGTACCGGATGCCGAATTCATCGTTGTGGACGATGGGTCGACCGATGATACCGTTGCGGTTTGCAAGCAGCATCGGGTACTCGTCGTTTCCCAGCCTTACAGCATGGGCAATGGCGCAGCGATCAAGGCCGGGGCGCGCCTGGCAGTTGGTGAGATTCTTGTCTTCATGGATGCCGACGGCCAGCACCGGCCGGAGGACATTCCCCGGCTGCTGGCTCGGCTTGTTGAGGGCGTCGACATGGTTGTCGGGGCGCGCGGAAAAGGCTCTCAAGCGAGTGTTCACCGTGGAATTGGCAACAAAATCTACAATCATCTCGCAAGCTGGATGGTTGGACAAAAAATCGCTGACTTGACCTCGGGGTTTAGGGTAGTCAGGGCCGAAAAATTTCGGCAATTTCTTTATCTGTTGCCCAATGGGTTTTCATACCCGACGACGATTACGATGAGCTTCTTTCGAGCAGGGTACGGTGTGGTTTACGAACCGATTCATGCTCCCAGGCGAATTGGCGCAAGCCATCTCCGACTTGTCAGGGATGGGCTGCGTTTCTTCCTCATCATCTTCAAGATCGGTTCCCTGTACTCGCCGCTCAAGCTTTTTGCGCCGGCTGCGCTAGGTCACCTGTTGCTCGGATTGGGCTACTATGCCTTTACCTATGTGACCCAGCACCGTTTTCCCGTTGTGACAGTGTTCTTGTTGAGCGCCGCTGTCACAATTTTCATGATTGGTCTGGTTTCCGAACAAATTACGGCGTTGATGTACAAGGATTCCTCCACTCGTGATTAGCTGGCGTGGCAATGGCTGAACAGGAAGAACCGGCGCCGCATCGCAAGAGACTCCTGGTTCTGGCGTCAACCTATCCCAGGTGGCGCGGCGATCACGAGCCAGGCTTTGTCCATGAATTGAATCGGCGACTTGTGGATGACTTCAACGTTCACGTCGTATGTCCGCATGCTCCTGGCGCAGCGCATTTTGAGGTCATGGATGGCGTTTCCATTCACAGATTTCGTTACGCGCCCGAGAAACTTGAGGTCTTGGTGCAGGATGGTGGCATCCTTGCCAACTTGAAGCGCTCGTACTGGAAATGGTGCCTCGTTCCATCTTTTTTCCTGGGTTTGGTTTTCGCGTGTTCGCGATGGGTCAAGCAGATTGAGCCGCATTGTATTCATGCCCACTGGATTATTCCCCAAGGGCTTGCGCTAGCTTCATGCGCAGTCCTCTCCCGGCCTTTGCCGCCTTTCCTTGTTACCTCTCATGGAGGGGATCTGTTCGGGCTGCGCGGACGTGTCTTTACGCTGCTCAAGCGTTGGGTGTTGAAAAAAGCGGATGCTGTTACGGTGGTAAGTCGGCCGATGGTAGATGCGGCAGACGGCATTGGAGGGCCGCTCAGACACATTGACGTAATCCCGATGGGTGTCGATTTCGAGGGCCGTTTTTCTCTCGATTCATCAGTTGAACGCGTGCCTGGCCAAATCCTGTTCGCCGGCCGCTTGGTGGAGAAGAAGGGAGTCAAATATCTGATTGAGGCACTCCAGGCGATTCGCGCGCGTGTTCCGGATGCTCATCTGGTGATCATCGGCGGCGGTCCCGAACAAGATGCACTCGCGCAACTTGTTTCCACACTTGGCTTGCAGGACTGCGTTGTGTTTTTGGGGGCCATGTCTCAGGCAACCTTGCCAGAACACTATCGGAGCGCGACGGTTTTCGTTGCGCCTTTCGTGAATGCTGCCTCAGGGGACCGAGAGGGGCTTGGTCTCGTTTCGGCCGAGGCGATCGCCTGCGGTTGTCCTGTCGTTGTAGGCGATGTGCCCGTTGTCTCAGACCTTTTTCTCGATACAGAAATGGATATGCGAGCCATACCCGGTAGTTCAGAGAGCTTGGCGCGGAAGGTCGTAGACATCCTGTTGGCACCTGACGCGGCTGTTCAAAGGGTGATGGTGGTTCGGAAACGCCTGGAAGCACAATTGAGTTGGAAGGTTGTGGCAAAGAGGTATTCCATACTATTGAACAGTGTCGCGGGTGGATCGTGAGTCGTCAAGCGAATCAGGACTGGTTTGACTTTGCTGGAAAGCCCCAGCAGTGTCCAGGGCTTGTTCAAATACGGACGCGAGAGATAGAACAAAAGAGGCGGTGAGGTGCTGGGAATCCCGAAAGACGATATCGCCTGATAGGCGAGCCCGGCATGTGGCATTCGGGCATACGGATTCGCTCAAGTCGATCACCCCAACATTGGAATACGGTGAAGCAGCTTTGGCCAGCAGTTGCCTGATCCCCGGGCTGGACGGTAGATCAAGTCTGGTTTCGCAGCGGCCATGGTGCGGCATCCAGGTTGGTACGTTGGCCTTCATCGTCAGGCAATTGGGACCGTCAAAGCCAAGGTCAGGTGTCGGACTCATGATTATTACGGAGCCGGCCACGGGCGTCAGGCGCTTCAGAACCGTCTCCGTTCCCGTGATCCATTGTTCCGGGGTGAAGGGGTAGTTCCTCGAACCCATGATCACCAGGTCGGGACGCTGCTGCGCGATAAATTCCAGGGCTCCCTGACGCCAAGCATCGCAGATGTCATAGTTGGCTTTTATTCTGTCGTAGTAGTAGCTCACCTGAGACGCAGGGCAGGCGGACTTGGTGAGGACGATGACGCGCCAATCAGTCCTCCGCAGGAAAATGTCAGAAATGGCGGGGAACCACTGTGCCAATGCGCTGTCTCCTATCATTACAACAGTCTTGGAAGCATTCCCGTGTCCGAAAATGCACGGAGAGACTTTGGCGCTGTGGTGCCACGTATCGCACTCCGAAGAATACAATTCCGGGATATCAAACCTTGCAGCCTGGATTCGCGCAGTTTCTGGTCCATTCAACAGTTCTTCAGCGGCCTTCTCCCATGTCGTCATCGCGAAAAACCCAAATGCAATAAATGAAAGAGAGGTGACCAATACGCTTGCACTGCTGCCAATCGGGGCTCGATGGATAGGGTTCTCAAGCAAGTAATATGTAGCAGTCGCCAATATCAGACAGAGGCTTACCAGACCCAGTTGTATTGCCAAACTCGTACCGAATACCTGATTGCCCAGATTCAAGACTGGCCAGTGCCAAAGATAAAGACTGTAGGAGATGTTTCCAAGGAACTGCAGGATTGGTTGGCGCAGTAGCAGGCGCGACATGACGCTGTTAGGTTGTCTTTTCGGAGCGTCAAGCAGTGCCAAGGCTGCGCCGATACACGGAAGAAGAGCCCAGACACCGGGATAGCGCAAGTTGTCGTTATACGCTACCGCAGCAAATAGAATGGATAGCCAACCAACCGAATTCAGGATAGACCGCCCGCGCCATCGCTCCAGCCAAGCAATCCGGCCGGATTCGCTGAGTTGCCGCAGCAATATTACCAGCGCGCCGATGGCGAATTCCCATGCCCTGCCTGGCATCAGGTAGAAGCCGTTCTCAACACTCTCGTAAGCCCAATAAATGGCCAAGAGCAGCGACAGCAGGGCAAGCATACCGAGACCGCTAGCCAGGCGCATGTAGCTCACCGTGGCACCTTGCCACTTCCAGTGTCCATACAGGAACAACAATAGCCATGGCCACGCGAGATAGAACTGTTCTTCAACCGAAAGCGACCAAGTGTGCAGGAATAGATTGCCTTGAATTCCGCTTGAGAAGTAGTTGATGGCCCTGGTGGCAAAATAGAAATTGCTCAGCCAGAGCGCGGCCGCCTGTCCGGCGGCCGAAGTATCCAATTGTTGCTGAGGGCTGATGGTGATCCAGGCAATACCGCCCGTTACCAGAGTTACCAGTAGCATGGCGGGAAGCAGGCGTTTGAGTCGTCGGGCGTAGAACCTCCACGGGTCGAAGCTTCCGCTGATCTCAATCTCTCGTAGGATGAGGCCCGATATCAAGTACCCGGAGAGCACGAAGAAGACGTCTACACCAACATATCCGCCGGACAGCCAGGGAACCTTCGCATGAGCGGCTACTACTAGCGCAACTGCCAATGCCCGCAGACTTTGAATGTCGGCGCGATGAGTCTCGGCTCCGGGAGCAATGCGGCAGGAATTCGGATTCAGATGCATGTCCCGGTCGGCTTTTCGATCGACAAGCAACAGCAAAAGCTAAGTGGCGAAGATGGTTTGATAGTTGTTCGCCATTCTGGCATGATCAAAACATTGCACCGCGCGGGCCCGGTTCCAAGCACCCATTGATTCACGCAAGCTGACATTTTTTGCTAGAAGCAGAACTTTTTCCAGCATGGCAGAGAAATCCCCGGGGGGTACGAGAAATCCTCCACGATCCTTGGTGACCAGTTCCGGGATGGCCGAGCACATGGTGGAGATGACGGGAAGGCCGCAAGCCATCGCCTCGGCGACGCACAAGCCAAAACCCTCGCGATAAGCCGGAAAAAGTAGCATGTCTGCCTGTTGGTAAGCGGTATGCATTTCTGAATAGGGGATGGAGCCCAAGGACACGAGACGTGGGTGAGTTGCATTTACCCGTTGATTGCGTAAGCCGGTCGTGAATGCAATCTCGATGCCGGGGGGCAATCGCTCAGCCAGCGCGGGGACCAGATCAAACCCCTTGCGCGGCGAGGGATTGCCGACGAACAGAATACGCAGTGGCCGGCCTTCGGCTCTTGGTGTGGCAGGACAGAAACGCCGAGTATCAATACCGTTGTGGATGACCTCTAGTGGCTTCTTTTCGGCTAGGCCATGATGCCGGATGCAATCGGCAACAAAATGACTGACGGCGACCATTCTGTCGGCAGAAGCGCACGCGGCAATTATCGCGGGTCGCAAGACATGGCGGTAGTAGAGGCGTTGCGCGACCGAGGCCTGCTCCATGTCGTCCGGGTCGATATCGAAACTGTGAAAGGTGAGCACGCGCCGCCGCCCGGGTGGGAGGGGGATATGGCCCGTGTTAGGCGAGAGGTGGACAACCTCAGCGTCGCCAAGCCACTGCCGCAAAGTGCGGCTTGGAAGACCGGGGATCGAGGCGAGGTATGGGTTGCAGCCCTTCAATTCGTATCCTGGCAAGGTACGCGATAGTTCGCTGTGGACAATGAAGGCGCCGTTTCCGGTGGGGAGGACAGAGCGAACGGCTATCGGTAAGTTGTTCACGTCCTGCAAAGCCTTTCGGGCAACCGATTCGACCGGTGTGTGCCATAAACGCTCTGCCTTTCACTCTGCAGAAGCTTGGTAACGGAGAGGCAAGTGTGAACTGGCACGCCAAGTCCGAATTCGGTTTTTTTGTTTAAGCAGTAGATGTGCCAACCGGCTTCAACCGCTTTGGAAGCGCCCCAACTGCTGACTTGTTTCGTGGAGAAATTGACCAAGCGTGCTTCCAAATCCAGCAAACTGTCAGCCGATTTCAGGAGCCACATGTCTGCTGAAGCGAGTGGTCGCCGGGTCGCACGTGAGTGCTGTGCCGGTAGATGATGCTTGCAGAGTGTAAGTGGGCACGCGCGAGCGTTCCATTCGGCCAGTGAAGACCGCGCAGTTCATCGAACTTGCCTTCTTCCCGGCGAGCTGACAGGGTCTTGTAGAATCTGTCATCAATTGGAGGCATGTGGCCCAAGCAGGCTGTTGAAAAATAGAACGGAGTGGGATTTTTTGCTGTCCATCGCTCATTTCTCTGCCTTGTCGCACAATGAACAGGCAAATTCAGCCTGTTCACTATGCGAAATATGAACTTTCCTGCCATGCAGCATCTGCTTCGTGGGAAGTAGAATCGTTTTCAACAGCCTGCTAACTGGGCAACAGGGACCGAAGCAGTAGTTCAAGTCGCGCGAATTGGGTCTGGCGGGTGAAGTCCTCGCGCTTGCGCGCTGGCACGGACAGTTTGCCCGTTGACCCCTTGCGAGTCTGCCACAATACCAGCGCCTTGGCCACTTCAACGTCGGTGGAAGCAACACTGCCAAGTTCCGATTGCTCGATCCAACGTGCCACGTCCCCGGTTGCGGAGCCAATGGCCATCATAGGTTGACCGACACCAGCATACTCGAAGAACTTGGTCGTGTAGATGCCCTCCTCAGATCCCTGCCAAAGAAACATCAGCAATAGGTCCGCCGAATGCTGTAATTTGAGCGCCTCTAGCCGCGGAATGGTAGGCTGGATTTCAAACAAATGACTCACATTATGCCGGACGGCCGATGCGGCCAGTGCTGCGAGGTCTCGCCCGACTGCGACCACGCGAATGCGGCCTCCCAGCGCAGAGAATCGCGCGATGCCGGCGCAGAAAGTCTCTGTGTCGTGGTGTCCGGGATAGACGCTTCCAGTGTAGACTACTCGCAACTCATCCGGCGCCGTGGACTCGGGTGTGGACCAGCCAGCGGTATCTTCAGGATCATAGCCATTGCGGATTTCCCATACAGGACGCCCGTGGTGGGACAGTTTTGCGGCCAAGGGCGCCGATACCGTGACTATGGCCGCCGCGCTGCCGAGCAGTCGCGACTCCCATGCCCGCTCGATCGCGCGGCGCCAGGCAGGGTAAGCATAGGCATGATTGTCCGTCCACAGGTCGCGCAGTTCTGCTACCCAGGGTACGTCGAACTCGCTAGATAGCCGCGCCCCCACGCGCAGTGCCGAAAGCGGGGCGGCGCTGACGTAGATCAGGTCGAAGCGCTCGCTGTGCATGAGTGTGAGCCCGGCCCGCCTGGCACTACGCACCCAGCCCACCTGAGCGTCGGGCCAATGAAGCAGGGTGCGATACCACCGGGCAAGGCGTCCCATTCGTTTAGAGGTGGCAGTAAGCCTGGCAAAGCCCTCGCGCGCCACCAGTTCCCGTCCTCCCGCGAGCCATTCCGCCGGAGCGTTGATCGACCAGCCAACGACCGCGGTTATCCGACCAGGCTCGACTTCGACCGGAAGGCCCAGCGGAAACGGCTGGTTGGAGCAGGTCAGAACGCGAACATCATGACCCCGGGACACCAGATAGGACGCCAGCTTGCCGGGGCGGATCGCGCCGATGCTGTTGAACGGCGGGAAGCAGTAGCTGATCAGGAGAATGCGCATGCGATCAGACCACCAGCCGCTGGACTTCAGAAAGCAGAATTTCTGTCGATCGCCCCGTATGCAACTCGTAGCTGGCATGGTCTGCCCGGTGCTTGAGGCGTTCGATATCCTGGGCAGAGAGCGAGGAAATGCGGGCTGCTAATTCCTGCGGTTCGAAGCTTGGGGCCACGATGCCGAATCCATGCCCCGTGGCCAACTGCCCCATCTCCGGCGACGGGCCGATGGCGACGGCCAAGCGCGCCTGGATGAACTCGAAGAACTTGTTTGGCAGGGCCATTTGATAGTTGAAGTTGACCGGAGGCAGCAAGAAAACGCCAATGTCGTACTCGTTGATCGTCGCCGCGATGTCCTCCATGGGTACTGGCTCCCGGAACCGGATACGACTGTCGGCTGCGGCAAGGTCGCGCAGTCGGCTCAGATAGCGTGGATCCGTGTCGACCAGCATAAGATCGAGTGTGTAGCGATGGTCGAGGTGATGCATCATCTTGATCATCAACTCGATCTTTCGTGAGCGAACGGCCCCTCCGTGATGGATCAGCCTTATGCGCCCGGGGTCAACCGGGCGGACCGGCAGATGCTGCTGCACCGGGCAGTTGAGTACTACCTTGGGGGAAACGCCGAACTCCTGGTAGGCCTCGGCGATGCCTTGGCACACCGTGGTCATGGACGCCACGCGAGGCAGGTACTTTCGGCAGAGGTAAGTATAGAAGCCTGCAAAAAAGACGCGCCATCGCCACAGATCCTCGAATTCCTTTGGCGAATACTCATGGGCGTCGAGCATTACCGGGGAACCTTGGGCGATCTGCAAAGCCGCCGGTAGCGAGACCACATCGTTCGCAATGACAAGGTCGAAGGAAATCGACTGAACGGTAGCCAAAATGTTGCGTACAAATGGGCTCTGCCAGTAATACCGCTCGTACAGGCCGGCGAGGAGGGCGGCCGCCCTTGCTGCTTTGGTGGGCAGACTGGCCGGGACTACGGCATCGATGTCGTGAAACGAGAAATGCCCCTCAGGCGCGGGGCCGAAGCCGGCAA
>ERZ724513.625-NODE-625-length-17545-cov-7.558033_pt1 | contig 17545 bp, 33 predicted proteins | sample MGYA00376046_ERZ724513 | MGnify/ENA primary metagenome ERZ724513 (study PRJEB28724, sample SAMN07190883) | activated sludge metagenome | isolation source: activated sludge of sewage treatment plant in Hong Hong | place: Hong Kong | collected 2016-03-17 ...
GAGCTGGTGGGCACTTTCATCCTCGCCGACCCCCTGGGCCCCTACCAGGAGGCCCTGGAGGGCCGGGTGGTCCGTGACCCTTCGGACCTGGAGGATGTCGTCAAGGGCACCCGGGTCGTCGTCGGCGGCCAGATCACCAAGGTGAAGACCCACACCATCGCCAAGGGGCGGATGAAGGGCCAGGAGATGGCCTTCCTGGGCATCCTCTACAACGGGGCCGAGTTCGACGTCACGGTGTTCTGCGATCAGTGGGCGCAGTCCAAGAACCTCCTCCCCATAGGGGCCCCGGTGGCCATGGAGGTCGAGCGGGACGACCGGGGGGTCCACTTGATCCAGGCGGACCGGCTGGACCTGATACTCCAGCAGAGGAGAGAACCATGAGCACGACCACCGAGAAGCTCCTGGCGGGGCTGCGCAGCAAGTTCGGCGACACCGCCCGGATCGGCACCGCCGCCGACCTCCAGGAGACGAGGAGGTTCGGGTCGTCGGGTTCTCTGGCGCTGGACTTCGCCCTGGGTAACAGCGGCTGGCCCACCAATCGTCTGGTGGAGATCTGCGGTGCCGAAGGGGTGGGCAAGTCCACGCTGGCCCTCCTGGCCGTCCGTACCTTCCTGCAGGCCCAGCCGAAGCGCTCTGCCCTCTACCTCGACCTGGAACACAAGCTGGATATCGACTGGGTGACCACCCTGGTGGGCGGGGACCTGATGGACCGGATGATCTTCGTCCAGCCCCCGCATATCGAGCAGGCCACGGACATGTACACCTCGGTGGTCTCCACCGGTGACGTCGCCATCGCGGTGCTGGACTCCATCGGAGGGTCCCCCACCATCCGGACCATGGTCAAGAGCGCGGAGATCGCCAGCTATGGCGGCAATGCGATCGGGGTCGGCAACTTCGCCCGGCTGGCGGCAGCCGCAAGTAACATCAACGACTGCCTCACGATCGGGATCAACCAGGTCCGTGCCGACATGGCCGGGCTGAACCGGACCATGCGGCCCGGCGGCCATGCCTGGCTGCATGCCATCACGCAGTCGGTGGTCCTCAAGCGCGGCCAGGGTAAGGTCTTCGAGAAGATCAACGGCGAGGATGTCCAGGTCGGCCAGGAGGTCCGGGCGAAGGTCATCAAGTCCGGCTACTCTCCGCCCGGCCGTACCGCCACCTACTGGTTCTTCAACGTCCCCACCGACAAGTACCCCTTGGGCATCGACACCCTGGAGGAGATCGTCCGGCTGTCCACCCTCACCGGTGTCATCACCCGCACCGGGGCCTACTATAACCACCCGGCACTGCCCGGCGGTAAGGTCATGGGCAAGGACAAGCTCCAGGAGCTGATCCGCGACGACCGGGCCCTCTACGACACCCTGCGCTCGGAGACCATGGCGCACCTGTCCGACCACGCCGAGAAGGTGGCACCGATCAGCGATCCAGACACCGACATCCCCGAGGACGCCCCGGCGGGGTTCCACAACCTCCTAGGGACCGACGGTGACTGAGAAGCTCTACCGGAGGGATAAGGAGGCGGCCCAGTTATTGCGCGACACCCTCAAGCTCCGGACCCGGGCCGAGCGGCTGGGCCGCAATCTCGACCGGCCCTCCCAGCACCTCGACGACGCCATGCGGTTGCTGCTCCTGGTGGCCAATCATCTCGCGGAGGTGAACACCGGTGACTGACATCGCGGCCTCGGATCCCAACCTGCAGTGGACGGTCGAGACGGTCCCTGACGGGGAGTTCAAGGGGCACTACAGTGTCACGGTGCGCCATCCCTCTCTCATCCAGGCCGCCTGGGCCCAGGACCGCTCCGAACAGAAGGCCCGGGCACGGGCATTGATCCGGCTCAATGTCTTCGCCCACTGGGGCAGGTCATGACCACGACCTGGGAGCAATGGGAACACCACGTCCAGGAGGTCCTGGGCTTGAGCAGCACCCCGGCCTCCGGGGCGAAGTGGCAGGCCCCCGGGGATGCCGTCGACACCGGCTACGACACCATCTTCCCCCTGATCGTCGACGCCAAGACCACCAAGAACCATAGCTACAGCATCACCCGCAAGTTCTGGGAGCAGTGGTCGGTGAAGGCGGCCGAGGACGGTAAGCGGTTCATCGCCGCCATCCGCCTCTGGCCCCGAGGGGCGAGGACCCCCACCGACATGGTGGTGATTGGGCTGGACGACTTCGCGGAGCTACTACAACTGGCCCGGCTCGGGGAGGAGCGGCGTCAGGGTCTTGCCCGGCTGGACGAGACCACGGCCAAGGCCGTCGACCGCATTCTCGGGGAGAGGCCGTAGATGGCTTTCGGAGAGAACATCCTCCAACGTCTGGCCGACAGGCAGATCATTCTGCCGATATTGGAGAACCAGATGAGGTCGGACACCTGGCCCGACAAGATGACCTTCGAGGTGGACACCAGTCCCTACTACGGCCTCGACGAGGAGGGGAATCCGGATGGCTGGTTTCACCCGAGTTCTCATAGTCTGAAGACTGCCCGTCAGCTCTACTACGAGTTCCACCCCGAACACAAGCACCTCATCGAGCGCGAGCCCTGGAGCATGTCGCTGATGATGGCATCGTCGGTGGGGTCATCCATCCACGCTGTCCTCCAGACCCAGCTGCAGATGGCCGGGATGTGCGGCCCCGAGGATGTCGAGCCCCAGTACGACAACGTGGACCACCACGTCCGGGGACGCGGGGACGTGATCGTCCACCACCCCACCGAGGGCCCCATCCCCGTCGAAATCAAGGCCCTGGCGCTCGATACGCCTGTCTTCACTCCCGTTGGGTGGTCGACGATGGGTGATTTGTCGGTGGGAGATGAGGTATTTGCCCCGGATGGCCAGCCAACTAAGGTGCTGGAGACCTCACCGGTGTTTCTGAAGAATGACTGCTATCGCGTGACGATGCGGGATGGCCAGTCCGTTGTCGCGGATGGTGATCATCGCTGGCTGGTCAGGGATGTACAACATGGGGGACGTAAGCGAGATCGCTCGCTGATGGATCGGGTTATGACCACCAGGGAGATCGCTAGTGCCGGAGTGAAACACAAGAGTTCGCCCAGTTATCGTTTTGCTATCCCCGTTAGTGACGCTTTGCAGTTGCCGGAGATTGAGCTACCTATCGATCCATGGCTGCTCGGTATGTGGCTCGGCGATGGCGACACCAGAAATGCGGTGATTACGTGCGGTCGAGATGACCTCCCCTATCTTCGCGAGCGCTTGGACGCACTGGGCTTGGACTACGACGCGGGGTCGTATGACGGGAGGAATCCCAATGGGGCCTACCGGGTGTACATCTACGGTCTCCGTTCGCTCTTGATCTCACAGGGGTTGCTGGGCAACAAGCACATTCCGGAGCGCTATCTGCGCTCGTCGGAGCAACAGCGAAGGCAACTCCTTGCAGGACTGCTTGATTCGGACGGAACGTGCGGTCCACATCAAGTGGCGATAGGTATGGTTAATGAGGGCCTCATGCGTCAGGTACTGCAACTCACCAGATCGGTGGGGTATCGCGCTACGTGGAAGGTCGGCAGGGGCATGCTCAATGGGCAGGATAAGGGGCCTGTCTTCTGGGTCAAGTTCTCGACTCAGTGGGGGAGGTCTCCGTTCGATATGCCGCGCAAGCACTTGAGGTTCGAGGAGCAAGTGGCGAGGGGGAGCACGATCGATCTTCGGCTCAATTCGATTGTGTCAGTGGAGCCCGTGGCTTCGGTCCCGTCGCGTTGCATCACCGTGGCGCATGAGTCGTCGCTGTTTCTGGCTGGCGAAGGATTTCTGCCCACTCACAACAGTCGCACTGCATATAAATTCGACAAGACAACAATCGCCGATATGCCCAGCTGGGAGATCCAGCTGTCCCTGGCCTGTGACAACCTGGGCGAGAGGTACGACACCACCTTCGACTACGGCATCCTGCTCATGGTCGAGGCGGGTTGGCCGTTCCGGATGCGTGAGCTGAGGGTCCCCCGCAACGACGCCAAGCTGGCCGAGACCTACGCCAAGTTCGACTACGTGCGCGAGTGCATCCGCACCAGCACTCCGCCGCCGTACTGCTGCTCGCTGGGCAGCGACATCATGAAATCCTGCGCTGCCCGGCACGCCTGCTGGCTGAAGGACGTCAGGTGAAGGAGGTCTGCATCGACTGCCGGAAGGAGGGGGTCACCACCGTCCGGGCGATCGATCCCCGGTCCGGCCCCCGCTCGCCCCGCTGTGCCACCCACATGCGGGCCCGGAAGAGGGCCACCCGGGAGCGCGCTCATGCCCGGCACGTCGAGGCTGAGTTCCAGCTCTCCTCCGAGGAGTACTGGTTGCTGTATGCGGCCCAGGACGGTCGGTGTTATGTGTGTCGTAAGGGCCGGGGATTATCGCGCCGACTAAGTGTCGACCACGACCACAATCTCTGCGATACCCACCCCCCGAACCGGGGATGTGCCCGGTGTGTGCGCGCACTACTGTGCTCCCGGTGCAACACTCTCCTGGGGTGGCTGGACGTCGACGCCCTCACCCGGGCCATCGCCATGCTGATGAACCCACCGGCCCGCAAGGTCCTCGCGGAACACCGGGCAAAGACTCTTTCTTGAGGTACATGCGCAAAGCGTTGCTGGTGTTATCATTTCAGCCAACCAGTATCCCCCTGGTGTTGGTGTGGGTCAGGGAAAGGGTTCGAGCAGGCGGTGTCTGTGACCTCTGAGTTCGCCGATCGTGTCGAGGATGCCCTCCGCGACGAGACCAGCACTGCGCTCAATCAGCCCGGGCTCGTCGGGTCTGCCCTGACCGGCCAGACCACCTTCTTCGACAAGATCAAGTTCAACTGGAAACCCGAGGATGCGGCCATCATGGAGCGCATCGAGGCCAGTGCCGCCACCGTCTTCGCCGATCTGTTCTCCGACGTCGTCACGGTGATCGACGACTTCTACGCCGCCATGCGGGTGCCTGAGACCACCCCGAACGGCATCGCCGTCGTCGGGCCCGACCGTCGCCCGGTATGGAAGCGCAACGAGGACGGTCGCCTCATCGAGCGCCTCGACCAGCTCACAGGCCAGGACATCGACCAGGCCATCCTGGAGCTGGAGCGCCTGCTGCTGACGGTCACCCCCCGGGTCAACCGGCTCATGCTCGACGCCGTGGCGGCACACCATATCCAAAAGGATGCGTTCGATTCGGCATGGTTCTCGGTGGTGGAGGGCACCCAGGGTGACCGGACGGCCAGGGCCAACCAGCGCAGTCAGCAGGACCGGTGGTTCGCCTTCTTCAAGTACTACGTCTACTCCGACGCCCAGGCCTTCCACGGCGAGGTCAACGCCTTCCTCAAGCGACTCGAAAACGTCCGGTTCCGCCAGACCCGAGAATATCGCGGGTGATTCTCCGTGCGTGCTCTCCCTGAGGATCCCTACCGCAGACGGATACAGTACTTCAAGCGCATCTATCTTCATATGCCTCACTGGAGAGAGCAGATCCTCACCGGGGCGATGACCGACATCATCACCATCCCCGAGACCTCTGAGGACATTTGTTACGGGGATCTTCTGGTGGGCCATGACCGGCTCTCCCCCCGCCAGCGTCAGGCCTTTGACTTGATTTGCTTGCAGGGGTTCACCGAGACAGCGGCCGCCGCCGTCATGGTGCCCGACGCGCGGTGGTCCACCAACGTCCAACAGCACGTCAACGCGGCCCTGGAGCGTATGGTCGCGGCATACGACGAATATCAGTCCGGCGTTTTCCGCCTCCTCAAGCGATGGAAGGGTCTCATGGCCATGCACCCCACACTGAAGAAGCACCTCGACGGCGCACTCCTGGCCGCCCAGGAGGACCTCAACAACGAGTTGCGGGATCTGACCTCCGAGGAGCAGCGGATCCGGTCGGAGAAGACCAAGACCAAGGCGGCCCTGGACCAGGTGACCCAGATGATGGGCGAGGAGGCCGCCGAGCCGGAGCCCGCCGCCGAGGAGACACCCGCCGCCGAGGAACAGGTGGCCTAGGGATGGCGATCAGAGAGGGGGCCGCCCGCCTGATGTCCCTGCGCAGCGGAGTTGACTGGTCCCTCGAAGAGCAGGCGGACGTCCTGCTGGCCCGGTCCAAGGCCACCATGGGTGCCCCAGTGGACTATCAATACCTGTCCACCGACCAACTCGACCTGCGGGCCAACCGGGAGATCGGCAACCATCTAGGGGTGGCCGACGCCTCCCTGGTGGCCGGGGTCTACCGTCGCACCCACAACCCACTCATGGGAACCCGCCCCGGCAAACGGGGCCACAGTCACGACGACGGGTAGGTAGGTGTCCATTCTCCCCGACGACGACGAGATCGCCGCCGACCCGGCGGTGACGGCGGCGGTGGCCGCCGAGATGGCGCGACTGCGCCAAGAGGGCAACGTCGTCTATATCGAACCCCGCTGCAAAATCTGCAGGGACCCCAGCCTGCGATCCCTGGTCAACAAGCTGCTGGCGCTGGGACTGACCCGGGCCTCGGTGGTCTCGGCCCTGGAGCCGATCAATGCCCAGATGGACAATCCGATCAGCTGGCGCAACGTGCACGACCACCAGACCCGCCACTTCGACGTCGGCGGGTCCGTCAAGCGGGTCTACGACGACATCGTCCGCCGCCGGGCGGTCGAGGCGGGCCTGGAGGACTTCGAGGACGCCCTCGGGGTCGCCGTCAACGTCAAGAGCTTCTACGAGATTATGATGGTCAAGGGGCTGGCCACCCTGATGGCCGAGGAGACCATCGTCTCCCCCGCCGAGGGTGCTGTCGCGGCCGCCAGGCTCTACGACCTGGAGCGCAAGGAGGCGGGCGGCGTGCAGGTGGCCGAGATCATGGCCCGCCAGAACAAGATCGTCGCGGCCGTCCGCGAGATCATGCCCGACGAACTCTTCCCGGCTTTCATGGCCAAGCTGCAGGGGTACGACGCACCTCCGCTCGATGTCGAGGTGGTCGAGGACATCGAGGAGTTTGACCCGGGCATCGAAGAAGAAGAAGACGTGGACTGATGGGCACGGTGCGCACCCCCGCCCCGGCCAGTACCTCGGCGGGGCTGGCCCTCTACACCTCCCCCCGCAGCGCCGAGGACTCCGCGCAGGGCTCCATCTACAGCCCTGCCACCCTGGCCGCCGCCGCACCGGTGCACTTCCATCCCCTCACCGCCACCGACCACGTCATGGTGTTCTCCCATCGCTGGTATGACGCCACCCCCGACCCCGCCACCCTCGGCCGGTACACCGCCCACACCGAGGACCCCTCCCCCTGCTGGGTGCGCATCCACTCCTCGGGGGTGCCGGTCCCCATCGGGGGCAGCTACACGATCCCGGGCACGGCGGGTACCACCCTGGTGGGGGCCTGCACCCGGATGACCTACCTCTACGTCCTGTCGACCACCGTCGGGGGCGCGGCACTGATCACCCACCTGCGCTGGAACCCGGGCCGGGAGATGCTCGTTCCGGCCGCCCAGGAGACCCTGGCACCGGTGACGGTGGGCGACCAGGAGATCGCCTTCACCCGGGGGATCTACATCGACGGTGCCTATGTCGTGCTGCTGGGGTCCGGAGCGGAGGGGGAGATCTACCTGGCGCGCAAGTCCTGGGGCAAGATCGGGGCCTGGAAGCCTTCGGACCCGACCAGCTGGGACCTGTCGGCGCAGATCGACGCCATCGACTGGGGGTACCGGACAGACACCGGCTGGAGTCCGGACCCCGCCCCGGCCACCCCCCTGCGGGTCAGCACCGCCGGGCCGGTGTCGGTGTCGCGCACGGGCCGCATCCTCTACTACGCCGTGGTGGAGGCTGAGGGGGCTCAGCGCACCGGCCGGATCTGGTCCAGCACCGATACCTCCCCGGTGTGGCTCGACACCGGCATCACGGCGGACCTGGGGACGGCGGGCAGCAGCTACCTCGGCGGCACCCTCCAGCTGCAGTCCCAGCTGCACGGGGACGGCATTCCCTACGTCACCACCGTGCTGGAGTCGGGCGGACTGAACGTGGTATGGTCTACAGCAGCAGTGTAGAATCCATCTCATCATCGTTTAGTCCCAGGAGACTCTGTTGCAGGTATCTGAGTTGGCCGACCGTCTGTCCACCCGCGACGAACACCGGATCGTCACCCGCCTGGGGGACCTGTCCCTCTCGGACGACGCCACCACCCTGACGGTCCGAGGGGAAGGCATCTTCCTCGACGAGCACGGGACGGCCCTGCTGGGCAAGTACCTCAAGATCCCCGGTCCCTATCTCAAGTCCTGTCCGGCCGACTTCCGGGCCCAGACCCTGCGCTACTGGATGGGACGGCACGCCGAGGCCGACACCGTCCTGGAGACGCTCGGGGACTCCCTGATCGGTGTGCACTCCCCCGACCTGCTCATGCTTCCCCTCGAAGCGGTGGGAGAGATGATCTCCCGGGTGTTCGCCCCCGACGCCGAGGTCCGCACCCTCCTGCGCGACGACCAGCGCCTGCATGTCGACGTCACCGCCCCCGCCTATGCCGTCGAGGTGCCCAACCCCGACCGGGTCCCGGGACGCCCCGAGGTCGGCGACATCACCGAGGGCGGCGTGCGGTTCCTGGCCTACCCCAACAAGGCCCAGGCTCCGGTGGTCTCCAGCTACCTGCACCGCCTGGTGTGCACGAATGGCCTTACTTCCCTTTATGAGGCTGACAAGATCAGTCTGAAGGGAAGGACCGTCCCGGAAGTATTAACAGAGATGGAGGTCGCCGCTAATGAGATCCTCGGGCAACTCGATAGTCGTCTAGCTGACTATGCCAGGACCGCCCAAGTCCCGGCCCCTGGGACCCCATTAGCCTTCGTTATGCAGTTGGCTCGGGAGTTTTCTCTTCCTGTGCGGATACGCGAGGCCATCACTGACAGGGTCAACCAACTGCCTGCCAACGCCACTGTCTATGATGTTATGCAGTCCGTAACTGCCGTTGCAAACATGGGTGTTGCGTACCCGAGACAACTCCTCCTTCAGCAGCTCGGGGGAAGATTGGCCTTCGAGACAGAGCGGATGATTGAGCGTTGTCGGGTCTGTGAGCAGCTCCTGCCCTAATGAAGAAATCTCTTGTCATTAGTGAGCAGGACGAAGACCGATTTTGGTCTCGGGTGGACATGTTGGATCCCGGTGGGCACTGGTTGTGGACTGGGGGTATCAATTCTAGTGGATATGGGAGGTTTTGCTGTAATGGCAATTATCTGCTTGCTCACCGGCTTTCGTATCGACTTTCTCTCGGCGAGTTTCCTGATGGCAACGATATAGATCATCAACCTACTTGTCCGAAGGCCTGTGTTCGACCTGACCATCTTCGGTCCTGTACTCACAAGGAGAATGCAGAGAACCGAGCCGGGGCTCAGGCGAACAACTACACAAGTGCCGTCCGGGGAGTTACCTGGAATAAAAAGAATGGTAAATGGCAGGCTCAGATTAAGCACCATCAAAAGTACTACTATATTGGCCTCTTTTCTGACCTGAGGGACGCGGAGGATGCGGTGATCAAGAAGAGAAATGAGTTATTTACACACAATGACGTGGATCGGATCCCGTGTTGAGTGATTTAAAGGATATTTACGACAGCGAACGCAAGGCCCTGGCCGAGATCCGCCGGATCCTGACGGGTCGCCACTCCTTTAGGGGGGTTGTCCTCCCGGATCAGGAGGAGGCAATCCAGCGGGCCTTCACCAAGGAGGCCATCGAGCGCTGTGCCGACATCGGTCTGGTGGTCGACGTCCTCTGGCACTGGGAGACCTGGGAGTGCCCGGGGTGCGGCATCAAGCACGAGGTCGGCACCTACCTCTGCCCGTCCTGCGGGGCCGAGGTGGTCCGCAAGGGCAGTCCGGACGTCTCCGACAACCCCGACGACCCCAACCTCTACTGGAATCCGGCCATCGTGGTGACCGGCCGGACCGAGAAGATCTCGGGCTACGACCACGAGCGCCAGCAGTACGAGGTCCAGCGCGGTGTGTTCACCGGCAAGGCCGGTGGTGTCCGCGAATCAGGTGAATTTCGCGAGGATCTCCGTAAGCAGAGTTACGGCACAGTCTCCTTCAGCGATTCCTCCCGCACCGCGCAAGAAGAGGTGAGGGAAGGAGCAGCCGATGACGTACCCGATGGGGGAACATCCGCCCCTTCCCCTGGACCTGATCCAGCTGCTCCATGAGCGCGCTCGGCGACTACGCGCCGGGATTGCGGACTTCGCCTGGGCCGCCGCATCAGTCAAGGCCACGGACCTCTTCGAGCAGTGGAAGCGCTCGTAGTGTCATGGACTGGACAGTGAGCCCCCTGCTGATCTGGCTGGCCATGCCCCTCGGGGTCGCCCTGGTCGCCGGTGCCGCCGTCGTGGAGGTCCTGGAGTTGTGGGATCACTGGAGGAACCACCGGTGAGTGTGCGCCGGGCTGCGCACTATGCGGGGTGTGCTCTGGCCGAGCTGGTCGTCGCTCCCCTGGATGCCCTGTGGCGTTCCCGGGCACAGGACCGGGCCGCACAGCTGTGGCCGGGCGAGGACGCTGTTCCCTGGTGGGTCGAGGAACTCCTGGAGAACCGAGAGCCCACCCCTTGAGCAAGTACTCCGACAAGAGGTCCACGGCCGTCTGTGCGGGCGGGGACTGCCCCCACCCGGCCGACCAGTTGCGCATCGTCAACTCCCGGCCGGACTGGTACTGCCAGACCCATGCCGCCCTCGCCGATGAGCGCAAGGGCGTGTCCGGCCCGGAAGGAGCGGCCTCATGGAGGTGAGGGTGTGACGTCCATCGGCGTCGGGGTCACCACCTACAACCGGCCCGGGCTGCTGGAGCAGACCCTCCGCAGAATCCGCGCCCATACCCCACCTGAGGTACCCATCGTGGTGGTGGACGACGGCAGCGATACACCGTCCCCGCACGCCACGTTCCGGTTCCCCGAGAATCGGGGTATCGCGGCGGCGAAGAACAAGTGCCTGGAGTTGCTCGCCGACCTCGGTGTGGAGCACCTGTTCCTGTTCGACTCCGACACCTACCCCATCACTGACGATGGGTGGTGGCGGCCCTACGTCGACAGTCCCGAGCCGCACCTCATGCACCAGTTCGCGCGAGGACCGGCGCACTGGGCCATCCACGAGATTCATCGTGACGACCACCTGGTGGCCTACGACCGGCCACGCGGCTGCATGCTGTACGTCCACCGGTCGGTTCTGGACGTGGTGGGCGGCATGCATGTGGCGTGGGGGAAGCACGGTGGAGAGCACGGCGACTGGAGTAGTCGCATACACCGGGCCGGACTGACGGCCCACCCCTACGCGGATGTGGCTGTGAAGACGATCGAATGTCTGGATGAGCAGCGCAGGGGCGTGTCGAGTGTGGACTGGCAGGAGCACCAACACTGGAAGCACGTCGACGCCACACGCCTGCCCCGGTTCGCCGAGTACCGGGAGCAGCCGGTCCCCGTTCTGGTCCCCCGCCGCGCCGACAACGGCCACCGTGACCAACTATGGAAACATCTCACGGCCCACTATTGGGACCACCTGACCGGCTACCGGGTCGTCGAAGGCGAACACCTCGACGGCCCATTCAACCGGTCAGCCGCGATCAACACTGCCGCTCGCATGGCAGGGAACTGGGACGTGTGCGTGGTTGCGGACTCCGACACCTGGGTTCCCGGCGGGCAGCTGGACGCGGCGGTGGCGCGCTGCCGGGAGACCGCCCGCCTCGTCTACGCCTTCGACATGGTGGTGGAGCTGAGCCGGGCGTGCACCGACCACATCCTCACCGGTGGTCCTCTTGACTGGACAGCGCTGGGGATCGACACAGTCCGCACCGAGCAGAGCGTCATCCAGTCCTCGATGCTGGTCGTGCCACGTACGCTGTTCGACCGTGTGGGGGGGTTCGATGAGGGGTTCGTTGGCTGGTCGGCCGAGGACAACGCCCACCACAAGGCGTGCGCCATCATGGGCGGCGAGCCGGAGCGCATCACCGGTGCCGCGTTTCACCTGTGGCACCCCAGCAGCCGCCCACCCGGCACCGATCGCCACTACCGGAACAATCAGCTGCGGTGGCTCAGGTACTGCGCCGCGCGCACCGAGGACGACCTGAGGCGCATTCGATGCAGCCTGTGACAATCGCGCTGCGTGACCTCGACATCCACATCCAGGCCCGGTCCATCGTCATCGTGCGCGGCAACACCGCAACGAAGACCTACAGCGACCCCGACGACTGCGCCAGAGAATTGCACTGGTACACCACGGTTCCGTGGGCCGCCCCTGATCTGGTCGACCACGGTCCCCGGCACCTGGTGATGGCGGCCCATCCCATCGCCTCCGGTCTGTCGGACTACCGGCCGGTCGACGAATTGCGGGATCTATTGGAACGGCTGGAACGTCGCGGCATCAGTCACCGCGACGTGCACACCGGGAATGTGGTCGCCACCGACGACGGCCCCCGCCTGATCGACTGGGAGACCGCTATCGACATCCCCGGATACGACCTCGGCGGACCTGCTTCTGACATCCCGGTGCCCGCCATCCACGACGGTGAGGCGATGTGGTGGAACGCCGACCATCCACAGGCCATCGGAACAGCCTGGGGGATGCCAGTAGATGAAGACTGATATGGCCACGCTGTACGCCCGCTACCCGGCCCTGGCGCGGGTGGAACGCCGCAACGACCACCGGCTCCAGGCCCGCCTCGCCTTGGTGAACCGGCTCCCCAAGCGCAGCCGGGGCGCGGAGATCGGGGTGTTCACCGGCGTGTTCACCGAGTTCCTCATCGCCAACGTCAAACCCGTTGAGTTCTGGGCGGTCGACGCCTGGGACATTCACGGCGGCACGGCGTGGGAGCCCCCGAAGGGTGCGTCGTGGTCGGCGTACGTGGACCACGGCAACTTGACCTACGAGGCGGCGCGCGCAGCGGCGACTGCACGCGCCGGTCTGCACACCGTCGTCACCGCCGAGTCGGTTGCCTGGCTGGACTCCCGCCCCGAGGGGAGCCTGGACTGGGTGTACCTGGACACCAGCCACCACTACGACGCCACCCTCGCGGAGCTTGCCGCCGCTGCCCGCGTCATCGCGCACGGTGGTCTGATCACCGGGGACGACGCCTGGGAGGGGGACGCCGGGCCGAACTTCGGCGTCCTGACAGCGATCCGCGACTTCACCCGCAGCCACCCGTGGGAGGTCAGCTACCTGGACCGGGGCCAGTTCGTGCTGCGCAGGGATACCTGATGGAGTATCAGCCGCAGTGGATAGCCGGGCGGGAGTCGGGAGACTCCTTGCGGGATTGTGCGGTCCGCTACAGCGCCATCGCCGAGAGCCTCGGCGGCCGCCGGGGTCTGCGGGTGCTCGACTTCGGGGCCTGGGGGAATTACTTCGGGGCCCGGCTGGCCGAGGACTTCGGGCACCACACCGTCGCCGTCGACGACTCCCCCGAGCTGTCCCCGGCCCCCGGGGTGGAGGTCGTGGCGGCCAGACTGCAGCCCGAGGAGGTTCATGGCCTCGGGCGGTTCGACATCACCCTGTGTCTGTCGGTCCTCCACCACCACCAGAGATGGCGTGAGTACCTCGATGAGCTGACGGCCGTCACCGACGGGGTCCTGTTCGTTGAGGTGGCCCACCCCGGGGAGGCTCTGCCCGGCGTACACACCCAGCGCCAGCCGATCCACGACCGACTCCTGGAGATGGGCGGCGAGGTGATCTGCCAGACCCCGGGGTGGGACACCCAGTTCCTGCGACCCACCTACCGGGTAGACGTTCAGTCTCTGTAAAGGTGTGGTACAGTACTCATCATGACCACGAAGTCTCTACCTCCCGAGATGGTGTCCGTCTGCGACCAGATGCACGCCGAGATCGTAGGCGAGCTGAGCAGGTATCTGGAGCCCATCCGCCAGGGTATGGCCCGACGCGAGAAGGAAGGGCTCATACTAGACGAGGCCCAGGGGGTAGCCACCCTCTCGTGTGTGATCCATGAGCTGATCGAGGTCGCCCCCAACACGGCTGCCGGGATACTCGCTCTGCTTCTCCACCGCCTGGCTGCCGGAGATCTGAAGGAGAAGAACTCATGACCTCCCCGCGCTGGGACAAGGACGCCAACATCAACCCCCGCGTCACCAACGCGGGACCTCCGGCGGCCAATGAGACCTGCCCGGTCTGCGACAGGGACATCCCCGAAGGTTCGGCCTGGGTCATCAACGACAAGGACCAGCGCATCCATCGCATCTGCCGTGTTGCGGCCGCCGTCGTGGCCCCGGAGCCCGCGCTCGTATACGCCCCTACCGATCACCTCGCCCTGGCGCGTACCGCCCTGGATACGGCGTCCCAGGGTGGCCCCTACTCACAGGGCGTCGGCGCAGTGGTCAGTGCTCTCGCCTCGATCATCGCGCACCTAGAGCAGAGCAAGTAAAGCTACGATGACTTCGCGGCCCGGCGTCAAGCTGGTTTTTCATTCATTTTCCCGGTAAGGACTCCCATGACGTCTCTCTCTGGCCGAGGAGTACCTGCGCCGGGCCGCACCCCATGATAGAATCCACCTAGTTCTCAGACAGGAGAGGGAAGACACAAGATGGCGTCCACTCAGGACATCCATACAGGATGGCCCCAGGAGGGGTTCAGTACCCCCGAATGGCCGCTGGGCTATGTCTACCTGGCCGAGGTCCCTACCGGCCAGATCCGCATCGGCCGCACCCGTACCCCCCTTCGCCATATCCCCCCCACCTTCACCCGGCTCTGGATCTCCCCGCCCCACCTGGCCACGGTGAGCAACGAATGCGTCCTGCGCGACCTGGCCCGCAGGAAGGGCCGGGTACACCCCAACCACTGGGTGACCGGCGTCGACTTCGATACCCTGGTCGACCGGGCCCGCACCCTCAACTTCGGCACCGACCCCATCGCACACATGCTCAAGGCGATGGCGTCGTGATCTCGATCGTCGTCGTCGCCCACCCGGACCGGCGTCACATGGTCACCGACCTCCAGCGTCACCTCACCCCCGAAGCCGTCGTCTGGGACGACGGTGCCTACGGGGCCAACGCCAACCACCGCAGGGCCTGGAAGTGGATCGCCGACTCCGGCAACACCAACACCCATGCCCTGGTCCTCGAAGACGACGTGGTGCTCACCCCCAGGTTCCGCCATCACCTCCACACCCTGGCCCGGCATCTTCCCCCCGGCATCACCAGCCTGTACCTGGGCACCGGCAGACCCCCGCACTGGCAGCTGGCCATCGCCGACGCCATCACCACCCTGCCCTCCCCCGACCACTGCTGGCTGACCGGCACCCACCTGCTCTCGGCGGTGGCCTACCTGGCCCCGGTAGATCTCTTCGCCGACCTCCATGCCGCCACCACCGACGACCCCAAGGTCCCCATCGACAGACAGGTATCCCGCTACGCCATGGCCACCGGCACCCCCGTCAACTTCAGCTGGCCGTCGCTGGTCGACCATCGCGACACCGCGCCGGTCATCACCCACAGAACAGACGGCCAGCCCCGCACCTCCCCCCGCAAGGCGTGGAACGTCGGCACCCGCACCAGCTGGGCGGGCCCCAGTCATCCCCTGCGGTCCCCCGAGGAACTCGGCGTCGAGGTGGTGTGGAAGTGAAGGTCTTCAGGAGTCCCGGTTCCCTTCAGCCGCAGCGGTGCGAGGCCCTCACCGCCCGTAATACCCGGTGCAAGCGGAAGTCCATGGGTATGCTGGTCCAGCGCCATGACACCGAGCCTCATCAGGTCTGCCGCCTGCACCTGGGTTTGCCCCGAGTCCTGAAGTGGTGGTCATGACCTTCACCCTTCCCCGCTGTGAGGCCCAGACAGCCCATAACACCCGCTGCAAGTGCCGGGCCCGGTTCCGTCGTGCCCCCGAACGGGGGGAGATGTCCGGCCATTGGGTCTGCTGGCATCACTCCAACCTCAACTGGATCCCGAGGTGGTGGTGATGAACTGGCCACAGGCGGTTGCAGCCGTCGGCGGTGCCTGGGCCCTCGTGGCTTTCATGTATGTGGAGCCGGTGGTGGAGAAGCGACTATGAACCAGATATTCGCAGCCCTCGGTGGTGTCGCCCTGGTGGTTGGCCTCTACGTCGCGATGTTGCTGTTCTCCCGCAAGCCCAAGACCAGAGAGCTGCCCCAGATGCGCCGCTTCGTTGTCTACACCCACCCCACCGACGAGGACACCGGTGACAGGCGCTGCTACCTGCGTCGGGGCACCGAGGCGAACTGGAATGACGAGACGAAGAACACCGGCATCCTCAAGGGTGAGGTGGTCTACTGCACCGACACCGGGGAGATCAAGGTCGGCGACGGAGTGCACAAGTGGGCCGACCTGCCGACGGTGGCGAGGAGGGAGTCATGAAGACGGCGACCGGCCAATACGTGCGCGACTGTCGCTGCGGGTGCTGCGACAACCCGCTTTACCTGATCCCTGCCGATGCACGGCCTTGCGCGAACTGTGGTGCATACTTCAAGCCGCCGTCGAGTCATGGCCGCAAGAACTCGTGCCATGACTGCGCGGCGGCGGGGGCCGCGTGGAACAGCTTCATGGGGAGACCATGATGGGGCGACACTGCATCTCTCTCACTGGCAAGCCTGTCGGGCTCATGGACGGCTACTGGGAACTGCCCAGGCCCTTCACCAGCCACGCCCGCAGTGAGGTGCGTGAGTGGATAGATGCCATTGCCCCCTACTACCCCGAGAACTTCTTCCAGATGACCTTCAGGGGTCAGCCCCTGATGGGGGTTCCAGAGAACACAGGAGACGGCCATGGCCGATGGCATCGACGCCTGGCCTGCCGTCGGGAACGGGAGTCAGCAGCAGGGAGGAGGGCAAGGCGTGGAGTTCAGTGAATGGCACAAGATCGGCATGGATAACGGCTGGTGCGGACCGACCGTCTGCACCACTCATGACGGCCTCCCACCACCGCTGAGGAGGATCGGGACTGGGAGGAGGGCGGAGAGCCCTGCATCCACGTCATCCGGCCCTACCGGGACGCCGAGGAGAAGAAGGCCATCGAGGCCAATCACTCCCCGTCCTCCTGGAGGAGGGGGTCTCCATGAGTGAGGAGATGCCCAGTCACGCCAATGGTTACTACGTGGTGGCCGTTGCCGGTGCGGAGAGCTGCTGACGATGATGGAAGAGCTGTTGGCGGTGATGGGGGTGGAATCAAACCCGCATCATGTCTCGAAGAACTCGGTGTACCTGCGCCACGTCAGCAACTACCGTCGAGAATGCACACAGCTGGCCGAGATCGAGGAGCATAGGCCATGACCCTCCTGCAGGACCGTCGGTGCCGTAGAGGGCACCACAGGCCCCTGGAATGGGTATCCCACACCCTTGACGTCCAGGTCGACTGGCAGAGGAACTACTCTCTGACCGGGGTTCTGGTTCGGCAGCGCTGCCCGGCCTGCCGGGGATACGACTCTCCCGGGGTCCAGGTCGTCAGTTGGTTTCCCCTGGAACACCTCGATCTCCCCAATATGTGCCCGATGTGCCATCTCGTCCACGACAGCAAGGTCCGCTGCCCATGATCCTGTCCTACGACCAGATCACGCAGGCCACCGTCTGCGGTGACTGCGCGCGCCGGGAGGTGAAGATCCAGACCTTCCCCACCATCTCGGACGCCCTGAAGT
>ERZ724513.626-NODE-626-length-17521-cov-8.289877_pt1 | contig 17521 bp, 19 predicted proteins | sample MGYA00376046_ERZ724513 | MGnify/ENA primary metagenome ERZ724513 (study PRJEB28724, sample SAMN07190883) | activated sludge metagenome | isolation source: activated sludge of sewage treatment plant in Hong Hong | place: Hong Kong | collected 2016-03-17 ...
TCGCGAGCTTCCGGCTCGCCTGCACGCCGCGGCGCTTCAACCGGCGCACCGAGACGTGGAGCGACGGCGCGACCCAGTGGTACACCGTGACCTGCTGGCGCGGCCTGGCCGACAACGTCGCCCACTCGCTGCGTCGGGGCGACCCGGTCGTCGTCCAGGGTCGGCTGGACATGCGCAAGTACGTCAACAGCCAGGGCATCGAGGTCGAGGCGATGGAGATCGACGCCACCGCGGTCGGCCACGACCTAGCGCGTGGCACCAGCCAGTTCACCCGGTCGCCGAGGCAGGAGCCCGTGGCCGCGCCGGCGGCGTAGGTCGAGGTCCCCGGGTTCGTTCGACGGCCGGTGCGCCAACTAGGCTCGGGGACCATGGCGGAGTATGTGTTCACCCTGCGCAACGTGCGCAAGGCCCACGGCGACAAGGTCGTCCTCGACAACGTGACGCTGTCGTTCCTGCACGGCGCGAAGATCGGCGTCGTCGGCCCGAACGGCACCGGCAAGTCCTCGCTGCTGAAGATCATGGCCGGGCTCGACCACCCCAACAACGGCGATGCGATCCTCGACCCGGAGGCCACGGTCGGCATGCTCCAGCAGGAGCCGCCGCTCACCGAGGGCAAGACGGTCCAGGAGAACGTCGAGGAGGCGGTCAGCGAGCTGAAGGCCAAGATGGCGCGGCTCGACGAGCTGTACATGTCGATGGGCGACCCGGACGCCGACCTCGACAAGCTCAACGAGGAGGCCGGCAACCTCCAGACCGAGCTCGACCACGCCAGCGCGTGGGACCTCGACAGCCGCCTCGACCAGGCCATGGACGCCCTGCGCTGCCCGCCGCCGGACGCCATCGTCGACAACCTGTCCGGCGGCGAGCGCCGTCGGGTCGCGCTCTGCAAGCTGCTCCTCCAGCAGCCCGACCTCCTGCTCCTCGACGAGCCGACCAACCACCTCGACGCCGAGTCGGTCCAGTGGCTGGAGGGTCACCTGAAGAGCTACCCCGGCGCCGTGCTCGCGATCACCCACGACCGCTACTTCCTCGACAACGTCGCCGAGTGGATCCTCGAGCTCGACCGGGGGCAGACCCACCCCTACGAGGGCAACTACTCCACCTATCTGGAGACCAAGAAGGAGCGCCTCAAGATCGAGGGGCAGAAGGACGCCAAGCGCGCCAAGATGCTGGAGAAGGAGCTCGAGTGGGTCCGCTCCAACGCCAAGGCACGCCAGACCAAGAGCCGGTCCCGCCTCGCGCGCTACGAGGAGATGGCGGCCGAGGCCGACCGGATGCGCAAGATCGACACCTCCGAGATCAACATCCCGGCGGGCCCGCGACTCGGTGACATCGTGCTCGAGGCCAAGGGGCTCACCAAGGGCTTCGAGGGCCGGACCCTCATGCACGACCTGTCGTTCACGCTGCCGCGCGCCGGCATCGTCGGTGTCATCGGCCCCAACGGCGTGGGGAAGACCACGCTGTTCCGGATGATCACGGGCAGCGAGGCTCCCGACGCGGGCGAGCTGAAGGTCGGCACGACGGTGAAGCTGTCCTACGTCGACCAGAGCCGCGGCGGCATCGACCCGAACAAGAACGTCTGGGAGGTCGTGTCCGACGGCCTGGACTTCATCAAGGTCGCGAACTTCGAGATGAACTCGCGCGCCTACGTCGCGTCGTTCGGGTTCAAGGGCCCCGACCAGCAGAAGAAGGCGGGCGTGCTCTCCGGTGGCGAGCGCAACCGCCTCAACCTGGCGCTCACGTTGAAGATGGGCGGCAACGTCCTGCTGCTCGACGAGCCGACCAACGACCTCGACGTCGAGACGCTGTCCTCGCTCGAGGACGCGATCCTCGACTTCCCGGGCTGTGCCGTGGTGACCTCCCACGACCGCTGGTTCCTCGACCGGGTCGCCACCCACATCCTGGCGTGGGAGGGCGACGACGAGGACTCCGCGAAGTGGTTCTGGTTCGAGGGCAACTTCGCCGCCTACGAGGAGAACAAGATCGAGCGGCTCGGCCTCGAGGCGGCCCGCCCGCACCGGGTCACCCACCGCCGGCTGACGCGCGACTGAGGTCAGCCGCGCCAGCGGATGACCTCGACGGTGGGCGTGTCGAGACTGTGAGCCGAACGGCGACGTTGTTCGTCTCGCCGGGTCTCGACCGCCTGGTCGCGACTTCGTTCCTCAGTCGCGCAGGCTCGCTCGACCACCATCAGATGATCCGCTGACGCGTCTCATCTCCATCTCCGGGTGACCGGCGACCAGGTGATCGGCCACGGCGTTCATCACGCGCCCCAGAGCCCGGAAGTCCTCCGGGCTGACCAGGTCGACCAGGTTGTCGCGGACCCCGGTCACGTGGATGGGGGCCATCCGTTCCAGCAGGTCCCAGCCCCGGTCGGTCATCGAGGCGATCACCCCGCGTCCGTCCTCGGGCGAGGACGAGCGCGCCACCAGGCCGGCGCGCTCCATCCGGCTGATCGTGTGGGTGACCCGGCTGCGGCTGTGCGCGAGCGCGTCGGCCAGGTGGGCCATGCGCAGCTGCCGGCCCTCGCTCTCGGAGAGCCGCACGAGGATCTCGTACTCGACCAGCGACAGGTTGCACGAGCGGTGCAGGTCGTCGTCGAGGCGGTCCAGGAGGAGCGTCATGCCCATCATCAGCGCGCGCCAGGACCGCTGCTCGTCCTCGTCCAGCCAGGTGGTCTCCGAGCCCCCGTCGTCCGTCACCCGAGGCAGTCTAGGTTGAGTCGAGACTTCCGTCGGTTGAGTCGAGACTTCTGGTCGCGAGGGCTACAGCCGCTCGAGGATCAGCGCCATGCCCTGGCCGCCGCCGACGCACATGGTGATCAGGCCGGTGGTCTTGTCGTGCCAGTCCAGCGAGTTGAGCATCGTGTTCTGGAGCCGGGCGCCGGTCATGCCGAAGGGGTGGCCGACCGCGATCGCGCCGCCGTTGACGTTGAGCCGGTCCAGGTCGATGCCGAGGTCCTGGTAGGACGGCACGACCTGGGCCGCGAACGCCTCGTTGATCTCGACGAGGTCGATGTCGCCGATGCTCATGCCGGCATGGGCGAGGGCCCGCTTGGTGGCCTCCACCGGGCCCAGGCCCATGATCTCGGGAGACAGGCCCGACACGCCGGTCGACACGATCCGGGCCAGCGGCGTCAGGCCCAGCTCGGCCGCCCTGGTGTCGGACATGACGATCACCGCCGCGGCGCCGTCGTTGAGGGCACAGCAGTTGCCGGCGGTCACGACGCCGTCGGGGCGGAAGACCGGCTTGAGGTCCTTGATGGCGTCGTAGGTGACTCCGGCGCGGGGGCCGTCGTCGGCGCTGACGACCGTGCCGCTGGGCGTGGTCACCGGGGTGATCTCGCGCTGCCAGAAGCCGTCGGCGATCGCCTTCTCGGCCAGGTTCTGCGAGCGGACGCCGAACTCGTCGAGCTCCTGCCGGCTCAGGCCGCGCAGCTTGGCGACGTTCTCGGCCGTCTGGCCCATGGCGATGTAGACGTCGGGGACCTGGCCGTCCTCGCGCGGGTCGTGCCAGTCGACGCCGCCCTGGGCGGTCCGGTCGGTGCGCGCCTTGGCGTCGTCGAAGACGTGGTTCTGGGTGTCGGGCCAGTGGTCCGAGGTGCCCTTGGCGAAGCGCGACACGGTCTCCACGCCCGCGGAGATGAAGACGTCTCCCTCGCCGGCCTTGATCGCGTGGAAGGCCATCCGCGTGGTCTGCACCGAGGAGGAGCAGTAGCGCGTGATGGTGGCGCCGGGGACGTCGTCGAGCCCGTTGAGGACGTTGACCACGCGCGCCATGTTGTTGCCGGACTCGCCGCCGGGCAGGCCGCAGCCGAGGTAGTGGTCGTCGATGGTGGTCGGATCGAGCGCCGGGATCTTGTCCAGCGCAGTCTTGACGATGAACGCCGCAAGGTCGTCGGGACGGAACTCGGTCATCGAGCCCTTGTTGGCCCGGCCGATGGGGGTGCGGGCGGCGCTGACGATGACTGCCTCGGGCATGGGGACTTCCCTTCAAGATGAGCGCTGGGGGCACTGCCGGGCCCACATTAGTGGTCACCACCGGAGGTTCTTCGGGTGTCCCGCACCCCGGGCACGCACCTCGCTGCGTTGGCGTCGCTCGGAAGACGACCCGGTATGCCTTCGCGCCGCCGCCTTGCGATGCACGCACCCGGAGCACGGGCCACCCCCGACGAACCTCCAGCGGCGACCACTGACCGTGTTCCAGCTCCGGGAGCGAGGCGTTCGTCACTCCGCGACGACGCCTGCGATGGAGGCTCCGAGGAGCTCCAGCGACTCGGCGAGGAAGCGTGGCCGCTCCGCCTCGGGCTTGAGCAGGGCGGTGAGCAGCAGGCCGTCGTACGACGCCACCAGGGCCTCCGCGCGCGCGGCGCCGTGCTCCTTCCCGAGGCCGGTCATGATCCCCTCGACGATGGCGACCAGGCGGGCCCGGTGGAGGGCCAGCACCTCGGCGAGCCCGTGGTCCCGGGTTGCCGCCATCGTGAGCTCGAGCCGCGCGACCAGCAGGTCGCGCTGGTCCAGCCAGCGCAGGAACAGGTCGACCGCCGCGGCGACGCCCTCCGGCTCGGACGTGGACGCCAACCGGTCGGCGAGCCGGTCGACGTCGGTGAGCAGCGCCTCGGCGACGTACGCGGTCAGCGCCGCCTCCAGTGCCCGGCGGGTCCGCAGGTACGCCGAGCAGCTCCCCTCGGGGAGGCCGGCGCGCCGGTCGACCGCGCGGTGGGTGAGGCCCTTGAGGCCCTCGTCGGCGATGACGTGCAGGGCCGCCTCGAGCAACTGGTGACGCCGTGGGCTGCTGGGCACTGGTCCTCCGGGTCCGGTGTGAGCGGTGACACTACCCCGCCGGCTTGGATCCTTCGCATACTCGGAGTATGTTCTCAATACGGAGACTCTACATCCGTAGAAAGGACTGGTCATGGACCTCATTGCCGCCCACACCGCCCTCGTCGTCTTCTCGTACGTCGTGATCGCGGTCGGCCTCGTCGCCACGGTCGTCTCCGTCGGCGTCATCACCGAGTTCGTCGTCCGCAACCGGAAGGCGCGCTTGGACCGGCACGAGTCGATCCCGGACTACTACCGCGGGCTCGTCGCCAGCCACTGAGACCGGCCCGCGGGTCCGGCCACCGGCCGGGACCCGCGGGTCTGGCAGCATCGAGACGTGCGGCACACCTACCGGTGCCCGATGCGCTGGGCCGACCTCGACCTGCTCGGGCACGTCAACAACGTCGTCTACGTGGACTATCTCCAGGAGGCCCGCGTCGACATGCTCCGCACGCACGGGCCGGCCGCCCGCACGGGCGAGCTCGCCGAGGGCGTCGTGGTCGTCCGACACGAGGTCAGCTACCTGGCGCCCCTGAGCTTCGGGTTCGAGCCGGTGACGATCGAGTCCTGGGTGACCGAGGTCCGCGCGGCCACGTTCACGGTGGCCTACGAGCTCTTCCACGAGCACCACGGCACGCGGCGCGTGTACGCCCGCGCCACGACCGTGCTCACGCCGTACGTCTTCGCCGACGAGCGTCCGCGCCGCCTCACCGAGATCGAGCGCGAGACGCTGGCGGCCTTCCTCGAGCCGGTCGAACCGGCCCCGCGGCCCCGGCTGCCGCGAGCGCGTCCGGAGGTCGCGGCCCACTATCCGGTGCGCGTGCGGTTCTCCGACGTCGACGTCTACGGGCACGTGAACAACGTGAAGTACTTCGAGTACCTGCAGGAGGCCCGGATCGCGATGACCGCGCAGCTGTGGGGCGACCTGGACCCCGTCTCGCTGGTCGTGGCCCAGACCGACGTCGACTACGTCCGTCCGGTCCTGTTCCGGCCCGAGCCGTACGACGCCTGGTCCTGGGTCTCGCGCGTCGGGACCCGGTCGGCGAGCATCGACTCGGTGATCGCCGACAAGGGGGAGGTGCTGGCCCGGGCGCGGGTCGCCATCGTGTTCTTCGACCAGCAGACGCAGCGCGCGACGGCGCCCGACGGCCCCTACCTGGAGGCGCTGCGCTCGCTGCTCGCGGGCGCGGATCCGACAGCGATCACTCGAGGCTGTTGACCATGAACTGGGCGGCGTGGGTGACGTAGTCCCAGAACTGCGCGTCCTGCTCCGGGGTGAGCCGAACCTCGTCGAGACCGGCCCGGAAGCACGCCAGCCAGTGCTCCTTCGCCTCCGGCGTGACCGCGAACGGCGCGTGCCGCATCCGCAGCCGCGGGTGGCCGCGGTGGTCGGAGTACGTCGTGGGTCCGCCCCAGTACTGCACGAGGAAGTGCAGGAACCGCTCCTCGGCGGGACCGAGGTCCTCCTCGGGGTAGAGCGGTCGCAGCACCGGGTCGGCGGCGACGCCCTCGTAGAACCTCGCGACGATCCTCCGGAAGGTCTCGTAGCCGCCGATCTCCTCGTAGAACGTCGTCACGCCGCCATTGTCCCTGGCGCCTGGAGGAGGCTGCACATCGGCGTGCAAGACTCGCTGCCGTTCGGTGTCTCCACACCCCCACACCCCCACACCCAACAGAGGAGTGAACTGCTCATGGCAACGACCCGCAACGCCAGCACCCGCTGGGAGGGCAGCCTGTTCGAGGGCGCCGGCTCGGTCACCCTGGAGTCGTCCGGGATCGGCACGTACGACGTGTCGTGGCCCGCGCGTGCCGAGGAGCCCGACGGGAAGACCAGCCCCGAGGAGCTGATCGCCGCCGCTCACTCGGCCTGCTTCTCGATGGCGCTGTCGAACGGGCTGGCCAAGGCCGGTACGCCGCCGACGTCGCTGGACACCCGGGCCGCCGTCGAGTTCACCCCCGGCACCGGCATCACCGGGATCGCGCTGACGGTCACCGGTGTGGTCGACGGCATGAGCGAGCAGGACTTCGTCGCCGCGGCCGAGGACGCGAAGGCCAACTGCCCGGTCAGCAAGGCGCTCGCCGGGACCACGATCACGCTGGAGGCGTCGCTGGCCTCCTGAGCGGGGACGCCACCTGCTCAGCTTTCGACGGGCTCCTCGCCGCGCGCTGAGGACTGCTGCGGGGAGTCCGTCCGCTGGTCCCGAGCGTTCGCCTGCTCGTCGCGGTGCCACACCACGCGCTGCGGGAGCGGGATCTCGATCCCCTCGTGGTCGAAGCGCGCCTTGATGCGCTGGCGCAGGGCGCGGGCGACGCCCCACTGCTCCATCGGCGCGGTCTTGAGCAGCACGCGCAGGGTGACCGACTCCGGGCCGAACACCTCGACCCCGGTGACCTCGGGCTCCTCGATGACGAGGTCCTTGAAGTCCTCGTCGTCCCACAGGTCGTGTGCGACCTCGCGCAGCACCCGCTGGGCGCGCACCAGGTCCTCGTGGTAGCCGACGTTGACGTCGACGACCGCGCGCGACCAGTTCTGGCTCATGTTCCCCACGCGCACGATCGCGCCGTTGGGGACGTACCAGACGGTGCCGTTGAGGTCGCGGAGCCGGGTCACCCGCAGGCTGACGGCCTCGACCGTGCCGCTGGCCTCGCCGACGTCGACGACATCGCCCACGCCGTACTGGTCCTCGAAGATCATGAAGATGCCGGACAGGAAGTCCCGGACCAGCGACTGGGCGCCGAAGCCCAGCGCGATGCCGATGATGCCGGCGCTGGCGATGATCGGGGCGATGTCGACCCCGAGCTCGCTGAGCACCATCGTCCCGAAGACCGCGATGAGCAGGCCGGTGACGATGCTCTTGAGCAGGTCGCCCATCGTCTTGGCGCGCTGCACCCGCCGGGTCTGGGTGGCCAGGTCGCGTGCGGTGGCGTCCTGGGCCGCCTTGCCGCGGACCCCGAACCGGCTCAGCTGGTCGGGCAGCACGCCGCCCTCGGCGCGTGCGACGAGCCGATCGATCAGCCGGTGCAGGACCCACCGGGTGACCACGAACAGCAGGAGCAGCCCGAGGATGGTCAGCGGCCTGCCGATCAGTACGTCGGCGGCGTTCGCGACGCTGTTGTTGCCGGTCGCGTCGTAGGTCCACTGACAGATGTCGTGTCCCGCGTCACAGGAGGTGTCGTCGAACCCGAACATGGGCCCCATGTCTACCGCACCGGACAAGTCCGCTTCGACCCTCCCGACGGTGAGAACGGCCACGGTGTCGATACGCTGTGCCCGTGACCTCCCAGCTCGTGCACCTCGCCCGCCGCGCCAGCGTCGTCATGATCGCCGGCGGACTCCTCGTCGCCTCCGGCGGCCCGGCCGGGGCCGACGTCCCCGAGTTCTGGGGCGGCTCCCAGGCCGAGCCGGTCGACCCGTGGCACGCCGTCCTCCTGCTGGTCGGCGTCCCCCTGCTGCTCTTCGTGGTGATCACCGCGATCGTCGTGATCCCCGGCGTCGTCCGGGGCGAGCGCTTCACGCCGGGTGGCCAGGCCACCGCCGACCAGTGGTTCGGCGGCCCGCGGTCGGGGACCGCCGAGCTGGCGGCGCCCGACGGCACGCAGTCGGAGGCCGGAGGCGCAAGTGGGCGTTGGTGAGTTCAACAGCAACGAGCGCTACCAGGTCGACGAGGCGATCCGGCGCGCCGAGCTGGTTTCGCGCTTCGAGTTCAGCGTGTTCGTCGGGCGCGCCGACGGTGAGCCGCGCGCGTTCGCGACCCGGCTGCACAACTCGCTGGTGGCGCCGGCCCGCAGCATCTTGATCCTGCTCGACCCGGCGGCTCGGGTGCTCGAGATCGTCACCGGCGGCGAGGTCCGCCGCACCCTCAGCGACCGCGAGGTCGAGCTCGTCACCCTGCAGATGCAGACCCTGTTCGCGTCCGGGGACCTCGTCGGTGGCCTGCGTCGCGGCATCCAGATGCTCGCCGAGCACGCCGTCGGCCCGGAGACGCTGCACGCCGAGCAGCCCTGAGGCCTCAGGTCGGCCGGCCGACGAAACTTCCGGCAGCCCCGTCCCGGCCGCAGGTCAGCCCCGAGCGTCCCGCTCCTGCGCGGCCAGCGCCCGGGCGACGTCGGCCCGGCCCTCGCGCACGTAGCGCTTGGCGGCCGGGTTGGCCTCGGAGGACTCCAGCCAGGCGTCCACGCGGTCGAGCAGCTCCTGGCTGGCCAGCTGCTTGGGGAAGATGAACTCCAGCGCGGTCGAGGCGCGCTGCGTGCCCTTGTCCTCCCACATCGTGTCGGCGGCCGCGAGGTACTTCTCGACGTACGGCGCCAGCACCTCGTCCTGTCCGTACTGCTGGAAGGCCAGCACGACGCTGCGCTGGGTCTCGTTGGGCACGTCGTCGCGCACCATCGCGATCTCCCAGGCCTCGGCCTTGGCCTCGGCGGTGGGCCGCATCGCCCGGGCGGCCGCCGCCTGCTCCTGGCCCGAGATCGTGTTGTCGCGCTCGAGCTCGGCCGCGATCCGGTCCGCGTCGGCGCGGCCGTTGCGGGCCAGGGCCTTCAGCAGCGTCCAGCGCAGGTCGGCGTCCACCGCCAGGCCGTCGAAGGAGACCGAGCCGTCGAGCAGGCCCTCGAGGTCGGCCAGCGCGCCGTCGCTGTGCGCGGCGCCGGCGTAGGCCCGCGCGAAGGACAGCTGGTGGTCGCTGCCGGCCTCGGCGGCGTCGAGCAGGGTGCGCAGCCCCTGCTCCCAGGTGGCGCGCACCGCGTCGCGGTGGGCCGGGGCGGTGTAGAGGGTGCTGGCGAGCGCGGCGTACCCGGGGATCCGGGAGACGCCGAACGCGTCGGTCTCGCTGCCGATGCTGCTGAGCACCAGCGCGACGAAGTCGGTCGCGCTCATCTCGGCGTCGCGGGTCATGTCCCAGGCAGCGCCCCAGCACAGCGCCCGCGCCAGCGAGTCGTCGAGGGTCGCGAGGCCGCCGACGACGGTGGCGAGCGAGCGCTCGTCGAGGCGGATCTTGGCGTAGGCGAGGTCGCCCTCGTTGAGCAGCAGCAGGTCGGGCTGCTGCTGCCCGACCAGCTCGGCGACCTCGGTCAGCTCGCCGCTGACGTCGGTCTCCAGCGACGTACGCCGGACCAGGCGGCCGTCCACGGCGTCGTAGAGGCCGATGCCGAGCCGGTGCCGGCGCAGCGTCGGGGAGTCGGGGTGGGCGGACTGCCGCACGGCGAAGGACGAGTACGTGCCGTCCTCGGCGAGCTCGAACTCGGCGGCCAGCGTGTTCACGCCCGAGGTCTGGAGCCACTCCTGCGCCCACGAGTCCAGGTCGCGGCCCGAGGACTTCTCCAGCGCGGCGAGCAGGTCCGAGAACTCGGTGTTGCCGAACTCGTGTGCTTTGAAGTAGTCGCGCACGCCGACGAGGAAGTTCTCGAGCCCGACCCAGGCCACCAGCTGCTTGAGCACCGAGGCGCCCTTGGCGTAGGTGATCCCGTCGAAGTTGACCTCGACCGCGCGCAGGTCGACGTTGTCAGCCGCGATCGGGTGCGTGCTGGGGAGCTGGTCCTGGCGGTAGGCCCAGTTCTTGCGGGCGTTGGTGAACCCGGTCCACACCTCGGTGAACTCGGTGGCCTCGACGGCCGCGTGGTAGCAGGCCCACTCGGCGAACGACTCGTTGAGCCAGAGATCGTCCCACCACTTCATCGTCACCAGGTCGCCGAACCACATGTGCGCCATCTCGTGGAGGATGACCTCGACCCGGAACTCGTAGAACGCGCGGTCCTGGCGGCTGCGCGGGAGGTACTCGTCGCGGAGCGTGACGCAGCCGGCGTTCTCCATCGCGCCCATGTTGTACTCCGGCACGTAGAGCTGGTCGTACTTGCCGAAGGGGTAGGGGTAGTCGAAGGCGTCCTCGAAGAAGCCGAAGCCCTGCCGGGTGAGCTTGACCAGCTCCTCGACGTCGAGGTGCTCGACCAGTGACTGGCGGCAGTAGTGGCCGAGCGGGATCTCGCCGTGCTTGCCCTGGTAGGTGTCGAGGACCTCGTGGTACTCACCGGCCACGATCGCCGTGACGTAGGTCGACATCGGCTTGGTCGGGGCGAACCGCCACACGGCCTTGCCGTCCGCGGTCGGCTCGGGGGTCGGCGTGGGGGAGTTGGAGACGACCTTCCAGTCCTCCGGCGCGGTCACGGTGAACGTGAACGGCGCCTTGAGGTCGGGCTGCTCGAAGGTCGTGTAGACGCGGCGGGCGTCCGGGACCTCGAACTGCGAGTAGGTGTAGACGCGGTCGTCGACGGGGTCCACGAAGCGGTGGAGACCCTCGCCCGTGCGCGAGTAGGTGCAGTCGGCGCGCACCACGAGCTCGTTCTCGGCAACCAGGTCGGTCAGCGCGATCCGGCTGTCGGCGTACGCCGTGGCGGGGTCGATCGACCGGCCGTTGAGCGTGATCTCGTGGACCGTCGCGTCGACGAGGTCGGCGAACGTCTCGGCGCCGGGCTCGGTGCACGTGAATCGGATGGTGGTCGTCGATCCGAAGGTCGTGTCGGACGTCGTGAGGTCCAGGTCGATGGCGTACGACGTGACGTCCAGGAGGGCGGCGCGGGTGGCGGCCTCGTCCCGGGTGAGGTTGGTTCCAGGCATGCGGTGCATCCTGCCATCTGGGCGGTCGTGAGCCGAACGGCAATCCCTGCGGCGAGGATGTGGCGGTGAACCCACCGGGCAGGCACGTCGTCCCGCTCCGCGAGGCGGTGCGCGCCTGGTTCCTCATCTCCTGGCAGACCTTCGGCGGGCCGGCCGGCCAGATCGCTGTCATGCACCGCGAGCTGGTGGAGGAGCGCCGCTGGATCGGGGAGCGCCGGTTCCTCCACGCGATGAGCTACTGCCTGCTGCTCCCGGGGCCGGAGGCGCAGCAGCTCGCCGTCTACAGCGGCTGGCTGCTCAACGGGTGGGTCGGCGGCGTGGTCGCGGGCGTGCTCTTCGTGCTGCCCGGGTTCCTCACGATCCTCGCGCTGTCGTGGGTGTACGTCGCGCACGGCGAGTCGACGCTGGTCACCGGGGTGCTGCTCGGGCTGGCCGCCGCGGTCATCCCGATCGTGGTCCAGGCCGTCCTCCGGCTGGGTCGTCGGGCCGTGCTCAACCGGGTGCTGCTCGTCCTGGCCGTCGCGGCGTTCGTCGCCCTCGCGGTGCTGGGCGTGCCGTTCCCCGTCGTCGTGGTGACATCCGGCGTCGCCGGCTGGCTGCTCGGCCGGTGGCGCCCGGAGCTCACCCGCCTCCCGGAGCCGGCCGAGGTCGCGGACGAGCGGGCGCCGCTCATCCCCGACGATGCGCTGCACTCCGCGCCGCGGTCCGGGCGACGCAGCCTCGCCTACCTCGCCGTCGGGCTGGTGCTGTGGGTGGCGCCGGTGGCGGCGGCGTACGCCCTCGCCGGTGGACAGCGCACGATCCTCACCGACCAGGGCCTCTTCTTCGGGGGCATGGCCCTGGTGACCTTCGGCGGCGCCTACGCCGTGCTGTCGTACGTCGCCCAGGCGGCCGTCGAGCACTACGGCTGGCTCACCGCCCAGGAGATGGTGCGCGGGCTCGCACTCGCCGAGACGACGCCGGGGCCGCTGATCATGGTGGTGCAGTTCGTGGCGTTCCTCGGCGCGTTCCGCGCCCCCGGAGACCTCGACCCGTGGGTGGCGGCCGTCCTGGCGTCGCTGATGGTGGTGTGGGTGACGTTCGTGCCCTGCTTCCTGTTCGTCTTCCTCGGTGCGCCGTACGTCGAGCGGCTGCGCGGCAACGAGACGCTGGCCGCGGCGCTGACCGGCGTCGGCGCGGCCGTCGTCGGGGTCATCGCCAACCTCGCCCTCTACTTCACCGTGCACACCCTGTTCGCCGAGGCCCACCGGCTCGGGTGGGCGCATCTGGGCCTGCTGGTGCCGGTGTGGTCGTCGTTGCAGTGGCAGCCGGCGGCCCTCGCCGTCCTCGGCGCGACCCTCGTCTTCGGCCTGCGCTGGCCGGTGCTGCGCACCCTCGGCGTGTGCGCGGTCGCGGGCCTGGCGGTCGCGGTCCTCGCCTGACCCGACGGGTGGCCGGGAATGCGGACCCCGGTCCGGTTGGTTGGAACGATCATGACCACTTCGCCGACTCCCGGGGCCGACTTCTGGTTCGACCCGGCCTGTCCGTTCGCGTGGATCACCTCGCGCTGGATGCTCGAGGTCCAGCAGGCCCGTGACCTCGAGGTGACCTGGCACATCATGAGCCTCGCCCACCTCAACCGGGACCGGGACATCTCCGACGACTACCGACAGTTCCTGTCCACGGCGTGGCAGCCGGTGCGGGTGCTGATGGCCGCCGAGCAGAAGTACGGCAAGGAGGCGCTGCTCCCGCTCTACACGGCGATGGGCACCCGCATCCACGTGGCGAAGCAGCAGCGGGACCGCGCGATGATCGAGGCGGCCCTGGAGGAGGCGGGCCTGGACACCACGCTCGCCGACGCCATGGACGACGCGTCGTACGACGAGGCCATCGTGGCGTCCCACGAGCGCGGCATGAGCCAGGTCGGCACCGAGGTGGGCACCCCGACGATCGCCTACAACGGGCGGGCGTTCTTCGGCCCGGTGATCTCCAAGGCGCCGCGCGGCGAGGACGCCGGGCGCCTCTGGGACGCCTGCGTGACCCTGTCGGACTACCCGCACTTCTCCGAGCTCAAGCGCAGCCGCACCGAGCCCCTCGACTTCACCTGAGCCCCGCAATAACTTGGCCCCATGACGCGTGACAAGTGGGGTGAGGAGGTCCGGGTGCTGTCCCGGGCCGTGGACCAGGCCGGCGACGTGCTCGACCACGTGCATCGCGATGCTCTGGGGGCGAGCACCCCGTGCGAGGACTGGGATCTGGCCACGCTCGCCGACCACCTGTGCAACTCGCCGCGCCAGTTCGTGGCGTTGATGCGCGGCGAGGAGGTCGACTGGGCCGCGGCGCCGCCGCACGTCGCCGAGGAGTGGGGACCGGCGTTCCGCGTCGTCGGCGACGACCTGGTGCACGCCTGGCACGAGCACGGGTCCGACGACGAGGCAGGGGCCGCCCCGATGCCGGTCGACATGCAGACCGCGGAGCTGGCGCTGCACACCTGGGACGTGGCCCGCACCATCGGCTACCCGGTCGAGAAGCTCGACCCGGAGATTGCCGAGCGGGGGCTGGGGTTCCTGCGGGCGAACCTGAGCGCGGAGAACCGGGGCGGGGCGTTCGCTCCCGAGCAGCAGGCCGCCGACGACGCGGGCGCCTACGAGCGGCTGGCGGCGTACGCCGGTCGCGGGATCGAGTAGCCGACCGAGTCCACGGCGGCATGGACTTAGTCCAGTAGACTAAGTCCATGACCCAGGTGAACGTCCACGAGGCGAAGACGCACCTCTCCGCCTTGCTCGCGCGGGTCGAGAAGGGCGAGGAGATCGTCATCGCACGCAACGGCAGGCCGATCGCCGAGCTGCGGGCGATCGAGCCGAAGCCGCGGAAGCGCACGTTCGGCCAGATGAAGAACTGGCCGAGGATCCCGGACGAGTTCTTCGCTCCGCTCACCGACGAAGAGCTCGAGGAGATGGGCTTGTGAGGTTCCTGCTGGACACCCAGGCGTTCTTCTGGGTCGCTCAGCCGGAGTACGAGGTGCCGTCGCACGTGGTGGAGGCGCTGGAGGGTGCAGACCGCGTCCTGGTCTCGGACGTCTCAGCGTTCGAGGTGGCGCTGAAGGTGCGCCTGGGCAAGTTCGACGCCGCGCGGGCACTGCTCGGCGACTGGCCGACCGCGGTCGACCGGCTGGAGGCGACGAGCCTCGCCCTGGGCACCCAGCACGCGATCACGGCCGGGAGTCTCGACTGGCCGCACCGCGACCCGTTCGACCGGCTGATCGTCGGCCAGGCGATCGTCGAGGGCCTGACCCTCGTCACTGCCGATCGGACTGTCCAGCGGGCGCCCGGTCTCGACGTACTGGCCTGGTAGCACAGCGCCTCGCGCCCGATCCCTAGGATTGCGCCATGAGCGAGGTTCCTCCTTCGAAGGTGCTCAGCGCGGTCGCCTGGACGTACGCCAACGGCCCGCTCCACATCTGCCACGTGGCGGGTGTCTGCGTGCCCGCCGACGTCTACAGCCGCTACCAGCGGATGGCGGGCCACGACGTGCTCATGGTCTCGGGGTCCGACGAGCACGGGACGCCCATCCTCATCGCCGCGGACGAGGCCGGGATCTCTCCCCAGGAGCTCGCCGACAAGAACCACCGGCTCATCGCCGAGGACCTGGCCTCGCTCGGCTGCACCTTCGACCTCTACACCCGCACCAGCACGCGCAACCACCACGCGGTCGTCCAGCAGCTGTTCCTCGGCGTCTACGAGAACGGCTACTTCGTCGAGCAGACGACCCACGGCGCCATCTCCCCGTCCACCGGCCGCACCCTGCCGGACCGCTACATCGAGGGCACCTGCCCCATCTGCGGGTACGACGGCGCGCGCGGCGACCAGTGCGACAACTGCGGCAACCAGCTGGACCCCGCGGACCTGATCGACCCGGTCAGCCGGATCAACGGCGAGACCCCCGAGTTCGTGGAGACCCAGCACTTCTTCCTCGACCTGCCGGCGCTGGCCGATGCCCTGGCCGAGTGGTTGGACGAGCGGGAGGCGACCGGGCTGTGGCGGCCCAACGTGATCCGGTTCAGCAAGAACATCCTCAGCGAGATCCGCCCGCGAGCGATGACGCGCGACATCGACTGGGGCATCGCCGTACCCCTGGACGGCTGGCGGGAGAACCCGACCAAGAAGCTCTACGTCTGGTTCGACGCGGTGATCGGCTACCTGTCCGCCTCGATCGAGTGGGCCCGCCGCTCGGCCGCGTCGGGTGGCGACCCGGAGGCGTGGCGGCTGTGGTGGAACCCGGCGACCGATCCGGGGCAGGAGGCGCGTTCGTACTACTTCATGGGCAAGGACAACATCACCTTCCACGCCCAGATCTGGCCGGCGGAGCTCCTCGCCTATGCCGGCCGCGGTGCCCATGGTGGGCGACCGGGTCCCTACGGCGTGCTCAACCTGCCCACCGAGGTGGTCAGCTCGGAGTACCTCACGATGGAGGGACGCAAGTTCTCCTCCTCCAAGCGGGTCGTGATCTACGTCCGCGACCTCCTCAGCCGCTACCAGCCCGACGCGTTCCGCTACTTCGTGGCCGCGGCCGGCCCCGAGAGCCAGGACGCCGACTTCACCTGGTCGGAGTTCGTCCGGCGCACCAACGACGAGCTGGTCGCCGGGTGGGGCAACCTGGTCAACCGCACCGCGAACCTGATCGCGAAGAACTTCGGTGAGATCCCGAAGGCCGGCGAGCTGACGGACGCCGATCGGGCGCTGCTCGACCACGTCGAGGCGGCCTTCGGCACCGTCGGCGACCTCATCGCCCGACACCGCCAGAAGCAGGCGATCGGCGAGGCGATGCGCGCGGTCGCCGAGGTCAACAAGTACGTCTCGGACTCCGAGCCCTGGAAGATCAAGGACGATCCCGAGCGGCTCGGGACGATCCTGCACGTCGTGGCGCAGTGCGTCGCCGACCTCAACCTGGTGCTGAGCCCGTTCCTGCCGTTCTCGGCGAACCAGGTCGACCAGGCGCTCGGCGGCGCCGGAGACGTGGCGCCGATGCCGCGGATCGAGGAGGTCGAGGACCTCGACGGCGGCGCGCCGTACCCCGTCATCACGGGCGAGTACGCCGGCTTCCCCGCGTGGGAGCGTCGGCCGATCGTGCCCGGCACGCCGGTGAGCAAGCCGACGCCGGTGTTCACCAAGCTCGACCCGTCCGTGGTCGACGAGGAGCTCGCCCGGCTGGGGCAGTGAGCGCCCGTGCGTGAGGGCGAGCCGAGTCGGACGGCGTTCGGCGCCGCCGCCCTGCGCGCGGTGCACCAGGAGGCCGACGACCCGCGGATCTTCACCGACCCGCTGGCCCGCCGCATCCTCGGCCGAGCGGAGCTGCCCGACCGGGCGTGGAACCAGCCCCGGTTGCGGCTGTTCATCGCGGTGCGGCACCGGTTCGCCGAGGACGCGCTGGCAGCGGCGGTCGCGCGGGGCACTCGGCAGGTCGTGGTGCTCGGGGCCGGGCTGGACACCTTCGCCTACCGCAACCCCTTCCCGGGCACGCGTGTCTTCGAGGTCGACCACCCGGCCACCGGCGCATGGAAGCGCGAGCAGCTGGTCGAGGTCGGCATCGAGGTGCCGGACGCCGTCACCTACGTCGCGGTCGACTTCGAGCGCGACTCGCTCTCCGAGCGGCTCGTCGAGGCGGGCTTCGACGCGTCTGCGCCGGCGTTCTTCCTGTGGCTCGGGGTGGTGCCCTACCTCTCCGACGACGCGGTCCGCGCCACCCTGGCCGTGGTCGCGGCGGTGCCGGACGGCGAGGTGGTGCTCGACTACCTGAAGGCGGTCGAGCACGCGCCGTCGGCGGCGTACTCGGACCGGGCGAGCCTGGAGGAGCAGGTTGCGCAGGCGGGCGAGCCACTGTCCCCCGGTCGCGACCCGGACCACGTGCACACCCTGTTGCGAGACGCCGGCTTCGACGAGATCGAGGACGTCGGCCGCCGGGAGATCCGGGCGCGCTACCTCGGCCTGCCCCCGGGGGAGGCCGAGGGCGATTCGCACGTGGTGCGCGCCCGCGTCACTCGCCCGTGACCCGTCCGCGCAGGGCCTTGGTCTCGCCGCGCTGCCTCTTCGCCTCGAGCCGCCGCTGCTGTGACCCG
>ERZ724513.629-NODE-629-length-17498-cov-5.181735_pt1 | contig 17498 bp, 19 predicted proteins | sample MGYA00376046_ERZ724513 | MGnify/ENA primary metagenome ERZ724513 (study PRJEB28724, sample SAMN07190883) | activated sludge metagenome | isolation source: activated sludge of sewage treatment plant in Hong Hong | place: Hong Kong | collected 2016-03-17 ...
ACCAGGCCGAAGCGTTTGCCGTAGCCGTGGGCCCACTCGAAGTTGTCCATCAGCGACCAGACGAGATAGCCGCGGACATCGGCACCGGCGTCCATCGCCTCTCTCACCGCGGTCAGGTGGCGGCGCAGGTAGTCGATCCGGTCGGCGTCGTCGACGTAGCCGGCCTCGTCCACCACGTCGTCGAAGGCTGCCCCGCTCTCCGTGATCACCAACGGCACGCCGGCGGGACCGGTGTAGTCGGCATGCAGCCAGGTGAGCAGGTTGCGCAGCCCGGCCGGATCGACCTCCCAGCCCATCCCGGTGAGCGGCAGATCGCGCAGCACCTGGACGGCGTCCGGCGCGGCGATGTGCGGGGTCGGTTCCGTGGGCTCGCCGGCCCGGAACACGTTGGTCGTGTAGTAGTTCACGCCCAGCACGTCGATCGGGGCGCTGATCGCAGCCAGGTCCTCCTCCGCGACCAGGTCGTCGGGCCAGAGCTCGGCCAGATCGTCCAGCACGTCGGCCGGGTAGTGGCCGGTGAAAAGAGGCTCGACGAAGAAGCGGTTGGTCGTGCCGTCGACCCGCCGGGCGACATCCCTGTCCTGGGCACTGTCGGATGCGGGCAGCGCCGGGGTGAAGTTGATCGTCGCACCGAGGGTCGCGGACGGGTCCGCCTCGCGGAGCGCCTGCACCGCCCAGCCATGGGCCAGCAGGAGGTGGTGCGCGGCCCGGATCGATGCCACCGGATCGGTCCGGCCCGGCGCGTGGACGCCCGCGGCATAGCTCAGGAACGATGAGCACCACGGTTCGTTCAGCGTGGTCCAGGTACGCACCCGGTCACCCAGACGCTCGTGCACGGCCAGCGCGTAGTCGACGAACCGCTTGGCGGTGTCGCGGTTCGTCCAGCCGCCGGGCAGTGCGGCCGGCAGGTCCCAGTGGTAGAGCGTCAGCCAGGGGGTGACGTCGTTGGCGAGCAGCTCGTCGACGAGGCGGGAGTAGAAGTCCATCCCTGCGGGGTTCACCAGCCCGTCGTTGAGCACCCGGGGCCACGACACGGAGAACCGGTAGGTGCGCATCCCCAGGGCTGCGAGCAGCTTCGCGTCCTCGGCGTAGCGGTGGTAGTGGTCGCAGGCGACCAGCCCGTCCTCGCCGTTGACGATCGCCCCCGGCACCCGGCAGAACACGTCCCAGATCGACTCCTCCCGGCCGTCCTCTGCCGCCGCTCCCTCGATCTGGTAGGCCGACGTGGCCGAGCCGAGGAAGAACCCCCTCGGGAATTCGATGCTCACCAATGCTGCCTTCCCTGGGTCAGTCCTTGCGGACCTTGAGGCTGCCCTTGAGGTCGGGGACGTCGGAGAGGAGGCGCCTGGTGTAGTCGTGCTTCGGGGTGAAGATCACCTCGTCGGTGGTGCCGCGCTCCACGATCAGGCCGTGTTCCATCACCACGACCTCGTCGGCGAAGTAGCAGGCCTGGCCGATGTCGTGGGTGATGAACAGCACGGTGAGCCCGAGGTTGTCCCGCAGGTCCTGCATCACGTTCAGGGCGCTCACCCGCAGCGATGCGTCCAGCATCGAGGTGGCCTCGTCGGCCAGCAGCACCTTCGGGTTCATCATCAGGGCCCGGGCGATCATCACCCGCTGCCGCTGCCCGCCGGACAGCTGGTGCGGGTACTTGTGCACCGCGTCGCCCGGCTTCAGTCCGACGTAGCCCAGGCAGGTCTCGATCAGCGCGTCGAGCGTGTCCCCCTCGAGCTTCTCGGCGCGCATCCCCCGCCGCAGCGTGTGGCCGACGGTGAAGAACTGGTTGAACGACGCGAACGGGTCCTGGAACACCGCCTGCACGTCGCGCCAGTACGAGCGCAGCTCGCCGCCCCTGATGTGGGTGACGTCCTTGCCCTGGTAGGTGATCGTGCCGCTGGTCACCGGCATCAGCCGCAGCAGCATCCGGGCCAGAGTGGACTTGCCGGACCCGGACTCCCCCACCACGGCCAGCACCTTGCCCTCGTGGAACTCGACGCTCACGTCGTCCACCGCGGTGAGGTGGCCGCCGGCCACCCGGAACTGCTTGGTCACGTGGCTCGCTGCGAGCACCGGTGCCCCGGAACCGATCGGATCGCTCATGCCTCGTTCACCTCCATCGGGACGGTCTCGAACGCGTGGTAGTTGGCCCACCAGCAGGCGACCGAGTGGTCGCGCTCGTGCAGGAACTGCGGCTCCTTCAGGCTGCACTCCGGCATCGCGAATGCGCAGCGCGGGTGGAATCGGCAGCCGGTCGGCGGGTTGCCGAGGTTGGGCGGCGAGCCGGGGATGCCCAGCACGTGCTTGGTGCGGGTCTCCACGGTCGGGTCGAGCACGGACGACAGCAGCGCGGACGTGTAGGGGTGCCGCGCGTTGTTGACCAGCTCCTCGGTCGGCCCCGTCTCGACGATCTTGCCCGCATACATGATGGCCAGCCGGTCGGTGACCATACTCAGCACGGGCAGGTCGTGGGTGATGAAGATCACGCCGCGCATGATCCTCTTCTCCACCATCGCCAGCAGCATCTCGATCAGCGCCTTCTGGCTCGACACGTCGAGGGCGGAGGTCGGTTCGTCCGCGATCAGCAACGCAGGATTCAGCAGCGTCGAGACCACGGTCACCATGCGCTGCTTCATCCCGCCGGAGAGCTGGTGGGCGTACTGGTCGAGCACCCGAACCGGCATCTCCAGCATCTTCAGCCGATCGGTGGCGCGGTCCAGCGCGTCCGCCTTGGTGGTGTTCCGGTCGTGGGCCCGCATCACGTCAACCACCAGGTCACGGATCCGCAGCGTCGGGCTGATCGCGTTCATCGCACCCTGCGGCAGCAGCGAGACCGTCGCCCCCCGGTAGGGACGGTGCAACTGGTTGGCGCCGCCGGAAAGCGTGCCCAGGTCGATCTCGTGGTCGTCGATCTCCATCTTGCCCGCGATCACGTACAGCGGCGGGTTGGCGATCATCGCCAACGCGTTGCCGAGCGTGGTCTTGCCGCACCCTGACTCGCCGGCCAGGCCGAGAATCTGCCCCTCGGGCACCTCGACCGTGACGTTGTCGACCGCGGGCACGTCCTGGCCGCTGTCGGCTGCGTAGACGGCGGTCACGTTGGACGCCCGCATCAGGATGCCGCTCATGCGGTCACCTCCTGGCGGCCCTCGATCTGCTCGGCCAGCTTGCGCGCGGCCTCTGCCCGCCTCGCGGCGGCCTTGGCAAGGTTCTTCTTCTTGCCGCGGCGCAGCCTCGGGTTGAACACCTCGTCCAGCGAGGACTGCAGGTAGAGCAGCGCGAAGCTGATCAGGGTCAACACGATGGTCGGCGGAAGGAACGCCCAGTAGGCACCCACCGCGACCGCCTGGAAGGCGAGCGCCCAGTGCAGCTGCATGCCCAGCGAGTTCGTCCCGGACGGGCCCAGACCGAGCATCGAAAGGGTTGACTCGGCGAGGATCGCGCTGGCCAGCTGCAGCACCCACGCCATCACGATGTAGCTGGCCAGGTAGGGCAGCACGTCGAAGAAGAGGATCCCGCCGGTGCGCGCCCCGGAGAGCTTGGCCACGTCGATGTGTTCTCGCGTGGCCACGGAACTCGCCTGGGCCCTGACGGCGCGCGCCGTCCACGGCCACGAGGTGATTCCGATCACCAGGGCGAGCCCGACGATGCCCTTCAGGAACGGGATGTCGGTGCTCTGCAGCGACATCGAGATCAGGATCAGGATCACGATGGCGGGGATCGCCAGCACGATGTTCGTGATCCCCATCAGGGCCTCTTCGAGCCAGCCGCCGATGTAGCCGGCCACGACACCGATCAACACGCCGATCACGGTCGCGAGCGTGCCGGCCAGGAGGCCGTTGATCAGCGAGTTCCTGGTGCTGGCCATCAGCACGGACAGCACGTCGTAGCCGAAGTTGTCGGTACCGAGGATGTGCTCGGGGGACGGCGCGTCGTAGAGCCCGCCCACCTTCTGGTCAGGGGCATAGGGGTAGAACAACGGACCGATGAAGGCCAGGACGGCGATCGCGAGGATCATCCCGAGGGAGACCCACATGCGCGGACCGAAGTTCAGGCTGCGCCAGGCCGGCTTGGCCTTCGGCCCGGGGGCCTGCGGCGTCTCGGGGACGAGCGGGCCCTCCTGCTCGGCACTGACGGCATTGCTGGAGATGTTCGTCATGTCACTTCTCCCCCGACTTGGAGGCCCGGATCCGCGGGTCGATGAACCCGTAGAGGATCTCGACGGCGTAGTTGGCGACCAGCACCGCGACCGTGATGATCAGGGTCACCGCCTGCACGACCGGGTAGTCGTTGCTCGAGATGGCGTTGAACAACAGGGTGCCCATGCCCGGGTAGTTGAACACGAGCTCGGTGATCAGCGCGCCGCCGACCATCGTGCCGATGCTGAGGGCGAGACCGGTGATCTGCGGCAGCATCGCGTTGTTGAAGATGTAGCGGGTCATCTTGGCATCGCCGATACCCAGGCTGCGCGAGTAGTTCACGTAGTCGGAGCCGAGCTCGTAGATGGCCATCGACCGCATGCCGACGGCCTGGCCGCCGATGTTGATCAACAGCAGGGAGAGGAACGGCAACCACCAGTACTGGAGCGCGTCGGAGAAGAACGCCCAGCTCCATTCCGGGGAGTTGCCCAGGGAATAGGCGCCGCCGGGCGGGAACCAGCCGAGTTCCACCGCCAGCACGTACAGCAGGATGATCGAGAGGCAGTAGTAGGGCATTGAGGAGAACACAAGGGAGGTGGTGAACACCGACTTGTCCCAGCCGCCCCCCTTGTAGGCGGCGACGGCACCGAGAACGTTGCCGACGATCCACCCGATGATGATGGCGGGGAGCTGGAGCGCCAGGGTCCAGGGCAGCGATTGAGCGATGAGGTCGCTCACAGGCGTGGGGTAGAACGCGAACGACTTGCCCAGGTTCCCGTGCAGGATGCTGGTCAGGTACGTCACGAACTGGTTCCACATCGGCTGGTCAAGGCCGAATTCCTTCATGAACTGCTCGTAGACACGCTGTTGTGCCTCGGAACTGGCGCCACCCTGGCCCAGACTCGAGACGATCACGTCGACCGGGTTACCCGGGATGAGCCGTGGTAGCAGGAAGTTCAGAACCACTGCTACCACGAGCGCACCCAGGTACCACACGGTCTTGCTCGCCAGATAGCGTCGCAGACCCATGGCGCTCCAGTCCCCTTCCGGTCAGCCGGCGATCTTCTGGATCTTGTACATCCAGGTGTTGCCGGCGCCGCGGAACATCGGAGGAGCGTAGCTGTTCTTCTCGTCAGGCCAGTTGTAGAAGTTGGTCGCGTTGTACTCGTAGAACTCGTCCGGCCGGTACATGATCGGGCAGGCGGGGACTTCCTTGCGGTACAGCGCATCCAGCTTGTCGTAGGCCGCCTTCTTGGCCGTGTCGTCCGTGGCCTGCGAGGCCTCGGTCAGCATGGCCTCCACCTCGGAGTTCTTCCAGCGTCCGTAGTTGGCGAAGGTGGTCTTGCCGATGGGCTGCATCTCGGACTGGCTCATGATGTCCTTGAAGCGGGCCCACGGGGTGGCCGGGTTCACGCCGGAGACGTACCAGACCGCCAGGTCGAACGTGCCGCCCTGGATGGCCTGCGTGGTCTCGGCCTGCTGCGGGAAGTTGGTCGAGCAGTCGATGCCGATCGCCTTGAGGCTCTTGGCGATGATCTCGCAGGATGCGTTCCAGTCGGTCCAGCCGGTCGGGGTGATCAGCTTGTACGGACCGAGGCGGGTGCCGTTGAGCACGTAGATGCCGTCGGAGCCCTTCTTGGCGCCGGCGTCGGTGAGCAGCTTCTCGGCGGCAGCCGCGTCGTAGCTCCAGCCGTTCGCCTTGGCGTCGTCGGCGTTGAAGTACTTGCTCTCTGCGCCGGTCGGAAGGATCAGGCTGGGCTGGACGGTGGCGGAGTAGCCGGACATGGCCGTCTCGGCGATGTCGGCGTAGTTGATAGCCGTCGCGATGGCCTTGCGGACGGTCGCGTTGTCGAGGCCCTTCTTGGTGGTGTTCATCAGCAGCATCGGCATCGAGCCCGGCACGTAGTACGGCTTCTCCTTGAGGAAGGTGCCGACCGGCTTGCCGCCCTCCCACATCTTCCAGATCTGGGAGACGAACTGCTGCATGATGTCCAGTTCACCGGCCTGGAACTTGATGTTGCCGTCCTCGTTGGACTTGAAGATCGGGTGGATGATCTGCTTCATCACCGGCAGGCCGCCGTAGTAGGTCTTGCCCCAGTACTTGTCGTTGAGGGTCAGCACGACCTGCGTCTGGTCCGCCTTGTCCAGAGTGAAGGGGCCGGTGCCGAGCGGCTTGTCCATGACCTCCGTGGGCAGCTTGTCGTCGGCGATCCCGGAGAACACCGACTGCGGCAGCACGTAGTTCTCGGTGAGCATGCGCAGCACGTTGCCGACGTTCTTCGTCTTCTGGTTGATCTTCACCACGACGGTCTTGTCGTCGGGGGCTTCCATGGAGTCGGCCAGCTGCCAGAACGACGCCACGTTGATGCCGGGGTTCTTCTTGCCCAGCTCGTAGGAGAACACGACGTCCTTGGCGGTGCAGGCGGTGCCGTCAGAGAAGGTGACGCCGTCCTGCATGGTCAGGGTGACGGAGTTGGTGCCGTCGAGCTCGTACTTCGCGGCCAGGCCGGGCATGATCTCGCCGGTCAGGATGTTCCAGCGCAGCGGGGTCTCGTAGACGATCTGCATCACGTTGGCCGCTGCCGGCCAGGCCGCCGTCGGGGACAGCGGATTGAAGGTGGCCGGGGGGCCCCACTGGAAGCCCGCGATCAGCAGGCTGTCGGCGGTCGCGCCAGTGCGGCCCTTGCCCATCTGGCCGTTGTTGCCGATGCCGGGCTTGGCCCCTGCGGACGCACCACCCGTTGCGGCGCCTCCGCCGCTGCCGCCGCCTGCGCAGGCCGCGAGCGCGATGCTGCCGGCGACGACGCCGCCCAGCTTGAGGAAGGAGCGCCGCGACGGCTTCTCGAAGATGGATTCTGACATTGCTTACCTCCATTGGTTCGGCCCGCCAGTGGGCCTCAATGAGTGGTTGGTTGGGGTTGTCGGTACTGCGGTTGGTCTTGCTACGACGTCCCGGCCCTTCACAGGGCCGCTGCTCAGGGCACCCTCATACGGCCTCACTCGTGGTCAGTGGCTTCGTGAGGGATCGCAGGGCCGGTCGGGCGGTGAGCCCGGCCAGCTCGTCGTCGGCGAAGCGGCCGGACACCTGGAAGGTGTGGGCCTCGCCGGGGAACAGGTCGACCAGGAGGCTGTCGCTGACAGCGTCCTCATCGACCCGGTCCGGGAACAGGCACAGCGTGCGCAGGAAACTCCGCGCGGTCACGGTCACGGCCGCGCCGGCGTCGGTCCGGGTGACCTCGGCCTCGTAGTCGGGGCCGGGAATTGCGGCGCCCACGTCCTCGACCAGCAGCTTCACTGCGCGCTCGGCCCCGTCCAGAGTGACGACCAGGGCCAGTTCGGCGGCAGGGACGTCGGTCGGATCGGGGGTGATCGACACGTCGGTGCGGGACCGGACCTCCACCAGCCGGGCCAGCGACCGGGACCAGACCACGTCACCGGCCAGCGTGCGCAACTCGACGCTCCCGGTCGCGACCCACTCGGCGGTGCCGTCGTTGACCAGCACGGCGCGCCAGCCGTCCGCATCGTGCTGCAGGGTGACCAGGTGATCGGCGTAGGCCGAACGGACCGCGTACCACAGCGGCTTGCGACGGGCGACTGGCTCGCCTGCGGCGTTGGTGCCCAGGTCGAGCGCAGCCCACGAGGTGACCGGCCAACAATCGTTGAGTTGCCACACGATCGAGCCGAGGCAATGGCCGCGCAGGGAGCGCCAGCGCTCGATGCCGTAGCGCACGGCCCGGGCCTGCTGCAGCTGCATCGCGAACAGCCACTCGTCGAAGTCGTCGGGGCCCTCTCCGGGGGCCGGAAGGTGGCCCTGGATGCCTCGGTTCAGCTTGTCGTTGCCGCCGGCGGCCTTCTGGTGGACCAGCATCGCAGCGGAGGTGGCGCTGCGGTCGGCAGGCTCCAGCGTTCGTGCCCAGGTCGCCCAGGTGGCCGGTCCCTGGTAGCCGAACTCGGAGACGAAGCGCGGCGAATAGTCGTCGTAGCCGGTGTAGTCGCGCTCGTTCCACACGTCCCAGATGTGCACGCAGCCGTAGTTCATGTCGTTGGGAGGAATGTCGTTGCCGGCACCCGACGACGGGCTGCCGGGCCAGTACGGACGGGTCGGGTCGAGCTCGGCGACGATCCGGGGGAACAGCTCGTAGTAGTACCCGGCGCCCCAGGTCTTCCCGTCCAGCTGCCCGTCCCAGTTCCAGTCGTGGAAACCCCAGATGCACTCGTTGTTGCCGTTCCACAGCACCAGCGAGGGGTGCGCGGACAGACGCACCACGTTGTCCCTGGCCTCGGCCTCGATCTCGAGGGCGAGCGCCTCCTCCTCGGGGTACGCGGCACAGGCGAGGCAGAAGTCCTGCCAGACCAGTACACCCAGCTCGTCGCAGGCGTCGTAGAAGCCCTGCTGCTCGTAGATGCCGCCGCCCCAGATCCGGAGCAGGTCGACGCCGGCGTCCTTCGCCTGCTGGATGCGCTCGCGGTAGCGCTGCGGCGTGACCCGGCTCGGGAAGCAATCGTCGGGGATCCAGTCCATCCCGCGCGCGAACAGCTGCACGCCGTTCAGCAGGAAGCCGAAGGTCGCGCCGTTGCCGTCCGCGTCCGGGGTGGTGTCGAGCTCCACGGTGCGGAAGCCGGTGCGCCGTTCTACGCGGTCGAGCACCACTTCTTCGTCGTGGAAGGTGATCTCGACGTCGTAGCGCGGCTGCTCGCCGAGACTGTGCGACCACCACGGCGAGATCCCGCTGATGGACAGCTCCGCCTCCGCCCAGTCATCGACCGCGGAGACGCCGACCTCGGCGTACTCCTCACCGCGCCGCACCCGCACGGTGAGCGCGCCGAACCGGCTGCGTCCGGCGATCTGTACCTGGACGCGGAGCCGCCCGTTCCAGCCGCCGGAAGCGTCCTGCTCTGCGGTGGCGAACACGGCGACGTCGGCGATCCTGGCCTTGTTCCAGCTGCGCAGGCCGATCGTCTTCCAGATTCCCGCGGTGATCAGTCGGGGGCCCCAGTCCCAGCCGAAGTTGCAGGCCATCTTGCGAACCAGGTTGTAGGGGTCGCGCTCGACATGGACACGCTCGCCGACCTGGGCTGCCATCGCCGTGGTGTACTCCAGCACCGGAGAGAACACGACCTCGATCTCGTTCGCACCCGGACGTAGCCGGCCGTCCGCGCCGAAGGCGTTGCGGCGGTGCATGTTCGCCGAACGGCCGAGCGAGGCCCCGTTGCAGAACACCTCGGCGATCGTGTCCAGACCGTCGCAGAGCAGGTCGCAGTGCTGGTGGGTGAGCTCCGGCGCGTCCGGCGGGAGGTCGAACTCCGCGCGGTAGGTCCAGGCCTGCGCCCCCACCCAGTGCTGGTCAGCCTCGGCCGTGGCGAGGTAGGGGTCGTCGATCAGTCCTGCGGCAAGCAGGTCCGTGTGCACGACGCCGGGTACCGTTGCCGGAATGCCGCGGACGAGTCGCTCACGCAGGGGCTCCGGCACCAGGTTCCAGCCGTTGGCGTCCGCATCTGCACGGACAGTCCAGCGCACCGCCGACAGGTCCAGCCAGCCCTGCTCCACGAGTCCTCCTCGACCCTGCTCCCCGGTGAGCGACCCGGAACGCGTCCGGACCCCAGAAATGACCGCGCTCTCATTGGTGCGTCGGGACGTACGTTAGCACCGACCGCAAACGCTCTCATAAGACTTTGCAGACACGTTCCCGATTCGTTATCAGTCCGAGATCTTGCCGCCCTGCGTGCCACAACGTTTCATTCGCGGGCTCCGCGAGCGTGCGTCAGTGCGCGAGGCCCCAAGTCCGGTGCCGCGGGAGTTCGTGTCATCCAGGTCGCGGGCCCGCAGGGGTCCGCGAGGGGTTCACGAGGCGCTGGGGCCTTCGTCGGTGACCTGGGGAGAGGCCTGCGGCTCAGGCTTCGGCGCGGGCGCGGCGGGCGGCGTCGCCTGCACGGCCGGGGGCACCGTGCCCGACTTCGTCTCCTCCTTGAACTCGCGGATCGCCTGGCCGGCACTCTTGCCGAAGCCGGCGAGCTTGGTCCCGCCGAAGAGGACCAGCGCAACCACCGCGAGAATGACCCATTCCCAACCACCCAAACTTGGCATCCGAGTACTCCTTAGCTCTTCAGGGCCCGCTCAATTCGTACCCCGTGCCCGCAAGCCGGGCTCCTCAGGGAGTATCTTCCACCCCCCGCGCAGATTCAGCACGCCGGGCACACTGTCGACCGATCTGGCTGGGATCGCTCTCATAGACTGCCACACAAGACCACGGCAGGAGGAGCCATGGAGCAGGTCGCCCGCAGGCTGCGTCCCGGACAGCGCGCGCAGTTGTTCATCCACGACCTCGACCGCGGGGCGAGCACGCTCGTCGCCGAGTCGGACACCCTGCTCGTCGAGGCACCGAACTGGAGCCCGGACGGGCAGTGGCTGTTCGTGAACGCGGACGGACTGCTGCACCGCATCCGCGCGACCGGCGGCGAGTTCGAGCCGATCGAGGTGCCCGGCCTTCCGCTGCTGAACAACGACCACCTGCTCTCCCCCGACGGGCGTACCGCCTACGTCTCCGGTTTCGACGGCCACCTGCACGCCGTGAGCCTCGACACCCTCGCCCACCGCCGGGTCTCGAACGACCACCCGGACTTCGTCCATTTCCTCCACGGGATCTCGCCGGACGGTGCGGTGCTGGCCTACATCGGCATGGACCTGCTGCCTGACGGCGTGCGGACCAACATCTACACGATCCCCGCCGCCGGCGGAGCGGACACCCCACTCACCGACGACGGTTCGGAGTTCAGCCCGGACGGGGAATGGGTGTGGTTCAACTCCGAGCGCGGCTCGACGGCACCGGGTCACGCCCAGCTGTTCCGGATGCGTCGGGACGGCTCGTCGGTCGAGCAGCTCACGTTCGATGAGCGGGTCAACTGGTTCCCACACCTCTCCCCCGATGGGTCGAAGGTCGCCTACCTGAGCTTCCCGCCCGGGACCAGGGGTCACCCGGCAGACCTGGACGTGACGATCCGCCTGCTCGGGCCGAACGGCACGCCGCGCGACCTCGTCCACCTCTTCGGCGGCCAGGGCACCATCAACGTCCCCAGCTGGGCTCCCGACAGCACCCGGTTCGCCTACGTCGCCTATCCCCTGGCCTGAACCGGGCCGGGACGACCGCCGTTCCCGACCTCCTCCACCCTTCCCGAGTGCCGGAAGATCGTGCCCGGACGCACGGACAGCGCCTCCTCGATGCGCCCGGCGACATCGTCAGAACAGGTCCGCTTGGCGGGGTCGTTGAGGAGCTGCCAGACGAACTGGCGACTGCAGCCGGCCCGGCGTGCGAGTCGTGACTGGGTGAAGTCGAGCACGGCCATGTAGTCCGCCAGCAATTGCGGGTCCCGCAGCTTCATCCACAGACCTTTCGAGCCGGGGTGGAGGGTCGTGGTGACACCCATTGTCGCGCATTGTTTGACGCATCGTCAATTCGTCTGAATCTCCCCGGAGCTCCGCTTGACGCGGTGTCAACGACCGTCGGCCCCGCGTCGCCACGCTTCCCCTTGTCAGTGTGATTTCGCGAGCCCAACGCGCTGGTTGACGACTCTGTGCAAGGCTAGGGGGCGACGCCAGGCGGGACCTGCGTCCACGGTCGACTCCGGGAAGTCACACGATGCATGCACTGGGCAGGTTCATCAGCGAGCTGATGGACGCGCGCAGCATGTCCCGGCCCGCGCTCGAGCGGGCCAGCGGGCTGAGCCGCCAGCACATCCACCAACTCCTGGATGATCGCAGGACGAGCCTGGGCCGGATGGTCGACGACGCGACCATCGCTGGTCTTGCCCGGGCCTTCGCCGACGTGGGGGAAGGCGCATTCATCGCAAAGGCCGCGGAGTCGATGGGGGTACCGGTAGACCGGCTGGCCGCCGTCGACATCGACCTGGACCGCCTCTCCGACGAGGCGCTGCTGGGAATCCTGGCCCGCCGCCTCGAGCGCGCCGCGTCGCTGCGCGCGCACACGGCCAACGACGAGCCGCAGGCCCTGGCCGCTCGACGTGGACACAAGGCACGCGAGCACCTCGAGAAGGAGTGGGGCGACCGGGAGGACGGCTAGTTCGTCCCCGGTTCGGCCGGACCCGCCGCAGGTCGGGTGTCAGGGGCGGCCAGCAGACTGTCGTCATGCATGATCCCTGGCACGAGTTCGGTTCGCTCTCCGACTGGGCACTGCGTTGGGCCGCGCTGCCGAAAGGACTGCTCGGCTTCACCGACTTCAGCCTCCGCACGGTCACCCTCGACGACCGCCTGCTGCAGGCCGAGCGGCGTTGCACCGTCGCGCACGAGGTCGAGCACATCCGGCTCGGACCGCTGCCGAGCGACCCGGTTCTGGCCGCGCGCGAGGAGGCGGCCATCGACCGGGCCGTGGCCCGCAAGCTGATCGGTATCGGTGAACTCGGCGACGCGCTCGCCTGGGCCAGCTCGCTCGCCGAGGCCGCCCAGGAACTGTGGGTCGACGAGGACACCCTCTCCGTGCGGCTGCGGCACCTGCACCCCGCCGAGGTGCACTACCTGCGCCGGCGCCTCCAGCAGGAGCCGCCGCCCTGTGGGCCTCCAGCCCGAGGTGACTAGGGTGGGCGCATGCTCAGCCGGGTGATCACCGTGTCCGACCGCTGCGCGGCCGGCGTCAGGAAGGACCTGTCCGGCCCCGCGCTGGCTGAAGCGCTCGAGGCCGCTGGGTACGAGGTCTCGCTGGTCGTGGTGCCGGACGGTGAGGAGTCTGTGCGCACGGCGCTGCTCGAGGCCCTCGACAGTGGTGCACGGCTGGTGGTCACCACCGGCGGCACCGGCGTCGGGCCGCGCGACCGCACCCCCGAGGGCACCCGACCCGTGCTGGACCGGCTGCTGCCCGGTGTGGCCGAACTGCTCCGGAACCGGGGCGTTGCGCACTCCACCCATGCCGCGCTGAGCCGGGGCCTCGTCGGCGTGGTGGACGCGACGGACGGCGAGGGTGGCGCGCTGGTCGCGAACCTGCCGGGCAGCCCGAACGCCGCCCGTGAGGGCGCGGAGGTGCTGGTCCCACTGGTCGCACACGTGCTCGACCAGCTCGCCGGAGGTGACCACTGATGGGCATCGCGCTGGCCGAGGTGAGGGACTCGGCGGTCACGGCTGCCGAACTGCTCGACCTCGTCCGCAGGCCGGATGCGGGTGCGGTGGCGCTGTTCGTCGGGGTCGTGCGCGACCACGACCCGCAGGCCTCCGGCGCCGTGGTGTCCCTCGACTACACCTGCCACCCGTCCGCACCGCAGCGAATCCGCGAGATCGTCGCGGACGTGCTCGCGTCCACCGACCCCGGGGACGACTGCACGGTGGCCGCCGTGCACCGCATCGGCCACCTGGTCGTGGGTGACGTCGCCTTCGTCGTGGCGGTTTCGGCCGCCCACCGGCAGCCCGCGTTCGCGGTCTGCGAGCAGGTCGTCGAGTCGGTGAAGGCAGGCCTGCCGGTCTGGAAGCAGCAGTTCGAGGCGGAGGGCAGCTACCGCTGGTCAGGGCTGTAGGTCGGCCCTTTCCGCCTCCAGCCCGCTCTCCCACCCTGACCTGGGCCGTCAGACGGCATCAGGACTCGACCAGTCGCAGCGCCAGGCGCGGGCACCCGGCCACGGCGCGCTGGGCGGCGGAGCCAAGACCGGGAGGGACTTCGCCGGTGACGATGGGGAAGCCCCACTCGTCGAGGGAGATGAGCTCGGGAAGCAGTTCATGACACAGCCCACGCCCGTGGCAGGAGGGCCAGTCAACCCGTAGGCGCGAGGGCGCCATGGCCACACTCCTGTCGTTGGTGGAGGTGCAACTCGTCGCCGAACCAGCGCAACAGGGAACGGACCAGGCGCGCTGTCCCGTCGGGATGAGCACACGCACCGCGGCCGGACACCAGCCCGCACAGCTCCTGGATGCGTTCGTCGTTGTCGGCCCCCTTCCGGGCCTGATCGAGCGCATGGGCGAGGGAGGGGAGCCCGTTCCGGCACGGCCCACAGCGGCCCGCCGACTGCGCGGCCAGGTAGGAGACGATCCGGGCCGTCCGGTCCACCGGGCAGACGCCGGACGGAAGGGGCATCACCACTCCGGCGCCGAGCCTCGCCCCCAGGTCGGCCAGGTCTTCGGCAGCGACGCGCCGGTCCGCGAGGGCTCCGGCCGGCACCCATACCCCGTGGTAGCCGCCGACCAGTACCGGACGGCGGAGTTCGTCCGGGCTCAGCACGGCGCTCCACGGAGCTCCGAGTTCGACCTCCACGACCGTCGCCGCGCCCGTATCCGCATGGCGGGTGACCAACATCGTGGCCGGATCGGGCCCGTGCGACCAGATGCTGTACAACTGCGCGTACGTCTCCGCGTTCGAGAGCAGGGTCGGCCGTCCGTGGAAGCCCGAGATGGCCTCAGGGGCCCAGGCGGTGACCGGGAGGTTGGCGCGCCCCGACATGAGCTCGATCACCGCTCGCGCCTGACCGCTCACGAACCCCTCATCAGCGACGTGCATTCGCCACTGCAGTCTCTCGCCGGCGCGCCGCTCGGCGACCGCCTCGTGGATACGCGTGCTCACCTGGGGCCGGTCGCCGGGCAGCACGAGGTGGATGCGCCTGGTGCCGAGGGCGTGTGCCGCGAGGGCCGCGCCGTCGAGGATCAGGTGCGGGCGCAGTATCGCGAGCGCCTCGTCCTTGTGGCTCGCCGGTTCACCCTCGCTGAGGTTGACCACGACCACGGCGCCACGTCGCGCGGCCGTGCGCAGCTTGACGGCGAAGGGGAAACCCGCCCCGCCGCGTCCGCGCAGGTCGGCGGCCTCCGCGGCCTCCGCCAGGCCCTCCAGCGAGACGGCAGCGGGCGCCGGATGGGCGAGCCGGTGCCGGTCGAGGCCCGGCCCTTCGTCCAGGTGGGCGAGGAGGCGGGGCCCCTCTGCGACCGAGGCGCTCATGCCCGGATCGCCTTCCGCACCGTTCCCGTCACCCGGACGCCCGCTGCCAGCACGACCGCGACGACGCAGGCCGTGGTGAGCCCCACCGACCACTGCGCCTCGGTGTCGGTGCCGATCCCGATGCCGTGGACGACCGCGATGCCCCAGGCGAGGTAGCCGGCCCAGTGCACCAGTCGCCAGGCGGCGTGGGGCAGCCGGGTGCGCAGCAGGCTGGTGAGGGTGACGGCAGCCAGCAGGTCCAGAGCCAGTGCGCCGAGGCCGAGCCAGACGGGCTGATAGAGGCCACCCCAAGGCACCAGGGCGTCCCACCACCGGATGTCGACGTAGGTGTCCACCACGGCAGAGGTCACGTGGACGACCAACATGGCAACGGCGAGCAGCGCGACGTTGCGGTGCACCAGGGCGCGGACGAATCCCGGGGTGCCACCGCCCACCCTGGCTCGCGCACTGAGGACGCCGAGCACCACCGAGATCGTCATCACCACCAGCAGGACGATCCCTGTCCCGCGGTTGAGGAACCACAGCAGGGGTCCGTTCACCGTTGTACTCCCTTCCCTGGCCAACCCGCGGTCACCGTGACCGTGCCGTCCTCGGAAACGAGTCGGGCGGCGACCGAGCGTCGGGTCAGCCACTCGATCGCGTCGTCGCCCAGAATGACGGCCGCCGTCGTGGCGACGTTCGCCGCCGTCGCAGAGGGGCCGGTGGCGCTCACCGTCCGCCAGCGGGTCCGCGCCGATTCACCCGTGCGCGGATCGACCAGGTGATGGCGGATCACGCCGCCAGCCGTCCATCTCCGCACAACGGTCGACGACGTGGTCAGGCCACCCTCCGCGATGGCGACCTCGACCGTCCCCTCCGAATCGGGGTGGTCACGGATCTCGATCGGCCACCAGGTCGGGCGACCGGCGTGCGAGACCGCCACATCGCCGCCGAGGCTGAGCGCGACGCTGGTCTGCTGCTCCTCGGAGATCGTCCGGCTGATCAGGTCGCTCGCCCACGCCTTCGCGACCGCGCCGAGGTCGAGCGCGGTGCCGCGAGGGATCCGGATCGCGTCGGCGTCCCACTCGATCGATCGCCAGGAGTCCACCGGCGGTGGGGCGATCCGGGCACCGGCGGCCCTGCCAGGCTGCAGCGCAGTGAAGGTCCGGTCGTATCCCAACCCGACCACGACCCTTCCGAGCAGCGGGTGGACGATACCGTCGGTGTGCTCCGCAGCCTCGACGGCCGCAACCGTGGCTGCGACCAGCAGCGGATCGGACCTCACCCAGCTCCCGGCGCGGGCGTTGACGCGGCTCAGGTCCGAATCCGGCCGGAAGCGACTACAGGTGCGGTCGACCAGGTCGAGCAGGACCCGTGCGCGGCTTTCGGCAGGGTCGCACCGGTCTGCATCAGCGACGCTGAGTTCCACGTACGTCCCCAGCGACCGCCAACGGATCTGGGCGGAGGTGGCCGTTCTCACGACCCTGAGGACGTGACGGGCGGCTTCGGCGCGCTTCGGCGCGAACGCGAACTCGTGCCAGACGACCCGCCCCCGCCGCGGATCACCCGAATCTGCGGGCCCGGGCCGGGCTTCGTCACGATCTTGATCTTGGTCGCGACCGCACTGGGCCGGCGCAACTCCACGACGTGGGGCTGCGCGGCGAGCTCGCGCTGGCGCGTGGCGGCCTTGTCGACCTCACCCTGGGCATTGGCTGCGGAGGCGGTTCCCATCACCGCACCGGTGCCTGCCACGCACGCCGCGGCGACCGCGCCGGTGGTTACCGATGCCACGAGGCGGAAGCGGTCCCGGCTGCGTGCTGAGTAGGTCATGCTGCACCCCTTCTCTGGTCCAGTTCAACGCTGCACCATTCGCAGGCAAGCCTTCGTCAAGCCTGGGTTAAGCCCGGCTTGATTCGCGTGACGCCGGCCACCGCCACCCCGAGACTGGAGAAGACCCGAGGAGAGACCATGCATCTGTTGAACGCTGCTGTCGCCGCCACGTCGATCATCGTGGGGACGGCGGGCGCGTCCGTCGCCTACGGCGCGATGAACACGCCGCCCGTCCAGCCCCAGGACGTGCCGAAACAGGAAACGGTGTACACCTTCGCTCCGTGCGATCCTCCGGCAGTGCTCACCGACGGCGCCTGTGTGACGACGGTGGTGAAGACCGTGGTCAAGCAGGCGAAGCCCAAGGTGATCACGGTCGTGGAAACGCACAGATCCTCGAAGGGAAGCTCTGGCGGGTCGACCAGGACCGCGAAGCAGGACCGGCACCACGACGATGACGATCACGACGAGGACGAGCACCACGAGGAAGATCACGGCGAGGATGCCGACGACTGACCCCCGATCAGCGGTCAGGAGAGGATCCGGACCGCTCGGGGATCGGCGTCCCGTCCCGCTGCGGCAACACGAGCTCCACGCTGGCGCCGGCCCGGCCGACCGGTGAGGTGACCAGCCGGCC
>ERZ724513.630-NODE-630-length-17494-cov-6.852514_pt1 | contig 17494 bp, 13 predicted proteins | sample MGYA00376046_ERZ724513 | MGnify/ENA primary metagenome ERZ724513 (study PRJEB28724, sample SAMN07190883) | activated sludge metagenome | isolation source: activated sludge of sewage treatment plant in Hong Hong | place: Hong Kong | collected 2016-03-17 ...
CTGCGCCAGATCCACTGGCGGTCCAGCGCGCGCGTGGGCAAGTTGATGGTCAAGCAACTCGTCGACAACCCGCTGCCGCGGGCACTGGTGATCCTGGACAACGACCTGCGCTCCTACGCGCGGGCCGACGATTTCGAGGAGGCCGTGGACGCTGCCGCTTCGATCGGCACGGCGATCGTCGAGGCGGGGTTGCCGGTGACACTGCGAACCACCGGCGACGATACGGCCGTCGAGATCGTCCGCATGGACGACCTGACGCAGTTGCTCGACGCGCTGGCACTCAGTGACCCTCGCGTGCTCAAGGTCAGCCCGCCCGCGATCAGACAGGTGCTGCTGGCCACCAGATCCACATCGTTCTTCCTCGTGACCGGCGTCTCGACCGGCCTGATCCCGAGCGCGGTTGCCGCTCTGGGACTGGTCGGCGAGGGCACGGTGGTGCGGATCGGGGGCACCGGCGGCACGTCCCGGCCACGCCGCGGACTGGTGTTCCGGGACGTCACCCGCTGCGAGGATCTGGTCAACCCGCTCGACCCGGCTCGGCGCGCATGACCCGAATCGATGTCGTCCGGCGCACAGCCGCGGTCGCCCTGATGTGCCTGGTCGGCTCGGCCATCTTCGTGCGTTTGTTCGGGGTCCTGCCGGTGCTTACCCGGATCTGGCCGGTCATCATCCTGTGCTGCGTCGGCTACGCCGTGGGTACCGCCGGCGGGCAGCGGGTGCAGCGCGGGATGGGAGCGCTGGTGGCCCTGGTCGCCACGGTCGCCGGGACGCTGGCGTTGGGCGCGATGACGATCCAGAACACCGATGGCGAAGTGGGCTTGGGCAACTTCGTGCGCGGTCTCGTGGACGGCATCGGCCTGATCCTGGCCGCCGTTGTGCCGGCGCCGGTCAACGCCGAGACGATCACGGCGGGGATTCTCGTCACCGCCTATGGCGCCCTGGTCGGCTGCTTGCTGGTCACCACGTTCGTACCGGCTAGCAGTGTTGTGCCGGCGACTCTGGTTTTCCTGGGCGGCCTGATGCTGACGCAGGGCTCGCTGATGTCGGCGCTCCCGTTTGCCGCTGCCTTCATCGCCAGTGTTGTCGCAGCGCTTGCTCTGATGCCGGCGGCTAAGCAGCAGAACAAGATCGAGGACGGCGCTGAGTTCGCCGACGTGGAGAAGGTCCCGCGTCCTGGTCGTCCACTACGTGTGGGCATGGTCGCCGTGTCCGCCCTGGTCGTGGCAGTAGTCGCGGCTGCACTCGCGCCCCTGACGACCATCGGGGACATTCGCCCGGCGTTCGACCCGCACCGCAAGGAGAACTTCCGCCCGGACACCGACCTCGATGGCGACGACGTCGTGTCGCTGGCGACCAAGTGGCAGACGCTGCGCCGCAAAGATCCGTTCGACGTTTTCACCGTCACCGGCCCTGACATCCCGGGGGCGGTGAACTGGGCCATCAACGCGAAGTTCGACGGTGTGGCCTGGAGCAGTCTCACCACGTTCGACCTGATCGAGGGCGGCATCACGGTCACAGACCCGCCCAAGCCCGGCCGCACGCTGGAGGGATCGACCGGCTTCGAGACCGGCGAGAACCTGCCTGGTCCGTGGCTACCCGCCACCTACCGCCCGATCAACGTGACGGGGACGCCGGCCCGCGCCGACGATGAGGGCACGGTCGTGGCCGGTGACGACAAAGGGGCGAACAAGCAGTACAGCGTGGACTTCCGGGCGCTGGCGCTGCGCTCACTGGGCGTCCTGGCGACGGTGCAACCTGTCGAGCAGCCGGAGTACGGCACGCTGCGGGAGCTGCCGCGTGACTTCCCGGACGAGTTGCGGCTGTTCGCGGCCAGTGCCATGGCGCAGGGAACCACGCCCTACGAGAAGGTGCAGGCGCTGGCCGACATTCTCAGTTCTGCGCCGTATCAGGAGCAGGTCGACTCCATCGAGAACAGCCTGGATTCGGCGGCCCTGCTGGACCTGGTCATGACGAGCAAGAAGGGCACCGAGGCGCAGTTCGCCACCGCGTTCGCCATGATGGCGCGCAGCCAGGGGTTCCCTACGCGACTGGTCGTGGGATACGCCGTCCCGGGCAAGGGCTCCACACGGACGGTGAAATCGACCGACGTGATCGTGTACCCCGAAGTGCAGTTCACGAAGATCGGGTGGGTGCCCTTCGCCCCCGGTCCACGCGACCTGGCGCGGGGCGTGCCGGTGGTGCGCAAGGTCGCTCAACAACCCAAGCCCGAGCCGTCGGAGAAGCCCAAGCCCACGCCCAGCCCCACACCAACACCTACCCCGAGTCCATCACCCAGCGAGAAGCCGGACCACGAGCAGGACTCCCCCAACCTGCTTCGTTGGCTCGCGCCGCTGTTCGCGCTTCTGCTGCTGCTCGGGTGGCCGGTGTTCGTGCGCTGGCGGCGGGACGGGGTGCGCGCAGGCCTACGGACCGGATCCCCCGACGAGCAGGTGACGGGCGCCTGGACGTACACCCGGTCGGCATTGCAGCGGTTGGGCGCTCCCCTGGATCCGATGGTGTCCGCGGCGTCGTACGCAGCCGACCCGGCGACGCCGCCGGCCCTGCACGACCTGGCTGCGGCGGTCGAGACCGCGATGTACGCCCCGGAGAGCGTCGAGCCGGCCCGCGCCAACCGGGCCTGGCAGGCGGCCGGGGCCGTGGTCGGAGCGGCGGTCCGTTCGGCCTCCATCACCCGTCGGCTGCGCTGGTGGCTGGTTCCGTGGCTGGTGGGGACGCGTAAGCGGACCTAGCCTGGAGGTATGCACTCGACACCAGCCACCGACGGCAGCCAGTACCCCAAGGGCAAGAGCGAAGAGCAGTGGCGTGAGCAACTCGGCCGCGAGGAGTACCAGGTGCTGCGGGAAGGCGGCACCGAGCGGCCCTACACCGGCGAGTACACCGACACCGAGACGGTCGGGGTCTACTCCTGCCGGGCCTGCGGCACGGAGTTGTTCCGTTCGGGTGAGAAGTTCCACTCCCACTGCGGCTGGCCCTCGTTCTTCTCCCCGCTGGCCGCCGACCGGATCGTGGAGATCGAGGACCGCTCGATGGGGATGGTGCGCACGGAGGTGCGGTGTGCTGCGTGTGGTTCGCACCTCGGGCACGTGTTCGCCGGTGAGGGCTACCCGACGCCGACGGACCTGCGCTATTGCATCAACTCGGTGTCACTGAAGCTCGAGCCAGCCGAGTAGTTGAGAGGCGCCGCCGGAGTTTTGTCGCGAAGTTGCCCTGGCTGTTGCGAAGTCGTACAGACACGCCGAGATTACCGACGCCAACGCAACAAAACTCGGCCGGGCCTACGGCAGCTTCTGCAACAACTCCGCAAGGTCCCAGCGGCGGCCGGTGTAGAACGGGATTTCCTCCCGCACGTGTAGGCGTGCCCGGGACCCCCGCAGGTGACGCATGAGATCCACGATCCGGTGCAACTCGTCGGCCTCGAAGGCCAGCAGCCACTCGTAGTCGGACAGCGCGAACGTCGCGACCGTGTTCGCCCGCACATCTGGATATCCGCGAGCCATGCCGCCGTGCTCAGCAAGCAACTCGCGCCGTTCTTCGTCGCTTAGCAGGTACCACTCGTAACTGCGCACGAACGGGTAGACGCACAGCCAGTTGTGAGCGTCCTCCTCTGCCATAAACGCCGGAATGTGCGACTTGTTGAACTCCGCCGGGCGGTGCAAGGCCTGCACCGACCAGACCGGGCGCAACTGCCGGCCCATCGTGGTGCTGCGCAAGCCGTGGTAGGCCTCCTGCAGTGCCTCGCTGGAGTCGGCGTGCCACCAGACCATGAGGTCCGCGTCGGCCCGCAGCCCGCCGACGTCGTACCAACCGCGAGTTACGATGTCACCCTTGACGTCGGACATCGCCCGCTGCACCTCGTCCGCGGTCTCCTGACGGTTGCCGGGCACAGACCCATCGAGCGCGAAGACCGAGATCTGCATGTACCGGATCGTGTCGTTGATGCGGCGGGCCATCGCCGCCTTCGTCTCAGCCATGTGCCCATTCTCGTCGTTGTGTGAACTGCTGCAGAACCGAGCTCACGGCCGCTTGTGCCGAACCGATGCACGCCGGGATGCCGACTCCCTCGAAGGCGGCGCCGCACAGCCCGAGCCCAGGGGTATTGAGCAGCCATTCGCGGGTTTCGGACACGCGGGTGCGGTGCCCGACGTTGTACTGCGGAAGGCTCTGCTCCCAGCGCGTGACGTGTTCCACCTCCGGCCGACGCGGCAGGCCGGTGAGCGATGCGACATCGTCCGCAGCCAGCCGGATGAGCTCCGCATCAGTGGCGTCGGCCACCAGCGGGTCTCCCGCCCGGCCCACGGAGGCACGCAGCAGGAACAGTCCGTCGGGATCCTCACTGCGAGCATGCTCGGCTATCCAGGACCACTTGTTGCTGGAGTAGGTGACTCCCTTGACCGCGTAGCCCTCCACCGGAGGCACAAGGAAGCCGCTGCCGGTCAGACCGCAGGCGTCCGCCGCCCGGTAGCCGAGCGTCGCGACCGCAACGTCGGCGTACTCGATCTGACGCAGTTCGTCCGCCGCCGAGCGGTTGACGTCGATCAGCAGATCGGCGGAGACGTGGGCGGGTGTGGCTAGCAGTACAGCATCGGCGCGATGTGTGCCGTAGCGGCCGCGGCCGTTGCCCACGACCACATCCCAACCATCAGCGCGGTGCCGCAGGCGCTGCACGACGGCCCCCGTGCGGATCGTCACGCCGTCCTGTTGCAATGCGGTGGCCAGTTCCGTTGCGAGTCTGCTTACGCCGCCCTCGATGCCGACGAACAGCGGTCCGCGCCGCGGCCCGGTCGTCTTCCGGCCGTCCTCAAGAACGGAGCGGGCGGCCTCCAACGCAGATCGGCGGCGGCCCGCTGCGCGGTACAGGGCAGGGACGGCGGTTTGCAGGCTGAGGTCCTCGGCGCGCCCGGCGTAGACCCCACCTAGCATCGGTTCGACCAGCCTGGCCGTGACGTCGGCGCCCAGCCGGGTGGTCACGTAGTCTCCCACCGAGACGTCCCCGTGCAGCACGGTGCGGGGCAGGAGGTGATCCAGCGGGATCCGTAGTAGCGCCGGGAGCGAAAGGATGCCGCTGGCGGCCAGCCGCCGCAGGTCGGTGGGAACTCCGGTCAGAGTGGCCCCCGGCATCGGACGCATCTGCCCGCGGGAGTAGATCGCGGCGGTCGTGGTGGCAGCGGGCTGCAGGTCCAGACCCAGTTCCCGGCACAGGTTCAGCGCCTCTGGCCGCGTGGCGAGCATGGCCTCGGCACCGGTGTCCACGCCGATCCCGCCGACCTGCTCCACACGCAGCTTCCCGCCCACCTCGGGGCCGGCCTCCAGCAGCGTCACAGTCGCGCGGGGACCCTTGATGCCGCGCGTGAGAAACCACGCCGCGGCCAGGCCGCTGATCCCGCCCCCGACCACGACGACGTGCGGCAAGTCGCTCATCGAGCAGGTCTCCCTTCGAACGGCTTCCCGTACCGATCCACCGCCTCGACGGCGAACGTGATCAGGTCCGGATCGGTGTCGGGCAACACGCCGTGCCCCAGGTTGAACACGTGGCCGGGCAGCCCACGGCCACCGGCGAGCACCCGCTGGACTTCGGCCTCGATCGTCTGGCGGTCACTGAGCAGCACTGCCGGGTCGAGATTGCCCTGCAGGGGAAAGGTGTCTCGCAGCTGCGGGTCGACCTCTTCCAGATCGATCCGGAAGTCCACGCCCTGCACGTCGTTGCCTGCCGAGGCCATGTCCCGGGCCAGGTGGTTGGCACCGACCGCGAAGTGGATGCTCGGCACACCCAGGTCGGCCACCGATTTGAACACCCGCCGCGAGTGCGGGAGGACATGGGTCCGGTACAGCCTGGCGGGAATGTTGCCCACCCAGGAGTCGAACAACTGGATGGCGCTGGCGCCGGCCAGGATCTGCGTCCGCAAGAACTCGGCTGCCAGCTCGGCCAATCGGGACAGCAGTGCCGAGAACGTCTCCGGGTCGCGCAGCATCATGGCCTTGGTCCGCGGCAGGTCGCGCGACGGCCCGCCTTCGATCAGGTACGACGCGACGGTGAACGGCGCTCCCGCAAAGCCGATCACCGGCGTCTGCCCCAGTTGGGCGATCGTGGCCCGGACCCCGGCGGCCACGGCGTCGAACATGTCCGGGGCCGGGGCCGGCACGCGCTGCACATCGGCGGCCGTGCGGATGGGCTGTGCCACCACCGGTCCTACGCCAGGCTTGATCTCCACGTCGACGCCCGCGCACTTGATCGGCACGACTATGTCGCTGAAGAAGATGGCCGCGTCCACGCCGTGCCGGCGCACCGGTTGGCAAGTGATCTCGGCGGCCAGGTCCGGGGTCAGACAGGCATCGAGCATTGCGATGCCTTGCCGCGCCTTCCGGTATTCCGGCAACGATCGGCCCGCCTGCCGCATGAACCACACCGGCGGCCGGTCCACGGCCCGCGCCTGCATGGCCCGGACCAGGCGGCTGTCGGCGGTCCCGGCGGCGTGCCAGGGGTGGTCGGTGGGGAGGGTCACCTTCCGATGCTGTCACACGTGTTCAGCACGACCCCGCGCGACCGGGCTGGTGACGAGCGGGCGGCCATCGCAAGATCAACGTCACCGTATGTGCTGTCCTGCACCGTTCCGAACGGTGCAGAAATGTACAAACGGTGAACCGAATGCGCCTAGGCCACGATCGCGGCCACTCCGCCCAGCGCCAGCGCGACGCCCACGTACTGGATGGGCTTGAGCCGCTCCCCCAGGAACTGCCAGGCCAGCAGCACCGTCACCACTGGATAGACCGAACCCAGGACCGAGACCAACGCCAACACGCCGCTCGCGGTGGCCAAGCCGTAGAACAGATTGGCCGAGACGTCGAGCACGCCGATCGCGGCCATGACTCCGGCATCCCGAGCATCGCGCACACGCTGCCGCTTGCCTGCAGCCAGCGCGACGAGACCAGCCAGCGCCAAGAGTGACACAGTCGTCAGCCGCATCCCGGTCATCGTCATCACCGCCGACGTGCGCGAACCAAGAGCAATCGCGACCAAGCAGGTCCCGAACAAGACCGTCGCCCCGATTGCCAGCACCACTGGCCGGGCTCCGGTGTTTCCGGACAGTTCCGGGCCGCTGGCCAGCACCACACCCACCAGCGCCACGATCAGCCCGAGGTACTGCATAACCGTGGGCTGATCGCCTTGGAACAGCCCGAGGATGATCGGCCCCAACGCACCCAACGCCGTGATCGGGCTGACGACGCCGACCGCACCAGTGGCCATGGCGGCGTAGAACAGACCCAGCCCGGTGAACCCACTGATGCTGGCCAGCACCGACCAGGGGATCCAATCCACCGGCCCGGACCACGAGGCCGTAGCGGTGGCCACGACCAGCATCAGCAACAACCCGAACGCTTGTGAGATCCCGACCACGAAGAACGGCGCGTACCGCTTGGACACCTGACCTCCGAGGAAGTCAGCCGAACCCCACGCCAGGCTGCTCACCAGGGCCAGAATCGTCGCCACAGCAGGACACGCTATCGAGTTGGCCGGGTTGTGGTGCCGGGCGAACTTACAGTGGCGGGGATGGGAGCCAGCGAGACCTTCGATACGGCATTGGCCGCACTGCACGACATCGTCGTGCGGCCGGACATCCTCGTCTCGCAGGCGCCGGCGCCGGGCCGCTTGGCGCCGCACGCGTACGCCTGCACGGCGGAGGTGGGCGATCCGGAAATCGGTTCCGGCCGGTTCGTCCTGCTGCACGACCCCGCGGCCCCGGCGGCCTGGGAGTCCGCCACCCGGGTGGTCATCTACGTGGAAGCCGACGTGGACGCCGAGATGGCCGAGGACCAGTTGCTCACCGACGTCGGTTGGACCTGGGTGCAGGAGAGCCTGGTAGCTGCAGAGGTTCCATACGTCGCCTTGGGCGGAACGGTGACAGCCGTGCGGTCGACCTCCTACGAGGCACTGTCCGCGCGTGGCCACGAGGCGATGGTGCAGGTGCGGGCATCGTGGTCGCCGACCGGGCTGGCCGACGTGCCCGCACACTTCGAGGCGTGGCTCGGACTTATGGAACTGTGCGCCGGGCTGCCACCCCACTACCCCGGCGTCACTCGGATAGGTGATCTTTGACACACACGCTCCGGCCAGGTCAAGTGAGGGCGGGCTCATGTCGAATGACAAGTGAAGCCCTCAGGAGGGAGGCGGCCGATGAGCAACTACGTCGTCCTACCAGATGTCACCCGCACCGAGACCACACACACAGCCAGCACGGTGGTGCTGTGCGGCACGCCGGACCTCCTGCGGCAGGCCCACAGCCCGCTGACCGGCAACCAGGTCACGCTGCTCACCGGCGCCGCGCAGATGCGTGCCTACGCCGACCGTCATTCAGCACCCGATGTGTGCGTCATCGTCACACCGCTGCCGGACGGCCCGGCCGTACCGCTGATCCGGATGTTGCGTGCCCGTGGCTGGCAGAAGGTCGTGGTGCTCAGCGGCAAGGCCGATGCCCGCGCCATCCATTCCACGCTGGTCGCCGGCGTGCGCAGTGTCCTCATCCGCAAGCAGCCCGAGGCACCAGCTGCGCCAGTCCCGCTTGCGGGCGCCGCCGCACTCAGTGAACGTGAACTCGAGGTGCTGCGCATGGTGGCCGACGGTCAGACCAACCGTGAGGTGGGTGAGCGACTAGGCGTCTCTGCGCTGACCGTGAAGTCCCACCTGGCGCGCATTGCCCGCAAACTGGGCTCCGGCGACCGGGCCGAGATGGTCGCGACGGCGATCCGTTGTGGCTACATCGCCTAGCCCAGATCTCAACGTACGCGACCCGGGAAGCCCGATCCGTTACTACGGGCGGGTTTCCGGCGTCCTCAATGCCCACCGATCAACGAATTGCGACGTCGCCCGTCAGGCACGACTCTTGCCGCAGGGAGCTCAGGAAATGTGAGTGACAGGCGGAAAAGTGGCCTGTGAGTCACATAACCCGCCGTGGCGCGTCGAGCGGCCGGACCATCCAGCGCCCTAGGGTGGGTCACCGTGGGACACGACGTGCGCTGGGACGCCCCGCTGCCCGACGTGGTGGACACGCCGGCGGATCTGGCGCGGGCTGTCAAAGCGCTCGCGGATGGGGAGGGCCCGCTGGGGGTCGACGCCGAGCGAGCGGGCAGTTACCGGTACTCCCAGCGCGCCTACCTTGTGCAGGTCTTCCGCCGCAAGGCCCCGGTGCTGCTACTGGACCCCGTGAGCATCGACGACTTCTCGGGACTCGCGGCCCTGCTGGAGTCCGAGGAGTGGATCATGCAGGCCGCCCACAACGACCTCGACTGCCTGGCTGAGATCGGATTGCGCCCGCAGCGCTTGTTCGACACCGAGATCGCCGCGCAACTGCTCGGGCTGGAGCGTGTTGGCCTGGCCTCGCTGGTGGAATCGCTGCTCGGCTACACACTGCGCAAAGGACACGGGCAGGCCGACTGGTCGCGGCGGCCGTTGCGTGCCAGCTGGCTGGAGTACGCCGCACTGGACGTGTGCCTGCTGCCCGACTTGCAGGACGAGGAGGCCGAACGGCTGCACGAAGCCGGCAAGCAGGAGTGGGCTCGGCAGGAGTTCGAGCATCAGATCCGGCAGCGGCCCGTCATCGATCCCGAACAGCGCTGGCGGCGAGCGGCAGGCGCCGGCCGGTTGCGCAGCGACGCCCAACGAGGGGTTTTGCGGGCGCTCTGGCAGCACCGGGACGCGATCGCCCGCGACCGGGACATCGCCGTGCACCGGGTGGTGCGGGATCAGGTCATGGTGGACATCGCCCGCAAGTCCCCCACCACCCCTGAGCAACTCGCCGCCATCGACAAGATCCCGCGGCCGTTGCTGTCCAACGCCAAGCAGTGGTTGCGGGTCGTCGCCGAAGGTGCCGCCGCGCCCCAGCCTCCGGCGGACCGGATCGACGGGCCGCCGGCGCGCAACCTGCGCGCCTGGGAGCAGCGCGATCCCGATGCTGCTGCCCGGTGGACACGTCTGCGCGAGCAGCTGGCTGCCCGCGCAGAGGAAATCGAGGTCTGGCCGCAAACGCTGCTGGCGCCGGACATCGTGGCCGATCTGGCATGGTTCGCCCCACACGATCCCGCGTCCCGGATGACCGAGCTCGGCGCTCGGCCCTGGCAGGTCGAGCAGACCCGCGACTTGCTGAATTGAGATCTAGGACCGAGGGGTATCACGCAGGCGGGGTGTTTGTGCGCCACGTCACACGGCAACCTGCCATCGGCCATTTGCTACTCGCCAGTAACATAGAGGGAACAGCCCCACACCTGGAGGTCACCTATGCCCGGTCGCAACGTCGTCCTGGTCGACGGGGTACGCACCCCGTTCGGCAAGTCCGGCCCGAAGGGTCTCTACGCCGAAACCCGCGCCGACGACCTGGTCATCCGGGTCATGCGCGAGCTCCTGCGACGCAATCCGAACCTCCCGCCGGAGCGCATCGACGAGGTGGCTGTTGCCGCCACGACGCAGATCGGTGACCAGGGCCTGACCCTGGGCCGTAGCGCCGCGTTGCTGGCTGGGCTACCCAAGTCGGTCCCCGGCTACTCCATCGACCGGATGTGCGCCGGCGCGCTGACTGCCACCACCAACGTCAGCGCCGGGATCGGCGTGGGTGCCTACGACGTGGCCATCGCCGCGGGCGTCGAGCACATGGGCCGGCACCCCATGGGTGAGGGCGTGGACCCCAACCCGCGGTTCCTGGCCGAGAAGATCGTCGACCCCGAAGCACTGCTGATGGGTAAGACCGCGGAGAACTTGCACGACCGCTTCCCGCACCTGACCAAGGAGCGCGCGGACGCGTTCGCGGTGGCCTCGCAGGAGAAGACCGCCAAGGCCTACGCCGACGGTAAGATCCAGCCCGACCTCGTGCCGGTTGCGATCCGCACCGCCGAGAAGGGCTGGGGCCTGGCCACCCAGGACGAGCCGCCTCGTCCGGGCACCTCGATGGAGTCACTGGCCGGGCTGAAGACGCCCTTCCGCCCGCACGGTCGCGTGACCGCGGGCAACGCTGCCGGTTTGAACGACGGCGCGACCGGGGCCGTGCTGGCCGCCGAGGAGGTCGCCGACGAACTGGGCCTGAACAAGAAGTTGCGCATGGTGTCCTTCGCGTTCGCCGGCGTGGAGCCCGAGGTCATGGGGTACGGCCCGGTGCCCAGCACCGAGAAGGCGCTGGCCAAAGCGGGCCTGAGCATCGAGGACATCGGCCTGTTCGAGGTCAACGAGGCCTTCGCCGTGCAGGTGCTCAGCCTGCTGGACTACTACGGCATCGCCGACGACGACCCGCGGGTCAACCCGATGGGTGGCGCGATCGCGGTGGGTCACCCGCTGGCCTCCAGCGGCATCCGCCTGATGACCTACCTCGCCCGCGACTTCCAGGACCACCCGGAGGTCCGCTACGGCATCACGACCATGTGCGTAGGTCTCGGGATGGGCGGCACGGTCATCTGGGAGAACCCGAACTACAGCCAGGAGGCCTGAGTCATGACCGATAGCATTTCGCAGCCGATCCCGCAGACCGCGGCCGACGCTGCCTTGGATGAGTCGATCCAGTTCGCCGACGAGGTCGTGACGCATGCCTTGCTGCGCACCGCCGAGCTACCGCTGGGCGCTGGCACCGCGGCCATCATCACGCTGGACAACGGCTTCGACCACTCCAAGCCGAACACGTTCGGCCCCGGTGGGCTGCTGGAACTCAAGGCGGCCCTCACCGAGGCGCAGGCAATCCCCGGCGTCGCCGCGATCTGCGTGACCGGCAAACCGTTCATCTTCGCGGTCGGCGCTGACCTGACCGGTGTGCCGCGGCTGACCGACCGGGGCCAGGCCGCCGCGATCGGCAAGCTCGGGCACGAGGTGCTCGGCATGCTCGGTTCGTCCAGTGTCCCCACGTTCGCGTTCATCAACGGCGCAGCGATGGGTGGTGGCGTCGAGGTCGGGCTGCACTGCCAGTACCGCACGATCTCCTCGGGTGCCGCGGCGTTCAGCCTACCCGAGGTCTTCCTGGGCCTGATTCCCGGCTGGGGTGGGGCGTACCTGCTGCCCAACCTGATCGGTCCGGCCAAGGCGGCCAAGGTCATCATCGAGAACCCGATGGCCCAGAACAAGCAGCTCAAACCGGCGCAAGTCCTCGAGCTCGGAATCGCCGACGCCATGTTCGAACCGGCCGACTTCCTCGAGCAGTCGCTGCTGTGGGCCGCCCAGGTCCTCACCGGAGCCGTCGAGGTGGCCCGTCCGGAAATCGATCGCGGCGCGGCCTGGGACGAGACCGTCGCGGGTGTTCGGAGCGTGCTGGATGCCCGCCTGAAGGGCGCCACCCCTGCTCCGTACCGAGCCCTGGACCTGATCGCGCTGGCCAAGACCGCCAGCCGGGCAGAGGGTTTCGCCGCTGAGGACGAGGCGCTGGCCGATCTGATCATGGGCAACGACCTGCGGGCCGGGCTCTACTCCTTCGACCTGGTGCAGAAGCGCGCCAAGCGGCCGGTGGGTGCTCCCGACAAGAAGCTCGCGCGTCCGGTCACGAAGGTCGGCGTCGTGGGTGCCGGCCTGATGGCCTCGCAGATGGCCCTGCTCTTCGCGCAGCGCCTGCAGGTGCCGGTCGTCATGACCGACCTCGACCAGACCCGCGTGGATAAAGGTCTGGAGTACGCCCACGCGCAGATCGACGGCATGGCCGCCAAGGGCCGGATGAACGGCGACAAAGCCAACCGGCTCAAGGCCCTGATCACCGGTTCGATCAGCAAGGAGGCGTTCGCTGACGCCGACTTCGTCATCGAGGCCGTGTTCGAGGACATGAAGGTCAAGCAGCAGGTGTTCGCCGAGTGCGAGGCGGTCATCCGTCCCGACTGCATCCTCGCCACGAACACGTCTTCACTGTCGGTGACGGAGATGGCCAGCGGCCTGCAGCACCCCGAGCGAGTGGTGGGCTTCCACTTCTTCAACCCGGTGGCTGTCATGCCGCTGCTGGAGATCGTGCGGGCCGAAGGTACGGACGACGCGACGCTGGCCACGGCTTTTGTGGTCGGCAAGGCGCTGAAGAAGTCGTGCGTGCTGGTGAAGGACGCGCCGGCGTTCGTGGTCAACCGGCTGCTCACACGGTTCCTCGGTGAGGTGACCAAGAGCGTCGACGAAGGCACGCCGTTCGAGGTGGCCGACCGGGCGCTGGACCCGCTGGGTCTGCCGATGTCCCCGTTCACACTGCTGCAGCTGGTCGGTCCGGCCGTGGCGTTCCACGTGTCGGAGACCATGCACGCGGCCTTCCCCGACCGCTTCTACGTCTCGGACAACCTGCGCAAGGTGGTCGAGGCCGGCAAGAGCGCCATCTGGGACTACTCGACCGGCACCCCGCAGGTCGATGCGGAGGTGGCTGCGCTGTTCGACCAGGGTGATGCGCCGCTGACCGAGGAGCAGGTCCGCGCGCGGGCGCTCGATGCGCTGGCCCAGGAAGTGCAGTTGATGCTCGATGAGGGCGTCGTGGCCGAGGCGCAGGACATCGACCTGTGCATGATCCTCGGCGCCGGCTGGCCGTTCCACCTCGGCGGCATCACGCCGTACCTGGACCGGGCGGGCGTGAGTGACAGGGTCAACGGCAAGCGCTTCCTGCCCGCCGGGGTGGCCAGCCTGCCGTAACGGGGAAAGAAGCGAGGCGCCCGGCCGTGGGGTTCACCGGCCGGGCGTCTTTGTGCCCGCGCCGGTTTCGGTCATGATCCGGCCGCCTGGTGACCTCTGAATGACCGAAACCTGTCAGCCAATGTCCCGGCGGAACGTCGTCAGCCGGCCGATCACCAGGAACACCACGGCATATCCCAGCAGGACCAAGGCCCCCGCCCAAGACGGCAGCAGTTCGGCCAGCCCTGAACTCACGTAGAGGCTGGAGCCCGCGATGGCCTCCCCCGCCGCGCCGGGCAGGAACTTCGACAGGGCCTCGGTGGCATCGAACTGGGCCAGCAAGAGCCGCAGCAGGGGCTCCACGAACTGCGTGAAGACCAGCAGTACCACGATCGCCGCGACCTGGTTGGTGAGCACAGAACCGAAACCGACGCCGACCAGCGCCCACAGGATCAGGGCAACCACAGACAGCGCGATAGTGCGCTGCATGGCCGCATCACCGAGGAACGTGGGTTCGTCCAGAACCGCCAGAGCAGCAGCACCGCCCAACACCGTTCCCAGCACGCCTACCACCGCCAACACCACGGCGAACGGGATGACCGCCACGAGTTTGCCACCGAGGACCAGGCTGCGCCGCGGTTCGGCCAGCAGTGTCGGCGTGATCGTGCGATGCCGGAACTCCGTGGTGACCACCAACGCCCCCAGCACAGCCGGGAAGATGTAGCCCAGCGCCACGGCCAACGTGTAGACCGACGATGCGGCATCGCGGGGAGCCAGGACCATCTCCTGATTGGCCGGCTCCCGCATGGCCAGCGCGAACGACGCCGCCATGATGACGCCCATCACCAGCATGTAGCCGAACATGGCTCCGGCCAGCAGCCACCAGGTCCGGGTGGTCGTGCTCTTGCGCCATTCCGTGCGCAGCACTGCGGTCATGAGTGCCCCCCGGTCAGTTGCAGGAACAGGGCTTCGAGACTCGTCCCGGCAGGTGCCAGTTCGTGCAACTCCAAATTGCGGGCGTGCGCGGCCGCGCCCACTTGCGCCAACGTCAGGTCGTAGACGATCCCCTCCGTGGACGAGATCTGCTGGGCCTGCCACTGCTGCTCGGTGACCAGCGCGCCGAGTCCGGCGGCGTCCGGGCTCACGATCCGCACCGCCGGCCGGGCCAGCGCCTCCAGGCCCTCTAGCGACGAGGCATGCACAAGCCGACCTTGCGCGATGATCACTACGTCGTCGACAGTCTGCTGGACCTCGGAGAGCACGTGGCTGGACAACAGAACCGTCCGGCCCTGCGCAGCGAGGTAGCGAAGGAACTCCCGCATCCAGGCGATGCCCTCCGGATCGAGGCCGTTCGCGGGCTCGTCGAGCAGCAGCACCTGGGGATCACCGAGCAGGGTGGCGGCCAGGGCCAGCCGCTGCCGCATGCCCAGGGAGAACCCGCCAACTCGCCGGTTCGCCGCGTCGGACAGCCCCACCATGGTCAGGACCTCGTCACACCGGCTGTCGGGCACGCCGACCTCCGGGGCGTACACGCGCAGATGGTCGCGAGCGGTCCGTCCAGGGTGGAAACTCGCGGCCTCCAGGGCCGCTCCGACGTGCTCTGCGGGACGCGGTCGCTGGCCGTAGCCGATCCCGCCGATCGTCACCGTCCCGGCGTCCGGGGTGGCCAGGCCGAGCAGCAGCCGCAACGTCGTCGTCTTGCCGGCACCGTTGGGCCCGAGGAAGCCGGTGACCCGGCCCGGGGTGACCGTGAACGACAACTGGTCGACAGCGGTCACTACTCCGAAGCGCTTGGTCAGTCCCTCCACGACCACGATGCCGTCCGCAGGATCGAAGGTCATGCCTCTATTGTCCGAGCCTCGTTGCCTACGTCCGCAGGCAGGTGGCCGCAGCCGCAGCGCCTACTCGGCCGGCTGCTGGACCTCGAATGGCTCGGAGGCCGCCATCCAGCCGATCACCTGGTGTCCGATCTGCTGGGCCGTCAACCCGGTCTTCTCGAGCAGTTGCGCCCGCGTGCCGTGGTCGAGGAAGCGCTGCGGAATACCGATAGTGCGCACCGGGACGTCGAGGCCAGCCGCACGCAGTTCACCCGCAACGGCCGCCCCCACTCCCCCGACGACGCCGTTGTCCTCGATCGTGACAACCAGACGGTGCCGCTCGGCCAGCTCGACCACCTCCGCCGGCACGGGCTTCACCCAGCGGGGATCGATCACGGTCGCCCCGATTTCCTGATCAGCCAATCGCCGGGCGACCTCCACGCCGACGCCGGCCATCGCCCCGACCGGAACGACCAGCACGTCGTGAGCGCCCTGCTCGGCAAGTACATCCACCCCGCCGAGCGCCCGCGCCGTAGGAATGTCGGCGGGCACGGCCCCCTTCGGGAAGCGCACAACCGTGGGCCCATCCGCGATCGTGACCGCTTCCCGCAGACTCTCCCGCAACCGCTGCCCGTCGCGGGGAGCGGCCAGTCGCAATCCCGGGACGACCTGCAGGATCGACATGTCCCACATGCCGTTGTGACTGGCGCCGTCGTCGCCGGTGACGCCTGCCCGGTCCAGCACGATCGTGACCCCGGCCTTGTGTAAGGCGGCGTCCATCAGCACCTGGTCGAACGCGCGGTTGAGGAATGTCGCGTACACAGCCACCACGGGGTGCAGTCCACCCATCGACATGCCCACCGCGGAGGTGATGGCGTGCTGCTCGGCGATCCCTACGTCGTACACGCGGTCGGGGAACCGCTGCTTCATGTCGGACAGGCCGGTCGGACCGAGCATGGCCGCTGTGATGGCCACCACGTCGGGCCGTTCCGCCGCGATCTCGCACATCTCCTCGGAGAACACCGACGTCCAGCTCGCCTTGGCCGCACCGGTCGGGCGTCCGGTCACCGGGTCGATGACCCCCACGCCGTGGAAGCGGTCCGCCTCGTCCTGCTCGGCAGGCGGATAACCCCGGCCCTTCTGGGTCAGCACGTGCACAAGCACCGGACCCGGGTAGCGCTTGGCTTTGCGCAGGGCATGCTCCACCGCGTCCCGGTCGTGTCCCGGCACCGGGCCGATGTACTTCAGTCCCAGGTCCTCGAACATGCCCTGCGGGGCGACCATGTCCTTGACGCCCTTCTTGAGCCCGTGCAGGGTCTCGAAGGCGGGCTTGCCGACCACGGGCGTGCGGTTCAGCGCCCGCCGGCCCCAGTTCAGGAACTTCTCGTACCCGCCGGTCGTGCGCAGCGTGGCGAGGTGGTTGGCCAACCCCCCGATCGTGGGGTCGTAGGAGCGCTCGTTGTCGTTGACCACGATCACCATGGGCCGATCCGAGCCCGCGATGTTGTTCAGTGCCTCCCAGGCCATTCCACCGGTCAGGGCGCCGTCGCCGATGATCGGGACCACGTGGCGCCGACCGAGTTCGCCGCGTGCCTGCCAGGCCTTGGCCAGGCCGTCGGCATAGGACAGTGACGTGCTGGCGTGGGAGTTCTCGATCCAGTCGTGCTCACTTTCGGCCCGAGTGGGATAACCCGACATCCCCCCGCGCTGCCGCAACTGATCGAACCCGTCGCGACGCCCAGTGAGGATCTTGTGCACGTAGGCCTGGTGGCCGGTGTCCCACAGCAGCGCATCGCGAGGGGAGTCGAAAACCCGGTGCAGCGCGATCGTCAGCTCAACCACACCCAGGTTGGGTCCGAGGTGACCCCCGGTGCGCGCGACCTTTTCCACCAGGAATTCGCGGATCTCGGCGGCGAGCGTGTCCAACTGCTCGTCGGAGAGATCGCGGAGGTCCGCAGGTGTTGAGATCTGCTCGAGCACGAGATTCAGTGTACGAGGGTGGCGCCGCGGCGCCCGTTGAGCCGTCCTCGCGTTCGAAACCTGGCCGAGCCGGCGCAGTGCGGCCAGG
>ERZ724513.634-NODE-634-length-17451-cov-10.284203_pt1 | contig 17451 bp, 14 predicted proteins | sample MGYA00376046_ERZ724513 | MGnify/ENA primary metagenome ERZ724513 (study PRJEB28724, sample SAMN07190883) | activated sludge metagenome | isolation source: activated sludge of sewage treatment plant in Hong Hong | place: Hong Kong | collected 2016-03-17 ...
CGCCGACCGCCGATTGCCGACCGCCGACCGCCGATTGCCGACCGCCGACCGCCGATTGCCGACCGCCGACCGCCGATTGCCGACCGCCGACCGCCGACCGCCGACCACAGACGACAGACCACAGACCACAGACCACCGAGCACCGACCACTGACCACTGACCTACTGACCACTGACCCACTGACTCACTCTCTTCTACTTCTCCTCCTCCTCGCCGCCCTCGCTCTCCGCTTCGTCGCCGTGCGCGACCTGGCTTTTCCGCCGTGGGTCGATTCCAGCCGCCATGCGCTCATCACCGCCGTCATGGCCAGCACCGGCCGCGCCCCCGACGGCTATGCACCCTACCTGCCCGTCGAGACCTTTCCCTACCACTTCGGCTTCCACACGCTCTCGGCCGGACTGGCGCTGCTGACCGGCTGGGCGCTGCCGGGACTGCTACTGACCCTCGGCCAGTTGCTCAACGGGCTGCTACCGCTGTCGGTCTACGCCGCCGGCCGGCTGGCCACGGGGCGGCGGGCCGTGGGGCTGCTGGCGGCCTTCCTGGTCGCCCTGCCCTTCTTCTTCCCCGGCTACTACGTCACCTGGGGACGCCTGACCCAACTGGCGGCGATGGTCATCATGCCCGTGCTGCTGGCGCTGACGTGGCGGCTGGGGCGTGGCGGGGCGCGCTTCTGGCCGCTGGTGGGCGTGCTGGCCGCCGGGCTGTTCCTCATCCACTTTCGCGTCTTCCTATTCTACGTGCCCTTCGCCGCGCTGGCCCTCGTCGTGCAGGTCGTTGGCCGGCGCGCCGGGCCGCTGTTGGGCGCGGGCGCGATGGCGCTGCTGCTGGTGCTGCCGCGCCTCGTGCGCTTGCTGGCCGAGACCGATCCACTGGCGACCTTTGGCCAATCGCAGCCCGGCTACAATGACTTCCCCAGCGGCTACGTGACCACCGGCTGGGAGCGGCTCTACCTGGCCCTGGCCGCCGCCGCGGCGCTGGTTGTTCTCGTCGCCGTGCTGCGCCGCCGGCGCTGGGCCGCCTTCCCGGCGCTGCTGCTGGTCTGGGTGGCGGCGCTGTTCCTCCTGCTGGCCGGCGACCGCCTGGGCCTGCCGGAGACGCTGGTGGTTAACCTCAACAGCATGTACATCACCCTCTTCCTGCCGCTGAGCCTGCTGCTGAGCATCGTCACCGTGGCCATTGGCGACAAGGTGGGCGCGTGGCTGGGCACGGGGACTGCGCCGGGCGAGTCGCGCCAGTCCGCTCTGCGCTTTGCGCTGTCGTGGCTGTTGCCGCTGCTGGCCGGCGTCGCCCTGGGCCTGCTGGCCGTCTTCGGCGCGCGACAGCAGGCCAACATCGTCAACCCGGAGACGATCCTCGCTCTGCCGGCTGACCAGCCCGCACTCGACTGGATGGCTGTCAACCTGCCGGCCGACGCTCGCGTGGCTGTCAACGCCTGGCAATGGCTGGGCGCGACCTGGGCCGGCAGCGATGGCGGCGCGTGGATCGTCCCGCTGACGGGACGGCAGACGACCACGCCGCCTGTCGATCACATCTACGACGCCGGCCTCTTCGCCGAGGTGCGCGCCTTCAATGAGGCCGCCGCGGCCATCACCGATTGGAGCGACCCGGCCGCGGCCGACTGGCTGCGCGGGCAGGGCGTCAGCCACGTCTACGCCGGCCAGCGCGGCGGCCCGTTCGACCCGGCCCAGCTATCGCGCAACCCCGGCCTGACGCTGCTCTACCAGAACGAAGGCGCCTTCCTCTTCGCCGTCAACCCATAGGTAGGTAGAAAATGGAACGCAGATGACGCTGATGAGTAGGGTAATTGCCCGTTTGACAACGGCTAACTCTGCGCTAGAATCAAATCAGCTTGCGGCTCCGCAAGCCATTTCCACCGGCTGTCCTCTATTCCAAGGAGTACGTTATGGCGTTTGAATTACCCCCGCTGCCCTATCCCGAAGATGCTCTGGAACCCCACATCGACGCGCGTACGATGTCGATCCATCACGATAAGCACCACGCCGCCTACACCAACAACCTCAACTCGGCGCTGGAAGGCCAGCCCGATCTGGCCGGCAAGAGCATCGAGGCCTTGCTCGGCGACCTGAACGCTGTGCCCGAAGCCATTCGCACGGCCGTTCGCAACAACGGCGGCGGCTATGCGAATCACAACCTCTTCTGGGAGATCATGGGGCCGGGGGCGGGCGGCCAGCCGACCGGCGAATTGGCCGCGGCCATCGACGCCGCCTTCGGCAGCTTCGCCGCCTTCAAGGAGCAGTTCGCCAAGGCCGCGGCGACGCGCTTCGGCTCCGGCTGGGCCTGGCTCTACGTGGGCAAGAACGGCGGCCTGGCCGTCGGCTCCACCCCCAATCAGGACACCCCGCTCATGGACGGCAACACGCCCATCCTCGGCCTGGATGTCTGGGAGCACGCCTACTACCTGAACTACCAGAACCGCCGGCCGGACTATGTCGCCGCCTGGTGGAACGTCGTCAACTGGAACGCTGTGGCCGACAAATACGCCGCGGCGCGAAAATGATCCCTGACTCGCGCCGGACGCATTGATGGCCCGGGCGAAGAACGCTTTACAAGGAGAGATACATGACTCACATCATCACCCGACTCTGCCTGCGCGACACCGCCTGTGTCGAAGTGTGCCCGGTCGAATGCATGGTCCTCGGCAAGCCTGAGGAGCAGTGGCCATTGCTTTATATCGACCCCGACACCTGCATCGACTGCGGCGCGTGCGTGCCGGAGTGCCCCTATGAGGCCATCTTCCCCGAAGAGGAAGTACCGTTTGACTACGTCGCGCCGGCGGGCGTCTGGATCAACAATACGAAAGAACTCATGCCCGACGGCGCGCCCTTCACCGGCGTTATCGACGGTCACAATGTCGCTTTGCTCAACGCCAAACAGCTGGCCGGCGGCGAGAAGCTGGACCTGACCGAGGACATCCCGGCCAACTACGCTTTCTATTCCGAAGGCCCCGGCTACGACGCGCTCAATATGTAAGTTCCGTGGTAGGGGCGGGTCTGTAGGGGCGGGTCTAAGACCCGCCCCTACCACCGCCCCTACAGGATGAACCTTGACCGGATTGACTGACCTGTGGCCCTGGTTGGTCAATCCGGTTTTTGCATTGCGGAGGAATCTATGAGCGACTATCGCATCGAAAAGGACTCGCTGGGTGAAGTGCGCGTGCCGTCCGGGGCCTACTGGGGCGCACAGACGCAGCGCGCCATCCACAACTTCCCCATCACCGGCCTGCACCCCTACCCCGCCTTCGTGTGGTCAATGGCCCTCATCAAGCGCGCCGCGGCCGAAGTCAACCGCGACCTGGGCCTCTTCGGCGACAAGGAAGCCGGCGGGCGCACGCTCAGCGGCGCGGAGATGGCCAACGCCATCAGCCAGGCCGCCGACGAAGTGCTGGCCGGGCAATGGGCCGACCAGTTCGTCGTCGATCCCATCCAGGCCGGGGCCGGCACCAGCCACAACATGAACATCAACGAGGTCATCGCCAACCGGGCCAACGAACTCCTCGGCTTCGGGTTGGACGCCAAAGGCAAGCCGGTCAACCCCAACGACCACGTCAACATGGCCCAATCGACCAACGACACCATCCCCACGGCCATCCGCCTGGGCGCGCTGTGGCGGCTGGACGAACTGCTGGCGACGTTGCGCCGGCTGGCGACCGAACTCAACAACAAGGCCGCCGAGTTTGACGGCATTGTCAAGAGCGGCCGGACACACCTGCAAGACGCCGTGCCCGTCCGCCTGGGGCAGGAGTTCGGCGGCTATGCCAAAGCCATCGAGCGCGACACGGCCAAGATCGCCGAAGCGGCCGAGGGACTGCGCCGGCTGGGCATCGGCGGCACGGCCACAGGCACCGGCCTGAACGCCCACCCGCAGTACCACGCCCGCATGGTGCGGACGCTCAGCGCCCTCAGCGGCCTGACACTCTACGAGAGCGACAACCTCTTCGAGTCGATGCAGAGTATGGCCGACGCCGTCCACTTCAGCGGCGCGCTGCGTACGCTGGCCGGCGACCTGACGCGCATCGCCAACGACTTCCGGCTGCTGGCCTCCGGCCCCACGACCGGCCTGGACGAAATCCGCCTGCCCCCGGTGCAGCCCGGCTCGTCGATCATGCCCGGCAAGGTCAACCCGGTGCTGGCCGAGATGATGAACATGGCCATGTTCCAGGTGCAGGGCAACGACCTGACGGTCATGCTCGCCGGCCAGGCGGGCCAACTGGAACTGAACGTGATGATGCCCATCATCGCCTATAACCTGTTCCAGAGCATGGATGTCATCATCAACGCGGTGAACTCGTTCATCGACAACTGCCTCGTCGGCATCACCGCCAACGCCGAGAAGGCCACCGGCTGGCTGGCCAAGAACGCCATCCTGGTGACGGCGCTCAACCCGGTCATCGGCTACCTGAAGGGCGCCGAAGTGGCCAAGGAAGCGCTGGCCACCAACCGGACGGTGCGCGAGGTCGTCATCGAAAAGGGCTACATCAGCGCGGCCGAGGCCGACAAGCTGCTCGACGTTACCTCGCTGACCGAGGGCGGCATCCAGGGCGTCGCCGCGGGCGGCTAGGGTGAAGCGCGGGGGAGCCGGGGAGCAGGGGTGCAGGGGAGAGCGTTACCGCAACAGGCTCTCTTAACCCCCGCTCCCCCGCTCCCCTGCCCCCCGGCTCCCCGCCCCTGATCATGGCTGCCACACTCATCATCAGCCGCGCACTACGCGAAGAGATGTTTGCCCACGCCGATGGGCTATGGCCGGAGGAGGCCTGTGGGCTGCTGGCCGGCGGCGACGGGCGCGCCGTGCGCTTCTACCCGGTCGAGAACAGCCTTCACAGTCCGGTGGCCTACGAGATGGAGCCGGTGCAGCAGGTGCGGGCCATGCTGGCGATGGAGGCCGATGGGCTGGAGATGATCGCCATCTACCACTCCCACCCCGACGGCCCGGCGCGGCCGTCGGCCACCGACGTCGCCGCCGCCTACTACCCCGACGCCGTGCAGCTCATCCTCTCGCTGGCCAACCGGGGGCGGCCGAGCTTGCGCGCCTTCACCATCATCGACGGCGTCGTGGCCGAGGTCGATTGGTCAATCGCAGAAGAGTAGCTCACGCCAAGGACGCAAAGCGGGCAAAGAGCGCAAAAGACCTGTTCTTCTTGGCGTCCTTGGCTTTCTTAGCGCCCTAACGTCCTTGGCGTGCGCCTCTTCTGAGCTGAGTAACCAATAGCCCGCGAGCGGGTTCTATCTGTAGACCCGACTACGAGAGCGCACTATGCAGATTGTCAACTTCCTCCTGGCCGCAGCCATCGGCTATCTCTGTGGTTCCATCCCCTTCGGCTACATCTACGTCCGCCTCCTCAAGGGCGAAGACCTGACCAAGATCGGCAGCGGCCGGACGGGCGGCACCAACTCCTTCCGCGCCGCCGGTCTGGGCGTGGGCGTGTTAACCTCGTTTAGCGACGTACTCAAGGGCGCGGCGGCCGTCTGGCTGACAACGTGGCTGCTGGGCGACCGGCTCGGCGCGGAACTGCTACCCTGGGCACAGGCGGTGGCCGGCGTCTTCGCCGTTGTCGGCCACAACTGGTCAGTCTTTCTGCGCTTCGGCGGCGGCGCGGGCACGGGGCCGAACGTCGGCTGGTCGGCGGCCATCTGGCCGTGGATTTTCCCCATCGCCTTCCTGATCATGGGCGGGATGCTCTACTTCGTGGGCATGGCCTCCGTCGCCTCGCTGAGCATGGCCGTGGTGACCATCGCCATCTTCGCCTACCGCTTCGCCGCGGGCATCGACCCGACGCCGGCCTATCTCGTCGGCAGCCTTGTCGCCGGGCTAGTCGTCACCTGGGCGCTGCGGCCCAATATCGTCCGCGTGCTGAACGGCACGGAGCGGCTCGTCGGCCGCCGGGCGAAGCGCGGCAGCCAGTGAGCAGTGGGCAGTAAGCAGTAAGCAGTAAGCAGTATCCAGTATCCAGTCACGCAGAGCACTGAACACTGGGCACTGGACACTGGACACTGGACACTGAATACTGACAACTGGTCACTGACCGCTACTCTTCCGCAGCCACTCATAGTGCATCATCCCCCAGGCGTCGATGCGCACGCCGTCGATGGTCGGCAGGGAGATGGCCCGGCGCGGCTCCTGGGTCAGGGGCAGCGTCGGCAGTTCCTCGGCCCATAGCTGCTGGATGCGGCCGTAGGCCTCCAGCCGCGCGCCGTCGTCCAATTCGCCCCGCGCCGCGGCCACCAACTCGGTCATCTCCTCGCTCTCGTAGTTAGAGCAAAAGACGCGGTTGGTGTTGGTGACGAAGAAGTCGGTCCAACTAGTCGCGTCAAGGTAGCTCGTCGGCTGCCCCGGCGATGGCCAGCCCAGCAGGTAGGTCGGGTAGGCGCACTGCGAGATTTGCAGCCGGAACTCGTCCCAGCCCGCGCCGGCGACCTCTACCTGGAAGACGCCCGTCTCCTCCAGCTGGGCCTTGATGGTGTTGGCGTAGGTCTCCTCGACGGCGCTATAGCGGCCGTCGTTGACGTACCACAGGGTGATCGGCAGCGGCTCGGCGGCGGTATAGCCCTCCTGCCGCAGCAGTTCGCGCGCCCGGTCGAGGTCGCGGGCGGGCATCGTCGCCAGATGGCCGGGGATGTCGTCGGGCACGGGGCTGAGCAGCGGCAGCCGCGCCCCGCCGAAGACGGCCGCCAGCGCCTCGCGGTCAATCGACAGCGCCGCCGCCTGCCGCACACGCTCGCTATCCCACGGCGCAGTCGTCTGCTCGAAGATGATGTAGCTCTTGAACGTCGATGGCCCGACCCAGGCGGTGTAATCGTTCGCGCCGTTGCCGTCAGCGTCCAGCGCCGACAACTCGGTGAAGTCGTTGAAGGTCAGCCCCGTCCAGGCCAGATCGACCGAGCGGAATTCGACCAGTGAGCGGCGCATGGAGCCGGCGTCGGGGTAGAACTTGACGGTGATGTTCTCGAAAGTGGGCTTTGGCTCGCCCGGCCAATCGGGGTTGGCCCGCAGGCGCATGCGGTCGTTCAGCGCCCAGTTGACGATGGTGTATGGGCCGATGCCGCCGCAGGTGCTGCCGGGGTCGCCGGCGTCGCTGTAGCACTCGCTGCTGATGGGGAAGAAAGGCGGCGCGGTCAGGATGGCCGGGAAGGCCGCCGTCGGCTCCTTGACGATGATCTTGACCGTCGTCGGGTCGATGACCTGCACCGCGTCCTCGTCGGCGAAGTTGTCGCCATTGCTGTCCTTCAGGTAGGTATTGACCAGGAAGTTGCCCAGCCCGCCGGCGCGGTTGAGCGACCACTTAACGTCGTCGGCGGTGAACTCCGAGCCATCGGGAAAGCGCAGTCCGGCCCGCAGCGGAATGGTGTACTCCAGCTTGTCCTCCGACACCGACGGCATGGCCGCGGCCAGCAGCGGCTGTAGCTGGTTGTCGACGTTGAAGCGGTAGAGGCCGCTCATGGTGTTGTTCTTGATCTCCCAGCCGATGAAGTCGGTCGTCAGGCTGGCCGGGTCCATGTCGCTGAACTGGCCGACGACGCCGATGTATAGTTCGGTCGTTGGCGTGCCCACGCGCGACTCACCGGGGTCGACCGCCGCGGCGGCGTTGACCTCCGGGATGAGCCAGGTCAGCGCCAGTTGCTCCAGTTCGCCGCTGTCGCGCAGGCCATCCAGCGCGCTGTTGAGCGACTCCAGCAGGTCGGTGTTGTCGGCGGCGACGGCGATGCCGTAGCTGCGGTCGTCCAACCAGGCCGCGCGCCCCGCGCCGCCGGCGATGCGCAGTTGCTCCGGGAAGGTCGAGGCGAAGTATTCGGCCGTGTAGCTGTCGAGGATGACGGCCTGCACCACTTCGTCGATGAGCGCCTGCACCAGTTGCGACGGCCGCTCATACTGGTTGAACAGGTCGGCGGCGTCGATGCCCAGCGCCGCGGCGGCGTCCTGCCCGGCGCTCTCGGCCAGCACGCCCACGGCCATGCCCGGCCGGATGCTGGCGGCGCTGTCGATGGTCTTGTCATCGACCAGGACGACGACCACCTGCCCCACCTCCAGGTACGGCTGGGTGAAGGCGACGCCGGCCGGCGGCGTGTCGGGGATCATCAGGGCCGACATGACCGCGTCGAAGTCGCGCGCCGAGCCGGCGGCGATGCTGTCCAGCACGCCGTCGCTGGGCGTGACGACGAACTCGTAGTCGAAGCCGGCGCGGGCGGCAAGAGCCTCCATCACGGCGGCGTTGAAGCCGACGACGTTGCCGAACTGATCGAAATCGCTATAGGGCGGCAGGGGCGCATCGGTGGCGACGACCACCAGCTCGCTATCGGCAGCGATGGCGTCAGGCAGGTCGGCCGTCGGGGGCGCGGTCGGCACGGGGGTGGCAATTTCGACCGCCGGGGCGTTATCACCAGCGCAGGCAGCCAAAAGGAGGAAGATGGACACAAGGAGACACCGAGCGAAGACACGGAGAAACCCGGGAGAAACGCTTCTTCCTCGGTGTAACTCCGCGTTCCTCTTCGCGAAATCTCGCAACGGTTGGGGGAACGTCATGGGAACCTCGTCACTTGAGCGGCTAGACAGCGGCTGCAGGCCAAGTATAGCCCTCCTCAGCGAGCCCCAGAAGCAGTAGCGACAGATTTCACAGATTACACAGATTTAGAGTTGCGCATTTGTCCGGCAGAGGAGCTTCACTTATCCCTATTGTGTTACCTCACCACATCGTCATTATGGGCATCTTGTTGACTGTCGTCCTTACTGCTGTAGACTCCGCTGCCGTGTAGTCGCCTGCACGGTACGTTTCTAGGATATGGCAACAGGAGAAGGCATGTGTATCATGGGCTTTAGGCAGGGAGGGGAGTGCTGCCAATGACCGACATCGGCCCCAGAACCCTCAGTCAAGACCTGATGACATGCGCCGGCAAGTTTGTGCTGGCGCAAAAGTTCACCGATCTGCTCCTTCAACAGCAGCCGTTCCTGTCGCTGGGCGGATCGGGATTTACGTACGTCATGGGTAAATTCCAGGCCAATATCCAGGATGAGGCCAAGCGTTTCTTTGATGAGTATGGGCCTCGTTACGGCAACATTCTTTCTGCTACCGAGTCCTTTGCCACGCTGTGGCAGTCGCTCGGCGAAGATGACCTCGAGTCGATGCGGGCCGTTGGTTCAGACACGAAAGCCAGAGATAGCTTCAGCGCGATCTTCCAGGAAGTCGCAGAGCAGGCCGCGGCGATTGGGGCTGAGTTGGCTTCGCTGCAACAGGACTTGCAAGCGCTGAGTGGCCAGCTAAAGGGGGACTATGACTTCTACCACGAAGGGCTAAACGCCGAGGCACGGGATCTGCCGGAGGAACTCAGCCGCGACCGGCAAGAGATCGATGATCTGAACGAGAAAATCTATCAGAACGTCGACGATATTGTTTCCGGGTCGGAGAATTTGAGCACAGGCGGGAGCGACCTCGTGACCGGCATTTTGACGGTCGTTGATGTCAGCGAGATCTTCGAGGCCCAGGACCTGAACGAGACGCTGGAAAAAACGGTCGAGGCCGATCCGTCGCCGACCTTTGCGATCGGCGCGTTTCAGACGCTCGAGGAAGGGGCTGAGGAGTTGACCCAGGCGCAGGTCGATCTGAAGCACAATAACGACGCGCTTGCCGAAGCCTACCAGCGGCTGGCCCACACACGGGCGGCCATTACCGTCGCCAAAGCCATCGAGAGCCAGAGTGCCCAGTTCAAGCAAGCCCTGTCGGATTTCGAGCAGGCCAACGCCGACCTCATCACCCTGTGGGGCGCGACCGGCAAAGGCGGGATCAGCGGGGCCATGGCCCAATTTGCCCGCGAGATCGACGCCGCGGCCGACGCGGACACGGCTGTCGATCTCCTGCGGCGGGTTCGGGAAGCCATTCCGCCATGGCAGGCGGTGGGTCAGGTCGTGGAGCAGATTAAACACAAGTTATCAGGGGTCGGGTAGCCTGCGCTCAGCGGCTTGGCTATTTGCGGATTCTTTGATCAGGAGGCTAGAAGATGACTGACAACACCAACGGCTCAAGCGACAACGCGACAACCACCCAGGCAATGGGCGGCGCCAACAAGCAACAAAGCGCGCAGGCGCTCGTTGTCCAGACCTATGCCAACAGTGTCCTCGAACAACCCGATGTCGATTTTGGCGGGTTTGCCGCCCTCCAGACGCACGAAACGGATATCAACACGGGCCTGAACGGGGCGCGCGACCACGCGCATCACTACCTCAACGACATTCAACCCGTCCTGATAGACAACAGCAGTAATATCGGCAGCTACTTCCTCCTCCATCAGCAGATTTTGACCGCCCTACCGTCAGGCTCGTCGACGAAGGATTGGCTCGATGTCCTGGCCGCCCTCGAAGAGGAGTCAAATGGCCACCAGGCCTCGGCCGCGCAAGCGCTCACAATGCTGACGGCCCTGCACGACACGCTCAGCGCCGATGCCAAGCAGTTTAATTACTTTGTGACGGAGATGAACAGTGCCGTGAACGGCGACAATGGCGTCCTGGACGATCTCTCCAAGCAGATTGATGACGTACGCTCAAAAATCGACTGGGCGATCGCGGGGGCGGCGCTGAGCGGGGTGGCCATCGCGGGCGGAGCGCTCCTTACCTGTATCGGTGGGGTGGCGGAGTTCGTTACGGTCGGAACCTCCACGCCGGTCGTCCTGGCCGGCGTCGCGATCATGAGTGTGGGTTTCGTTGGCGCGGCGGGATCGGCGGCGGGTCTAGTCGCGCTCTACGATACCAAGGCAGACTTGCTGCGGCGGCAGGCCCACCTGCAAGAGGAAGTCAAACTCGCGCTCGCCCTCCAGACGGGTTATAAAAGTTTGTCTGGCCAGGTAAGTAACGCCGTGACGGCCTCTTCCGCGATGTCCAACGCCTGGTCGAGTCTGTCGAGCGATCTGCAAAACCTGACCGCCGACATCAAGAAGGGCACTGAACCAGAAAAGTCCGCAGTGCTTCAGAAGCTGTTCCGCGGCAAATCAATCCAAGAGGTTCAGACCGTTCTCAACGATGTCACCACAATCAAACAGCAACTGGCCGGTGTACAGAATATCGTGCGGCCCGATCAGCCCATCACTGATCTCATTCGCTCATACGCCAACTAGCGTGAGCGTGGCGGAAAGGGATGCCATCTATCTCGAAGGAGGGTTCATATGCCGGGACTACTGAGCCAGGTACTCGACAACCTTAGCCAGATCGAGACGACGATTCGCTCGATCGAGGTGTCCCCGTCCTCGACCCAACAGATCCAAGAAGGCATGCTGACCGGCCTCGACCAGTTGCGCGACGACTGCGACGCGCTCCGCGACCAGGTGACGGCCTACGCGACGCCGGCGCTGGCCCAGCTGAGCGACATCACGGCGCAGTTGAATGCCGACCAGCCGTCAACCAACAAGCTCATAGACGAACTACGCCGGGTGCAGGCGGGGGCGCAGGAGCTTGACGCTCAGGCAGACAGCGTCCTCACGAATGCCAAGACCACTCTCGACAACCAGAACGCCTTCCAGCAACAACTCAACGACGAGAACCAGGCCGCGCAGTCGAGCTACGACGAGTTGCAGACTCGGGTGAGCGATCTTCAGAGTGAGATCGATGAGGCTCAGTCTACAGGGCCAACGGAATGGGAGAAACTCCTCATCCCGGGCGGTCTAGACGAGGTAGTATCCGATATGGCAGCCTCGATCGTAGGCTTGCAAGACGACCTTCAGGAGGCCGAAGGCGAGTTGCAGGAGGCGCAAACGGACCTGACATACCAGCAGACGATCATCCAGACAACGACGGACTTGATGGATCACACCAGCAAAGTCGTCGACATTTTGAGCGGCATCCGCAATACGATCACAATAGTGACCGCGGACCTCGATAATCTCTTTGCGGCGCATTCCGGGCTTGATAAGACCGTGGTGCTGAGGCTATTCACGGCGCAGGCAACAAGCGAGGTGCAATCACTCCTCTCTGACGCATCTTAGTTCGGAGTTGAAAATGAGGGAACGCCTATAGCGAAGCGCATTCGTTGTGGCTCCCGGCTAGATGACGTTGTACTCGCGCATCGTCCCGCCCTCCAGGAAGCGCTCATAGGCCAGATCGGCGATGTCGAGCGTGTGCGCCCCGCCGTCGAGAACGATCTCGCTGACCAGCAGCCCGGCGATGGGGCCGTGCATGAAGCCGTGGCCGGAGAAGCCGGCGACGACGACGAAGCCGCCTAGTTCCGGCACGCGGCCGATGATGGGGTGGGCGTCGGGCGTCGTCTCGTAGAGGCCGGCCCAGCGCGCCCGCCGCCCGGCCGTGGCCAGCAGCGGCAGGCGGGCCACAGCCGCCTCCATGTGGGTCATCTCCCATTCTTCGTCCACGCTCTCGTCGAAGCCGATGGGCTGGGCGGGATTGGACATACCCGTCAGGACGCCGCCGCTCTCGCGATGGAAGTAGAGGCTGCGGGCGAAGTCGATGACAAAAGGGAAGTCGGGGGCCAGTTGCGGCAGCGGCGTCGTCGTCAGGATTTGCCGCCGGATGGGGACGATAGGTAACGTCACGCCGGCCATCTGGCCCACGGCGGCGGCCCACGGCCCGGCGGCGTTGACGACCGTCCGCGTGGCAATGTGGCCCAGGGGCGTGTGGACGCCGGTCACGTGGCCGCCGGCGGTGTCGATGGCCGTCACCGGCGCGTCGGTGGTGGCGCGCACGCCCAACCGTCGTCCGGCGCTGATGTAGCCGGCGACGACGCCGTTGGGGTCGGCCAGGCCGTCGCCGGCGTGGTAGGTCGCCGCCAGCACATCATCGGCGGCCAGTTGGGGCACGCGCCGGCGCACCTCGTCGCCGTCGAGCCACTCCGTAGGCACGCCCAGGCTGCGCTGCAAGGCCACGTTGTGGCGGAACTCGGCCACATTCTCCGCGGTCGTTGCCAGAAGCATGTAGCCGTCATAGCGCAGGTCAATGGCCTGGCCCGTCTCGGCCTCGAAGCGATCCAGCATGGGCAGGCTCAATTGCGACAGGCGGACGTTAATCGCCGTGCTGAACTGGTAGCGGATGCCGCCGGCGCACTTGCCCGTCGCCCCCTGACCAAAGAAGCGCTGGCTCTCCAGCAGAACGATGTCGCGGACGCCGCGCAGAGCCAGATGGTAGGCCGTGCTGGCCCCCATCACGCCGCCGCCGATGACGACCACTTCGGCCGTGGCCGGTAGGTCGCTCACAGCGTCACCACCCGACCCAGCCCCAGCGCCGCGCCATTGCGGACGACCAGCGCCGCCGCGGCGGCGTCCTGCACGGCCACGCCGACGGACTTGAAGAAGGTGACCTGCCCGGCGCTCGTCCGGCCCGGCCGCTGCCCGGCCAGCACCTCGCCGATCTCGTCGCTGACGTGGTCGAGCGTCACCACGCCATCGCGCAGGGGGATGATCAGGTCGCCCGCCTCGGCCAGCGCCGCCGCGCGCGAATCGATGACGACACGCGCCCGCCGGACGGTCTCGGCGTCGATCTCCTGCATCTCGGGGGTGAAGGAGCCGATGCCGTTGACGTGTGTGCCCGGGGCCAGGTCGCGGCCGGCGAAGACCGGCGTGCGCGAGGTCGTCGCCGCGCAGACGATGTCGGCCCCGTCCAGGGCCTCGCGCGGGCTACCGACGACGGTGATGTCGGCGGGGATGGGGCCGCGGCCGGCCATCTCGTCGGCCAACGCCTCCGCCCCGGCCAGGCTATAGACCCGGACGCGCTCGATGGGCCGCACGGCGCAGACCGCCTCCAGTTGTCGCCGCGCCTGCACGCCGCTGCCGAAGAGGGCCAGCGTGCGCGCGTCCGGTCGGGCCAGCACGTCCGTGGCCGCGCCCGACGCCGCGCCGGTGCGGATGGCCGTCAGGCTGCTGCCCTCGATGAGGGCCAGCGGCGCGCCGGTGGCCGCGTCGAGGGCCAGGACGAGGGCATGAATGAGCGGCAGGCCGCGCGGTGGGTTGCTGTTGAAGACGGAGACGAGCTTCAACCCCAACGCGTCGCCGTCCGCGCCGCCGACGGCGTCCGCGCCGCCGGCGGTGGGCACGTAGAAGGGCATCACCAGCGTGCTATCGCCGCCGGCCACGGCCAGGTGCGTCCGCAGCGGCGCTTGCGCCCGCCCGGCTGAGAGTTGCACGTAGGCAGCCTTGACGGCGGCAATGGCCGCCGCCATCGGCAGCGCCCGGCCGACATCCGCGGCGGAAAAGAGGCGTAGCTCCATGACTGCTGTGGCGCGATTCTCCCGAATCGCTCGCCTACTCGACGCCCAGGTAGACCTTCTGCACCATGGCGTTGCGTTGCAACGACTTGGCATTGTCGCTCAGCACGATCTCGCCCGTTTGCAGCACGTAGCCGCGGCCGGCGATTTGCAGGGCCATGAGCGCGTTCTGCTCCACCAACAGGATGGTCGTGCCCTGGCGGTTGATCTCCTCGACGGTGCTGAAGATGGCCTCGACCAGCACCGGGGCCAGGCCCATCGACGGCTCATCGAGCAGCAACAGTGACGGCCGCGACATCATCGCCCGGCCCATTGCCAGCATCTGCTGTTCGCCGCCGGACAGCGTGCCCGACACCTGGCCGTGCCGTTCCTTCAGCCGCGGGAAAAGCGCGTAGACGCGCTCGATGTCCTCGGCGATGCCGGCCTTGTCCTTGCGGTGGAACGCGCCCATCTCCAGGTTCTCCAGCACGGTCATGCGTGAGAAGACGCCGCGCCCTTCCGGCACCATGGCCACGCCTTTGGCCGCCAGCTGGCTGGGCTTGTACTTGTTCAGGTCTTCGCCGTTGAGCTTCACAAAGCCGCTGGTCGGCCGCATGAGGGCGCAGATGGTGCGCAGCGTCGTCGTCTTGCCCGCGCCGTTGCCGCCGATGAGGGTGACGATCTCGCCCTGCTCCACGTTGAGCGAGATGCCCTTCAGGGCGTGGATCTTGCCGTAGTAGGCGTGTACGTCGTTGATTTCCAGCATGGCTGTCATGCCGCCTCCGTCGTATCGACCATCAGGTGCGCCGCGCCGGCCGCGCCGCGGCCGAGGTAGGCCTCAATGACCCGCGGGTTGCTCTGGATGGCCGCCGGTTCGCCCTGGGCGATCTTCTCGCCGTAGTCGAGAACGGTGATGTCCTCGGAGATGCCCATGACCACGCGCATGTCGTGCTCGATGAGCAGGATGGTGATGCCGATCTCGTCGCGCAGGTTGCGGATGAAGTCGGTCGTCTCGGCCGTCTCGCGCGGGTTCATGCCCGCCGTCGGCTCGTCAAGGAGCAGCAGCTTGGGGTTGCCGGCCAGGGCGCGGGCGATCTCCAGTCGCCGCTGGTCGCCATAGGGCAGGTTGCGGGCCAGGCTGTCGCCCTTGCCCCGCAACCCGACGAAGCGCAGCAGCTGGCGGGCCTCCTCGGTGGCCTTCTCCTCCTCGGCCCGCGTGCCCGGCAAGCCCAGCACCGCGCCGAACCAGCGCGAATGCAGCCGCGGCTCCATGCCCGCCAGGATGTTCTCGATGGCCGACATCTGCGAGAAGAGGCGGATGTTCTGGTAGGTGCGGGCGATGCCCAACCGGGTGATCTTGTCCGGCGAGCGTCCCTTCAGCGAGACGCCGTCAAAGATGATGTCGCCGTCGTCGATCTGGTAGAAGCCGGTAATGCAGTTGAAAAAGGTTGTCTTGCCCGCGCCGTTGGGACCGATGATGCTGACAATGCTGCCCGCCGGGATGCTGAAGCTCAGCCGGTTGACAGCAACAAGACCGCCGAAGCGCTTGGTGACGTTGGTTGCTTCCAGGATGTTGGCCATCGCGGGTTCCTCTCGGTTCTAGACCATCGGTTGGGTGGCCTCGTGGCGGGGCGCTTCCAGTTCGGCCACAGACGGCGGACTTTCTTCGTCGGCGTGCATCTCGCGCCGGCGCACGGCCGACGGCCACAGCCCTTCCGGCCGCACCAGCATCATGACGATGAGCAGGATGCCGTAGATGAGCAGCCGGAATTCGACGAATTCGCGCAACAACTCCGGCAAGCCCACCAGCACAAACGCGCCCAGGATGACGCCCGGCAGGCTGCCCACGCCGCCGACAATGATGATCGCCAGGACGTTGATGGAGATAAGCAGCTCGAAGCTGTTGGGGAAGACCGAGCCGACGCGCGAACCGAAGATGGCCCCCGATAGCCCGGCGAAGCCCGCGCCGATGGCGAAGGCCAGCAGCTTCGTGCCCACCAGGTTGATGCCCACGGCCTCGGCCACGTCCTCATCCTCGCGCACGGCCATCCACTGCCGCCCGGCGCGCCCGTCGCGCAGCCGCCAGGAGACGAACAGGGCCAGCAGACAGGCAGCCAGCAGCAGATAGTAGTAATGCTGCGGCGTGACCAGCGTCAGCGGGCCGATGCTCGGCCGGCCCACGTCGAGAATGCCCTGCGCGCCGCCAATAATCGGCTTCAGCAGGTCGGAGCGCACCAGCACGCGGATGATCTCGCCAAAGCCCAGGGTGACAATGGCCAGATAGTCGCCGCGCAGGCGTAGCACGGGAATACCCAGGAAGATGCCGAAGAAGACCGCCGCCAGCACGCCGATGGGCATGGCTATCCAGAAGTTGATGCCCAGCCCCAGATCGCCCGTCGAGGTCAGCAGCGCGGTCACGTAGGCCCCCACGGCGAAGAAGGCCACGTAGCCCAGGTCGAGCAGGCCGGCGAAGCCGACGACGATGTTCAGGCCGAGGGCCATCAGGATGAACGTGCCCACCTGGGTCATGACGTTGGTCAGGAACGTGCCCAGGATGCTCGGCAAGACCAGCAACAACACCGCGCTGACGGCCAGGACGATGAGCGAGTTACGCCGCCGCTGCTCCGCGGTGATGGTTGCCATGCGCTGTTGCCGGCGCGTCCGGCCGCTGAACTCCCACCACAGGGCAATGGCCAGCGACAGGGCGAAGACGATGACGGCCGCCAGTTGGGTGACGCCCTTGGTGGGGAAGAAGCGGCGGACAATGTCGCGCGGCAGGAACTGGTTGGCGATGTTGAGCGGCACGTCGGAGAAGAGGCTGAAGATCAGAGTGATGAGCGTGGCGTTGACCAGCGGCCGGCGCACGCGCGCGGGGATCAGATGGATAGCCGCGCCGATCAGCCCCAGGACGGCCATGACCGCCAGCAGCATCAGGCTGCCCTGCAGCGCGCCGCGCCCGAACGTCAGGATGTCGATGAGCTGCGGCGAGACGTTGACGAAGTAATCGCGGATGGTCGTCCACCACCCCGCCAGGCCGACCAGCAGCACCGCGGGCACGCCGGTCAGCAAGCCCGCCAGCAGCCCGGCCAGCAGCGGCGGCGCGGCGACGCGGCGTTCCTCGCTCTTGCCCGCGGCCGAATAGCCGGCGTAGACCGCCGGCGCGAAGAGCAGCAGTTGGCCCAGCGTCAGGATGTCCTCGATCATGTCCCGTTCGTCAAAGGTCTGGACCATGCCGATGACGCTGGCGATGAGGACGGCGACGCCGAGAA
>ERZ724513.636-NODE-636-length-17448-cov-9.151613_pt1 | contig 17448 bp, 13 predicted proteins | sample MGYA00376046_ERZ724513 | MGnify/ENA primary metagenome ERZ724513 (study PRJEB28724, sample SAMN07190883) | activated sludge metagenome | isolation source: activated sludge of sewage treatment plant in Hong Hong | place: Hong Kong | collected 2016-03-17 ...
CCGCCACAACGCCGGCTACTGTTCAGGGCTAATTCCCCCCTTGACAACGCCTGCACGGGCGCTATAATGGCCACATATTGACCGACATCGATATGTAAGTTGATGATTGACTCCCTCGACTTCGCCAAGGTCATGGCCGACGAGACCCGCCAGCGCATTATGGCGCTGCTGTGCTGCCGCTGGCTGTGCGTGGGCGATATCGTCGGCGAGATGCAGGGCATCAGCCAGCCGACTGTCTCCCACCACCTGGCCGTCCTGCGCGACGCCGGCCTGGTTCACACGCGGCGCGACGGCAAGCAGGTGTTCTACTCGCTCAATCAGGACGAGGTCGCCGTCTGCTGCGGCCGCATCTTGCGCAACTTCGCCCCGCAGGTGCCGGTGGCGGCGATTTCGGTGTCGGAATAAACGCTTAGTCTCTTTTTTTAGCCAAACCCATCGATGAACATCAATATGAGGATTATGACAACCATGACCAACGACAACACGATTCACGAAGCAGTTCGGAACCACTATGCGGCGCTGGCCGAGGGTGGCAGTTGTTGCGATGACAGTTGTTGCGCGCCCAGCGCCGGGGCCAGCCCGACCATCGACGTCAGCCTGGACTCACTTTACGGCAATCTCTACACCGCCGATACGTCCTGGCTGCCGCAAGAGGTGACCGGCCTGTCGCTTGGCTGCGGCGACCCCATCACCCTGGCCGGCCTGCAACCGGGCCAGACGGTGCTCGACCTCGGCTCCGGCGGCGGCATCGACTGCTTCATGGCCGCGCGCCAGGTGGGGCCAGGCGGCCACGTCATCGGCGTGGACATGACCCCGGCGATGCTGGCCAAGGCGGAACGCAACAAGGCCAGGGTAGGGCTGGACAACATCGAGTTCCGGCAGGGCTTCATCGAGGCCCTGCCCGTGGCCGACGGGAGTGTGGACGTGATCCTGTCCAACTGCGTTATCAACCTCAGCCCGGACAAGCCGGCCGTCTTCCGCGAGGCCTACCGCGTGCTGCGGCCGGGCGGGCGGCTGGCGGCGTCGGACATGATGACCATCGGCCTCTTCTCGCCCGAGGAGCGCGCCGACCTGTCCGCCTGGGCGGGCTGCGTCAGTGGCGCGGAGGATGTCGCCGACTACGTCGAGGCCATGCGCGCGGCCGGCTTCGAGGACATTTCCGTCGTCGATAAGGCTGCGCCGGCCGAGGAACTGGCCGGGCAGTTGCCGGAAACCGGCCCGGCGCGCCTCTTCAGCGCCCGCGTCACGGCCGTGAGGCGCTAGGCGGCGACAAAAAAGGACGCCAGACCGGAGCGATCTGGCGTCCTGGTTCTTGAACAGGCCGCCCGGGCCTAAAGGCAACCGGGCTACGCCACGACGCCGGCCGAGGCCGGCTCAGGCAGCGCGCGTCCACCTCTGAAGGCCCGTTCAGGGGCCGTTGTGGACTAGCCCCGTGGCTTTAGCTCGGGGCGGGCGCTTTAGAAGGGGATGTCGTCCACTTCCTGAGCCGCCGGCCGGCCGCCGCCGCGGGCGGGGCTGGCGCTGGAGCCTCCCTCGTCGTTGTAGCTGGCCCCGCCGCCACCGCCGTCCTCGCGCCCACCCAAGAAGCGAAAGGCATCAGCAGTTATCTCAAAGGACGCGCCAGTTGTTCCATCCTGGCGCGTATAGACGCGCGGCCCACCCGTCTGTGGATCTTGCCGCAGGTGGCCCTCAACTAGCACCATCCGTCCTTTGCTCAGGTATTGGTTGGCAGTCTCCGCTTGCCGTCCCCAAATGGACACGCGGAACCAGGTAGTCTCTTCAACCGGCTTGCCGGTCGCCTTGTCCGTCCAACGGCGATCAGTGGCGACGTTGATCTGCGTCACGGCCGTGCCATCGGGCATGTACCGCATCTCCGGGTCTTTGCCCAATCGGCCCACAATCACGATTTTCTGATACATTTGCGTTTCTCCTTAAGTCGTGCCTTGCGCTATCGGCCGAGAGTCTCTCTTAGCCGCCAAGGCCTATCATAACATCTTCTACGCAAACGTTCCATTTGTTGCGTATCTACAACATAGTATAGCACATCTGTTCCAAAATGCAAGTCCCCAGGCAAGAACGTCTCTCATTTCGCTTGAAGCCACTCGCGGACAATGCTATAACTAGCCCATGAACCCCCTCGCCCCCTACACCGATCTGCGCGCCTATTTGGACCACAATTGGCCCGTCTACCTCGACCTGCTGCACCAGATGGTCGTCATCAACAGCTTCACCCTCAACCCGCGCGGCGTAGACCGCCTGGGCAAGCTGACGGCCGAGCGCTTCGCCGCCCTGGGCTTCGAGAGCGAGCGGATTCAGGCCGACAGCTACCATTACGGTCATCATCTGCTGCTGACCCGCCCCGGCCGCCCGACGGCCAACGACCAACCCGCCCCGGCCATCGGTCTCATCGCCCATCTCGACACCGTCTTCCCGGAGATAGAGGAGCAGGCCAACGACTTCCACTTCCGCATCGCCGGCGACCGCATCTACGGCCCCGGCACAGTCGATATCAAGGGCGGGACGGTGCTCATCTACATGATCCTCGACGGCCTGCGCCACGCCTTCCCGGAAGTATTCGAGGCCACCACCTGGCACGTGCTGCTCAACGCGGCCGAGGAAGTCCTCGCGCCCGACTTCGGCGCGCTGGCCCGCGAACGGCTGAGCGGCGCGCGGGCGGCCCTCGTCTTCGAGGGCGGCGATGTGGAGAGCAATCGCTACCAGTTCGTCACCGCCCGCAAGGGCATGGCCCGCTTCCACATCGAAGTGGAGGGGCGCGGCAGCCACGCCGGGGCCATGCACGAGCGCGGGGCTAACGCCATTGTCCAGTTGGCCGACGTCATCCGCGCCATGGCCGACCTGACCGACTACTCCCGCGGCCTGACCTTCAACGTCGGCACCGTCATGGGTGGCACGGTCGTCAACCGCGTGCCCCACCAGGCGTCGGCCGGCGTGGAGATGCGCGCCTATGACCCGGCGGTCTTCGAGGAGGGCTTCGGCCGCGCGCTGGCCCTCAGCGAGGCCTGCACCGTGCGCAGCGCCTACGACGGCTACCCCTGCAAGGTCACCATCGACGTCGAAGGACGCTGGCAGCCCTGGCCGCCCAATGCCGGCACAATGGCCCTGTTTGAGGTCTGGTCGGCGGCGGCGGCCGAGCTGGGCCTGGGCACAGTCAGCCTGCAATCGCGCGGCGGCCTGAGCGATGGCAACTGGCTGTGGGACAGTCTGCCGACCATCGACGGGCTGGGGCCGGAGGGGGACAACGCCCACTCCTCGCAGCGCAGCGACGACGGCAGCAAGGATCAGGAGTACGTGCTGGCCTCGTCGTTCGTGCCCAAGGCCGTGCTCGACATCGCCGCCATCATCCGTCTACTCGGCGCGGCCTGACGCGGTGGCGGCCACCGGCGCCGGCGACCACGACCATGCCGCCCAACCTGGAGGAGCCTGTGGACTGGGAACCCGTCCTCGCCGAATGCATCGCCTTCACCCAACGGCTGATCCGCACGCCGAGCATGCCCGGCCAGGAAGCGGCGCTGGCCGCGCTGGTGATCGAGGAGTTGCGCCGCCTGGGCTACGATGAGGTCTGGGGCGACGCCGCCGGCAACGTCTACGGCCGTCTCTTTGGCGCGGACCGCGCCCTGCCCGCGCTGGCGCTGAACACCCATCTCGACCACGTTGACCCCGGCGACCTGTCGCTGTGGCCGTCGCCCCCCTTCGCGGCCGAGATCGACGGCGATCGCCTCGTCGGCCGGGGCGCGTGCGACATCAAAGGGCCGCTGGCGGTGCAGGTCTACGCCGGCGCGGCGCTGCGGCAAGCCGGGCAGCGCCCGCGGCGCGACGTCGTCTTCTGCGGCGTCGTCGAGGAGGAGGTCGGCGGCGCGGGGGCCATCTACTGGGCCGAGCATCTCGACTACCCGGTCGAACTCGTCGTCCTGGGCGAGCCGTCGAGCAACACGCTGGCGTTGGGCCACCGCGGCATCCTCCAGCTATGGCTGACCTTCCACGGCCGTTCCGTCCACGCCAGCGCCCCGGAGCGCGGCGTGAACCCCAACTACGCCCTGGCCGCCTTCCTGGGCCGGCTGGAAGCGGCCGTGGCCGCACTGCCCGCCCACCCTATCCTGGGGCCGACCTCCGTCGCGCCGACCATCCTGCAAGTCGATACGACCAGCGGCAACGTCACCCCGGCGTGGGCGCGCGTGCTGCTCGACTTCCGCACGGCCACGGAGAGCGTCGATAGCCTGGCCGCGCTCATCGACCGGCTGGCCGCCGGCGCGCCGCACACACTGGCCTACGCCGAGGGGTTGGAGCCGATGGCCGGCAGCAGCGCGCCCCTGGCCGGCTTCTACACACCGCCGGATAGCCCGCTGGTGACGCGGGCGGCGGCGGCCATCGGCGCGGGTATGGGCCGGCCGCCGGCATTGACCCGCTACCGCTTCGCCACCGACGGCCGCCACTTCGCCCCCCACGGCCTGGCCGTCGTCGGCTACGCCCCCGGCGAGGAAGAAATGGCCCACACCGCCGGCGAAAGCATCTCCCTGGCCCAGATGGGCGAGAGCCTGCGCGGCTACGTCGGCCTCCTGCGCGACTTTTGATGCCGACCGCCGACCACTGACCACTGCCCACTGACCTACTGCCCACTGACCTACTGCCCACTGCCCCCCTCTTGACGCCGCGCCCGCCATCGTCTACGCTATCAACATGCCCCAGATCGATTCACTTGACCGCGGCGGCTCGCAACAGCGCGACAGCCTCAGCCATCAGGCCATCGAAGACTACGTCAAGACCATCTACGCCCTGGCGCAGGAAGAAAGCCCCGTCTCGACCTCGCGCGTGGCCGCCGCGCGCATGGTCAAGCCGGCCTCGGCCACGAGCATGATCCAGCGCCTGGCCCGGCTCAACCTGGTCAACTACGAGAAGCACTACGGCGTCACCCTGACCGCGGCCGGCGAGAAGCTGGCCCTGGAGGTCATCCGCCACCACCGGCTGCTGGAGCTGTACCTGATGGAGGCGCTCGGCTTCCGCTGGGACGAGGTTCACGAGCAGGCCGACATCCTGGAACACGTCATCAGCGAGAAGCTGGAGGAGCGCATCGCCGCGGCACTGAACCACCCCACCTTTGACCCCCATGGCGAACCCATCCCCGCGCTGGACGGCACGATGCCCGTGGTCGACACGACGGCGCTGGCGGATGTGCCCGCCGGCGCGCGGGCGCGCGTCTCGCGCGTCCCCGACGACTCCAACAGCGAGTTGCTGCGCTATCTGGCCGGGCTGGGCCTTGTGCCGGGGGCGGAGGTGCTGGTGGCCGAAGTCGCGCCCTTCCTGGGGCCGCTGACCGTGGAGATCGACGGCGCGCGGCACGCCATCGGGCGGAATCTGGCGGATATGGTGTTGGTGGAGAAGTGGGCGGTGGGGCAGTAGGGCAGTGGTCAGTAGATCAGTGGGGCAGTAGCCAGTCGAGAGAGACGGCAGACGACAGACCGCGGACGACAGTCAGAAAGCCGGCGCCGCGGGCCATGGTCGGTGGTCTATCGGCCCCCAAAACAAAACGTTTCACCCCGATAGATATGGGTGAAACGTTAGTCCACTACCAGTGGGATGAGCAATGAGTTCGCCCCACCATGCCGTGAATGCTCTATTGTGTGAACCTGCTTACGCAGGTGGGAATCGTGTCTCGAGGTCCTCTGCCTGGCCTTGCGGCTACTACATCCCCTCTTTCGTATCCTAATTCCCAAGGAAATCTAAGTGGCTCAACGCCAGATACACTCTCGTACACAGCAGGGTACGCAGATACTAGCATAGTCCCGCAAAGCAAGCAATAGGACTTTCGAGTTGTGTCAGGCGATTCTCAAGCGGCCGAGCGCCGCGGCGAGGTCGGCCGGAAGCCTGTGGCGGGCGAGCGGGTTGAGCCACAGGGCCAGGCCGCCGGTCACGGGCCGGACGATGCCGCTCAGGCGCTGGTATTGCCCCAGGAAGTCGGCCGCGCCCCGGTAGCCGCGCCGGGCGAAGTAGTCGTCGTCCTTGCGCTCGGCCAAGCGCCGCAGCGTCGCCACTGCGCCGGCCAACTCGTCGGCGTCGATTGGCCCATCGGCGCTCAGCCAGAGCACGTTGGGGATACTTGGCGGCATCTGGCCGGCCTTGTCCAGCAGCACGGCGATGAGCTTGGCCGTGTGCGTCTCGGCGTCGGCCGTGTCCAACTCGCCGCCGCGGATGCGGCGGACTTCGACGTTGAAGGGCGTGTGGGTCTTGAAGGTGACGGTGAAATCGGGGCCGCGCGTCCGGGCGGCGGCGTACTTCTCATATTCGAGGCTGAAGCCCGGCTCGCTCAGCAGCGCCGCCGCGGCAACCAGCTCGGCGCGCACATCCCGCAGGCCGCCTTCGTCGCGGGCGTGGCGCAGCTTGGCGCGGATCTTGCCGCGGTAGACCTCGGCGAAGGCCGCGAACCGCCGCGAACCGCGCACCCAGCCGGCGAACTCGGCCCGCAGCATCGCATCCTGCCCGGCAAAGATGCTTTCAATGAGATCGTCGGGTGTTGACACGGTTCGTTACCGACCGCCGACGGCCGACCACTGACCGCGGACCGCGGACGACAGGCCACAGATTCTTCTGACCATGTATCCGTCAGCCGGCGTCTCGCTTAGAACGCCAGACCACGCCCCCGCCGACCACGGCCGGCGGGACAAGTTTTCTGACCATCGTCTGCGGTCTGTCGCCCGTCGTACCTCATTGCTGACCATCGACCATTAACTCAGCAGCCTCACCCTCCCCGGCAACACCCGATAGCGCACAACCTCGGCTGCCTCGGCGAAGATCTCGCCGTCGCTGTGCAACGGGGTGCCCGGACGACTGATCACGTCGATGGCCGTCACGCGCTGAAAGGTGACGGCCGGATGGTGGATGTGCTCGCCGCGCATCAGCTTGAGCAGGATGTTGATCACCTGTCCCTTCGACACCTGCGGCGCGAAGACCATGTCCAGGAAGCCGTCGTCCAGCAATGCGCCGGGGGCCATCATGAAGCCGCCGGTGCGGGCGCTGTTGCAGACCGACAGCAGGTAGGCCGGCCCCTCGTAGCCGCCGCCATCCCAGGTCAGCGACATCTGCCACGGCTTCAGCTTGGCCAGCGCCCGCAGCAGGGCGACGATGTAACGCACCTCGCCCGACAGCCGCTTCATCTTGATGTTCTCCAGCGTCACCATCGGCTCCATCGCCGCGGCGCTGTTGTTGATGAAGAAGCGCTCATTGACCTGCCCGGCGTCGATCGGCCGCGTCTGCCCCCGGGCAATGACGGCCACGCTTTCGGCCAGCGTCGGCGGCAGCCCGGCCATCAGGTTGAAGTCGTTGGCCGTGCCCAGCGGCACAATGCCGAACGGCTTGGTCGGCCCGTCGCCGGCGGCGCGCAGCAGGCCGTTGATGACCTCGTTGATCGTCCCGTCGCCGCCGGCGGCGACGACGGCGTCGTAGTCGCCACGGGCGGCCTCTTCGGCCAGAATGTCGCCGTGGCGCGGCCCGTCGGTCGCCACCAGGTCGCACGCGACGCCGGCGGCGCGGAAGGCGGCCTCGGTGGCCGGGGCCTGCTCCCGCGCTCGCCAGCGATTAGCATAGGGGTTGAGGATCACTTTGACGCGCATTGGTTAGGGGCCTCCACGATGGGAATGGGGTCAGGCGAGGGCCGCCCGCATGATGCCGGGGATATTGGTGATGATGCCGTGGACGCCGAGGCCGGCCAACCGCCGCGCCTCAGCCGGGTCGTTGACCGTCCAGACGTTGACGCGCAGCCCCCGCCGCCGCGCCCAGGCCAGCAGCGCCTCATCGACCAGCGTGTACTCGGGGTGATCGGCCGCCGTCCGCAAGAAGCTGTGGAAGAAGCGTGTCGAGCGGCGCTCGCGCAACAGGGCTACGGGCACGGCCGCGGGGAAGTGCCGCCGCGCCGAACGGACGGTGAACGGGCTGAACGACGACACCAGGACGCAATCGGCCACGTCGTGGGCGACAACGCAGCGGGCGACCGTCTCCGCCAGCCCGCCGTCGTCCAGCCCCAGCGCCTTTAGCTCGACGTTGTAGAGCGTGCGCCGGCCGAGCAGGGCAAACAGGTCGTCGAGCGTCGGCACGGGGTGGTCATTGTCGATGGTCAGCTGGCGCAGTTCGGCCAGAGTCATGTCCGCGACGCGGCCGACGCCATCGCAGGTGCGGTCAACGGTGGCGTCGTGCATGATGATCGGCGCGCCGTCGGCCGAAAGCTGCACGTCCAGTTCGATGCCGTCGGCGTTCTGCTCCAGGGCCAGGGCGAAGGCGACCAGGGTGTTCTCCGGCGCGTCGGCGCAGGCCCCCCGGTGGCCGATGATGAGCGGGCGGTCGGCGGTCAACCAGGACATGGGAATTAGGAATTAGGGATTAAGAATGAAGAGCCAATGGCCCGGCGGTTCTTCATTCCTAATTCCTAATTGATCAGACCGTGTGAACTTTGATGAGGTTGGTGTGACCAGATTGACCGAAGGGCACGCCGCCGGTGATGACCACGCGCTGCCCTGGCTCCAGCCCTGACTCGCGCACGGCCTGGATGGTCTGCTGGATCATCGTGTCGGTGTCCTGGAAGTCGGGCACGAGCAACGTCTCCACGCCCCAGACCAGCGACAGCCGCCGCTGCGTGTGGGCTGAGGGGGACACAGCCAGGATGGGGCTGCGCGGCCGGAAGCGGGCGATCTGTTGCGCCGTCCAGCCGCTCAGCGTCGTGCTGACGATGGCCGCCGCGCCGATCTCCTCGGCGATGGTGCAACTGGCGTCGCTGATGGCCTCGGTGATGTCGCCCTCAAAGTGGGGCATGAGGTGACTGCGCCGCCACTGATCGTAGGGAAAGGCGCGCTCCATGATCTCGGCGATTTGCTTCATCATCAGCACTGCCTCGACCGGGTACTTGCCCGTGGCCGTCTCGCCGGAGAGCATGACCGCGTCGGTGCCGTCGAGGATGGCGTTGGCCACGTCGCTGGCCTCGGCGCGCGTCGGCCGGGGGTGCTCGACCATCGATTGCAGCATCTGCGTGGCGGTGATGACCGGCTTGCCCACGTCGTTGCAGACGGCGATGATGCGTTTTTGCAGCAGCGGCAACTCCTGCGGCGGCATTTCGATGCCCAGGTCGCCGCGAGCGACCATCATGCCGTCGGCGGCGTCGCGAATGGCCATCAGGTTCTCGATGGCTTCGCTCTTCTCGATCTTGGCGATGATGGGAATCTGGCGTGGCCGGTTCTTCATCAGCGCGCGCAACTCCTCAACGTCGTAGGCCGTGCGCACAAAGGATAGGGCAATGTAATCAAAGTCCAGATCGCAGATCAGCTCCAGGTCTTCGCGGTCTTTGTCCGACAGGCAGGAGATGGGCAGTTCGGTGCCGGGCGCGTTGACGCCCTTGCGCGACTCCAGCAGCCCAGCCACGGTGACGATAGCGCGCAGCGTGTCGCCGCGCTTCTCGGCCACGGTGAACTCTACCTCGCCGTCGCCGATGACCAGGCGGCTGCCCGGCTGCACGGCGGCGATGAGGTCGGGGTGCGGTAGGTGGATCATGGCCGGCTGGCCGGGGTGGGGCGTCAGCACGATTTCGTCGCCGGGCGAGAGCATCATGCCGCCGGCCTTGACGTGGCCGAGGCGCAACTTCGGCCCCTGCAGGTCGCCCAGGATGGCCAGCGGCTTACCCTCATCGCGGGCCACCTCGCGCATCATTGCCACCGTCTTGGTGTGGGCGGCGTGGTCGCCGTGGGAGAAGTTGACACGGGCGACAGTCATGCCCGCGGCCAGCATGCGGCGGATGGTCTCGCTGTGGGCCGAACCCGGCCCAATCGTTGCTACGATTTTCGTGCGCGCCATGATGTCGTTCCGAGGGCCTAGGTGGCCGGTTCGAGGGTGATGCGAATTTCGTCGTTGTCGAGCCGTCGCGCCAGGACACGAATGGCGTCACTGGTGGCGAAGTTCTCCTCCAGCCACTCGTGTACCGGCTGCCCCAGAACGATGCGCGCCTGGTCATCGGGCTGCAACCGCCAGACGCTGCTGTGCTTGTCTTGCCGCCCACCAAAGACCACGGTCACATCGCGCGTCTCGGAGCGGCTGCTGGTGGCGAAGAAAGGCCAATGGGCCGGGGTCAGATTGATGAAACCGCGGCGGATGTGGAGCGGCTTCAGGTCGGCGACGTAGCTGAAGCTATCGGCCATGGCCTTGATGCTGCCGGTGATGGTTGGTTCGCCGGCCGGGGTCTCCTCCGTCGGCTCGACGCGCGGGGCGCGGGCCTTGGGCGCGTGGGCGGCGCGGGCCTTCTTGGCCTTGCGCCCGGTGAAGAGGCGCAGGCTGGGCACAACGGCGGCCACCAGCTCCACAGCGATGTCCAGCACCGTCAGCCCCATCGCCGCGACGCGCTCCGACGGCAACCGCAAGCTCAGGTAGATCGGCGTCACCCACTTGTCCTCTTCGTTGAGGTAGACCGTGCGCTCGAAGATCTCCCGCGCCTGCGCCTCGGTCAGGTTGTTGACGCTGTCCTTGTACAGGTCAAGGTGATGGGCGCGCTCGCCCGCCTCGGCGTCGATCTGCATCTGCTGGACGCGCAGCGTCCACGACGGATCGAGTTGCGTCAGGACGTGATAGGCAGCGGCGGGGTCCTTGTTGATCGCCGCCAGTCCCTTCGACAGCACGTTCTGGCCGACGATGCCCAGCTGCACCTCCAGGCTCATGGGCCGGGCGTTGAAGGCGATGAACGCCTCCTTGTCGAAAGGGTCGCTGGTGGCCAGGTAGACGTTCTGGTTCTCGGCGCTCAGGCCGTAGGTGGGGAAATCTTCGCGGATGTCGGCCGGCAGGCGCAGAAAGAGCGCCTCAATGAATAGCTGCATCTGCGACAGGGCATACTTGAGGGCGTTCTCTTCGCCGGCCCAGCCAAAGGCCGAAAAGACGGGCATGGTCAGGCCGGTGAAATCTTTGGATAGTTGCATAGCGTGACTCTGGTGAATGACTTGCGCCGGGCTGGTGGATACACCAAATGTGTGGGGAAGTTCGGCGATCGTCAGGGATTGATACTAGCCCAGGTGGGCCAAATGTCAAGCCTACTTGATGCGATAACCGGCGTCTTCGTTGATGAACAGCCAGGCCACGACCGCGCCGATCTCGATGGTCTCCGGCAGATAGGTCTTCATGGTCACCGAGGACGTGCCGCGCGTGTGGAGCATGTGCTTGGTGCGCTGCATGCGCTCGAAGCGGTCGCGCCAGAGGCGGAAGTTGCCCGGCCGCAAGTCCACCCAGCCCTTGGCCGCCCAGGCGTCGATGCGCGCCGGATCGGCGTCGATCTCGTGGTAGATGCTCTCCGGGATATTCAGGCGCGGGCCGCGGATGAGGCAGTCGCCGCCCGGCGTCAGGATGGGCACACCGATGGAGGTGATGGTTGTGCGCAGGCTGTCGTCGCGGCGCAGATAGTCGAACAGCGTCTGGGCGATCTCCTCCGGCGTGGCCGCCAGCACGCCGCTCAGCGTGCCGTAGTTGAGCTTCAGCAGGTGGGCTTCGTAGAGCAGCTTCGACAATTGCGGCGGGCCGAGTTGCCCCAGGGCGACGCTGTGGCTGCCCGTCTCTTCCTCAATGCGCGCCAGCTTCTCCAGCGCCGCCTGACGCAGCACGCCGGCGCGGTAGCTGGGCGTCAGCACGCTGCTGTCGATGCCGGCGATGACGTCGTAGCCGGTGTTGCTGCCCAGGATTTCCAGCACGGCCTGCGCGGCGATCTCCTCCGGGGTGATGAACTCCATCTGGTCGGTGTGGGTGATGGTCTCGAACTCGCCGCGGGCGAAGAAGCCGTTCTCGCCAGTATCGACGCCGGCCATGTGCAGCTTGTCCAGGCGCTCGTACTGGTTCTCGTCGCCGCGCAGCAGCAGGCGCGCGCCAAGGGGCTGCTCGACGCTCTGGTAGCGCATCTGTGGCCGCCCGCGCAGCTTGACCGTCTTGTAGGCCACGCGCCGGTAGCCGATCATCGCCGCCGGCTTGAGTTCCTTCACCAGCGGCCCATCGGGCGTGCGCGCCATCAGGAACATCAACCCCGTGTGGGCGAAGGCGACGGCCGTCTTGCTCATCAGCTTGAAGCTGGGCCGGTCTTCGCTATGGGTGTAGGGGATGTTCAGGCCCATGCCACCCGTGCCTGTCGTGCCGATCTTCAGGTATAGGCGCGTGCCGACCTCCGCCATGGCCCGGTGGATGAGTTGGACGTGGCGGATGAGTTGCGGCAGCGATTGGGAGATGATCAGCGAACTGACGTTGGCCTCCACGTCGCGGCCAAGGTCGGCCAGGGCGGTCATGTCCTGGTGGTCAACCGCCTGGTTAAGCTGTTCCAGCAGGTCGTGGACGCGCTTGCTCTGGCTGTCGCTGTCCTGGTAGCTGATGGCCGTGGCCGTGTTGATGCAATCGACGATGACGTTGGGGCGGTAGCGGCGGATGAGCTGGACGAGGCCGGAGCGGGCGTAGGCGTCGTCCAGCCCGCCGAAGAGGTCCTGGTAGAGGTTCTCGCGCCGGCTGCGCGTGCCGATCAGCCGGCGGCGATTTTCCTCCATGAACTCGTCGCGCACGAAGACATCGCCCCACGCGCCGACGAAATCGACGTTGCAGAACTCGCGCCGGGCGTCGTGGAGGAACTCGCGCACCTCGCCGCGGTAGAGGCTGGCGACGACGATGCGCTCCGGCTCCAACTCGCGGGCGATCTCGCGGACGATCTGCGCGCCGACAAGGCCGGCGCCACCGAGGACGAGGATGGTGCGGTCACTGTTCATGTAAATCCTCTTGATGACACAGCTTAAAAGAGCTCACGCAAAGACGCAAAGGAAGAAAAAGCGCCTTTCTTCCTTCGCGCCTTTGCCTCTTCGCGCCTTTGCGTGAGCGTCTTTCGTCTGTGGTTCCATACCTCTTATTCAAACGCCTTCCACTGCACACTCAACCCCACCGCCCCAAACTCACCTGCCTCCCAAGTAAACGTCCGCGCCCCGCTGTCACAGAAGCCGCGGAACTCCTTCAGCATCATCGCCTCCAGCAGCACGGCGCGATCCTGGGGCACCACGTCCAGCACGGCGTCGGCGCAGATCACGATCAGCTTGCGCCGCGGCCGGGTGGTGGCCACGTTGAAGCGGTGGCTGCTGAGCAGGAACTCGGCCTCGGCCTCGGCATACTCCTCGTCGGCCACGCCATAGGACACCACGACCACGTCGCGCTCCTGCCCTTGCAGCTTGTCCACCGTATCCACCAGGGGCATCGGCCGGCCGTCGGCGCCAAAGCCATAGCCGGCCAGCGCGGCGCGGATGGCGGCGTTCTGCGCCCGGTGGGGCGAGAGGACGGCGAAGCCCTCGGCGGCGAAATACAGGGAGGAAGGATGAGGGATAAAGGATGAATGGTCATCCTTCATCCTTCCGCCTTCATCCTTCATCCTTCCGCCCTCATCCTTTCGACCCGGCGGCACCATGATCTCGGCCAGCCGCGCGGCGATGCGGGCCACCAGGCCGGCCTCCAGCGGGTTGCGGGCGGTGAAGCTGACCGGCGCGGCGTAGCGCACCAGCACCACCGGCCGGTCGGGGTGGAGGATGAAGTCGATCGGGTCGTCGCTGTCGGCCGGCAGCGGCGGGTGGGTGACGATGCGGATGGTGGGCTGTTGCGAGTAGAAGCGTTCCGCGTAGAGCATCCGGGCCGGGTAGTCGGTCAGCGGCTTGTTCATGCGGAAGTTCTCTTCCAACTGGAAGATCGTCCGCGCCTCGAAGCCCGGCTCCGCCAGCGCTTGCGCCTCGATGCGCTGGCGCATGTAGGCGAAAACCGATGACAGCATATGCTCGTGCTCGTCGGGGTAATCACCGTGGATGATGGGCGGCAGTTGGCGGTCGTCGCCGGCCAGGATGACCGCGCCGTCGGGCCGGGCGGCGCTGAAGGCGATCAGGGCGTCGGGCAGCTTCATCTGCGACGCCTCGTCGATGAGGGTCACGTCGAACCAGGGCTGCACCGCGCCGCCGGCGTCGCGCATGGCGTTGTAGACGCCCCACACCGTGCCGCCGACGATGAGGCAGCGTGTGTCTCCGGCCAGCAGCCCGGCCAGCCCCTTCTGGCCCACGCGGGCCACGTCGGCCGGCAGCCGGTCGTCGGCGGCGTGGGGCTGGTTGCCCATCACCTTGACCACGGCCGTGCTGTCGTCGCCCAGGCCGTAGTCGCGCAGCAGGTCGCTGACCTTTTTCAGGACGTTGTTGATGGCGTAGTGGGTGAAGGCAGTGACGAGGATGCGCACCGGGCGGCCGGCCTGCCGCGCGGCCAGCACGTAGGCCAGCAGCAGGTGGCCGAGCATATAGGTCTTGCCCGTGCCCGGCGGCCCCCAGATGAGGCTGAGGGGCGTGGCCGGCGCGCCGCGAAGAGCGCGCGACTGGGCGGCGGTCAGGAAGGGGGTCGCGCCCGCGGCGGTGGCGTGGCGGGCCAGGTCGCGTTCTACGGCCGCCGCGTCGGCGATGAGCGGCCGCCAGCCGGACGTGGCCGCGCCGCCCAGCAGTTCGTGGACGTGGCCGGCCATCTCCGGGTTCTGGCGCAGCCGGTCGAGCACGTCCAACACCTTGGCCGTGGTGTAGTCCATGAAGAGCTTATCGAGCGAGTGGACGGCCGAGAGATCGACACTCTCGCGGAACTTGCTGGAGACGGGCCGGAGGCAAACGCGCGGCGGGTTGGCGGCCAGATCATAATCGACCAGCGTCACCTTGTAGGCCTCGTGCCGCCAGCGGGAGGGGTTGAACAGTGGCCCGTCGATCTCGCTGACCAGCCGCTCCGGCGCGTCCTCCGGCGTCAGCACCAGGTCAAACTCGCCGCGCTCGAACTTGACGTCACGCGCGGCCGGGTCGAAGGTGAACCACAGCCCGCCGTCGGGCGTGTCGGCCCCCGCGACGTAGCGCAGCCCGCCAATACATTCGAAGCGGGCCACGCGGTCGGCCACGGGCAGGGTGTGGAGGCCCTTGACGGCCAACTCGGCCTGCGACGTTTCCAGCATGGTGAAGACGCGCAGCGCCTCCAACGTCTCGAAGCCCAGCGGGTCGAAGGCGTCATAGAGCCGGAACGGCTCCTTGCGCAGCAGCAAGCTATCGCGGTAGTCGCGCTTCAACCACTGGACGACGGCATCGGTCGCCCGCAGCTTGTCGATGACCGCCCGCTCGACGCGGCGGCGCACCTCCTCCGGGGCAATGGCCGTGGCCGGGTCGCGGGGGTTGACCAGATAGGGCCGGTCGCGCCACACGTCGTGGATGCGCTCGAAGGCGACCTGATTGGTGCCGCGAAAGACGAAGTTGACCGGCGGGCTGAAGCTGTAAGGGCGGCGGCCGTCGGGGCCGGGCGGGATGATGTCGGTGACGGTGCGCAAGTCGTAGACGTAGGGCGACGGCAGAGCCGCCAGTTGGCGCAGGGCGTTGACGACAATTGTGCCGGGGATGCTGCGAAAGGAGTCGGCGTCGGGCAGAACCGACTCCGGCGGAAAGAGGCGTACCAGGGTGTAAAGCTCGGCCAGCAGTTCCGGCGCGGCCCCAAAAAGATGACGCTCGACCAGCTTCTTGAGCACGGTCAGGTCGAAGCCGTCAAAGACGTAGAAGTGGAGGGTCTTCTGGCGCTTGCGGTTGTCGCGCCAGGCCACACCCTGGGCCTCCTTCAGCGCCTTCTCGGCTGCCTTTCTGGCCGCCTTCAAGTCGTCGCGCTGCCGGCGCAACGGGGCGTCGCCGGCCTTGCGCATGGTGGGGTGGCGGGCCAGCAGGTCGTCCAGGGCCACGCTCACGTCGTCGAGGGCGCGGCGCGCCGCGGCGACTTCGGGCGTGTCGGTCTGTTCCAACGCTTCCGTCAGGGCAGAGTTCTCGGCATCGACGCGCAGCAGCAGGGCGTTCAACTGGCGCAGGAAGGCCAGCAGCAGCCGCGCCTCGGCGTCGGGCGCGGCCAGCGGGTTGTCCAGCAGGAAGACGTGTTCCTCGCTGTGGGGGCGACGGCCGACGGCCGACGGCTGACCACCGCCAGAGGGATCGCTGGCCGCGGTCGGCGGTCGGCCGTCGGCCGTCGGCTTGTCTTCAAGCCACTCCGTCGTCTTCAACCCCAGGGCGAAGCAGGTGTTGGTGACCGGGTCTTGTTCGGCGCTGAGAACAACGCGCACGCTTTCCCAGGCTGGAACGGTCAGCGACCGGCCGTGCAGCGGGCGCGGCCGGCCGTCGTCGAGCGCCTGGCTGACGGCGACGTAGCGCCCCAGGTTCATCGACAGGTCGTGGCCGGCGGCGCGCAACCGCTCCCAACGCGGGTCGTCCTGGCTGAGTTGGGCCAGCTCGCGGTGGGTGCGGATGCCCGCCCGCACCAGCCGCCGCTTCGACTCCGAGGTCATGTAGGCCACGCGCGACAGGTCGCGCCCGGCGTCGGCTTCGGCGCGGCAGTTGTCGTTGTACTGGCACATGGGGCAGCCGAGGTTGACGTGGTAGTGGGCCTCGGTAGCGGGCGTCAACAGCAGCGCCGTGGCTCGGAAGCGCAGGAAGTCCTCGATGGCCAGACGATAGGGCGGCAATTGGAACTCGTCCGGCCCTTCGCGGGCATAGATGACGCCCCACTCGGTGTCAACGGTGTAAGCGTCGTCCAGCCCGACGGCGTGGAGCGCCTCTTCCAGCAGGAAGGTGTAGAAGGCCACCTGGATGAAGTGCTCGTGGCGGGCGGCCTGGCTGGCCTTGAAGTCCCAGACGCGCAACCGGCGGCGGCCGCCGGCCGTTGGGATGATCTCCAGCAAATCGGGGCGGGCCGTGCCGACGCGGACGAGGGCCGGATCGAGGTCGAAGCGCCGCAGAAAGTGCGCGGCGTGGTCGGGCGTCGCCTCCAGGTCGATGAAAATCTGCGCCGCGAAGCGCGGCGGCGCGGGGCGGCGCAGCACCTCGGCCAGGTCGGGCAAGGGCAGGGGGCGAACGGTGCGACGGCCGTTGTCGTCGTCGAAGCCCATGTGGTAGACCTGGTCGGGGCCGTAGTCGCGCTGGAGCTGTTCCAGCCGCTCGACCTCGAAGTCGTCGCCGGCCGACATGAGCAGCGCGATACCGGGGCGGCTGTGGAAGCGGGGCGATTGGGGTACGTTCCAGCCGATGCCGCTCCGGCCGCGGTCGGCCTGCTGGACGCTATCCCAGCGGTACTGGCGGTCGCAACGGTGCTTGAAGTAGGCGGCGATGGTGGAGGGGCTAAGGCGATACTGTTGGTTCATGGCGCGCCCCTAGTTTATCGCGGATGGAAGAGAATGGAACCACAGATTATGCCGATTTCACAGATTTAAGAAAGTCTCACGCAAAGACGCAAAGAACGCCAAGCTCAGAAAGTTTCTGAGCTTGGCGTTCTTTGCGTCTTTGCGTGAGACCTTTTTCTGTGTGGGCGATAGAAGACTCGAACTTCTGACCTCTACGATGTCAACGTAGCGCTCTAACCAACTGAGCTAATCGCCCG
>ERZ724513.644-NODE-644-length-17400-cov-9.297319_pt1 | contig 17400 bp, 13 predicted proteins | sample MGYA00376046_ERZ724513 | MGnify/ENA primary metagenome ERZ724513 (study PRJEB28724, sample SAMN07190883) | activated sludge metagenome | isolation source: activated sludge of sewage treatment plant in Hong Hong | place: Hong Kong | collected 2016-03-17 ...
GGGGCGGCCGTCGGCCTGGCCGACGTGGATGGCGACGGCGCCGACGATGTGCTCGTCGGCGCGTCGGCGGCGGGCACGGGCAGCGCCCGCTTTGCCGGGCGGGTCGATGTCCTATTCGGACGGGTCGCGTTCGCGGCCGAGATCGACCTGGGCGCGCTCGACGCCGATAGCGGTCTGAGCATCCTGGGCGCGTCCGCCGGCGACCAGGCCGGCCAGGCGCTCAGCGGCGGCGGCGACCGGGATGGCGACGGCTTCGATGAGGTGCTCGTCGGCGCGCCCAACCGCGGCGTTGGCCCATCGGGCAACCGCGGGGCAGCGTTCCTGGTGATGGGCGGGCCGACGCTGGGCGTTCCCAACCGCGTCACCCACCCCGGCACGCCGGCCGACAACACGCTGACCGGCACAAGCGCGGCCGACGTGCTCCACGGCCACCGCGGCAATGACCGCCTCGACGCCGCCGACGGCGATGACGCGCTGAAGGGCGGCCAGGGCGATGACATCCTGCTGGGCGGGGCCGGCGGCGACGCCCTCATCGGCGGCACGGGCATAGACCAGGCGTCATATGCCGCGTCCCCGGCCGGCGTCAGCGTCAATCTGTTCACCGGCGCGGCCAGCGGCGGCCACGCCCAGGGGGATCGCCTGCGCTCAATCGAAGGCCTGGTCGGCTCGCCGCAGGCCGACACGCTGACCGGCGACGCCGGCGACAACCGCCTCGACGGTGGCTCCGGTGACGACAGCCTGACCGGCGGCCCCGGCGACGACCGCTTCGCCTTCGCCGCCAACAGCGGCAACGACACCATTGCCGGCTTCACGCCCGGCGCGGGCAGCGTCGATTCGCTCGACTTCACCACCCTGCCGGCCGTCGGCGGCGTCGGCAGCCTGACCATCCAGGCCGACGGCCCGAACACGCGCATCACGCTACCCGGCGGCGGGACGATCCGGCTGCTGGGCGTCGCCCCCGGCGCGCTGCATGCCGACGACTACCGCTTTGCCGGCGCGCCGCTGGCTAACCCCGATGCCTACACAACGCCGGTCAACACGCCGCTGACCGTCGCCGCGCCGGGCGTACTGGCCAACGACGAGAACCCGGCGGCCGCGACCCTGTCGGCCATCCTAGCCACCGGCCCGGCGCATGGTACGCTCAACCTGAACGCCAACGGCGGCTTCACCTACACGCCGGCGACCAACTTCGTCGGCGAGGATAGCTTCACCTACCGGGCCAACAACGGCCAGAACTCCAACACGGCCGCCGTGACCCTCACCGTCACGCCGCGCCCGCCGACGGCCGTGGACGACAGCTACACCATCGCCCTGGGGGAAACGCTGACCGTCGCCGCGCCGGGTGTGCTGGCCAATGACGCCAATCCCGGCAACGCGCCGCTGACGGCCGTGCTCGTCGAGGAGCCGCTGAGTGGCGCGCTGAACCTGGCGGCCGACGGCAGCTTCACCTACACCTCCACGGAGGAGTTCGCCGGACAGGACAGCTTCACCTATCGGGCCGATAATGGCCTGGCTTCCAACGTCGCCACCGTCATCATCGCCGTTGTCGATCCCGATGGTCCGCCGGTGGCCGTAAATGACAGCTACACCACCCGAACAGGGCAGAGCCTGACCGTCGCCGCGCCGGGCGTGTTGGCCAACGACGTCAACCCCCAGGCGAGCGCCATGACCGCCGTTCTGGCCGCCGGCCCCGGCCATGGCGTGCTGGCGCTGCATGCCGACGGTTCGTTCACCTACACGCCGCAAGCCGGCTATCAGGGCACAGACCAGTTCACCTATCGGGCCAACAACGGGCAGCCGTCGAACGTGGCCACGGTGACGATTACCGTGACGCGCGCGGGTTCGCGGCTCTTGCTGCCGATGGTTGTGCGCAACTGAGGCCGATGGGTGGGGCGATTAGGAGAAGTGCGCCGCTGACGTGCCGGCGTCGTCGTCGAGGAGGCGCAGGTCGATGCTGTCGCCCGGAGCGACGCCCGGCCGGTACATGACCCGCGAGACGCCGGTCAGCGCGTCCCAGACATCGCCCAGCGAATCGGCCAGAGCCACCGGCCGGCCCAGACGGTTGGCCGCGTCCTGCGGCGAGAGGTCGTCGAGAGCGATGGTGTCGGGGTGGTCGAACATGACCCGCGGCAGGACGACAAGGTCGCCGCAGCCCGCGGCCAATAGCTGGTCGATGACATCGCCGGCCATCAGCAGCCCGGCAACGGTGATCGTCTCGCCCAGCCGCCGGTTGAGGATGGGCACGACCTCCACGGCGCAACCGGTCAGGGCGGCGAACTCGGCCGCGGTGCGGCGCAGCGTCGGCGCAAAGAGCGTCGCCGTGGCCAGGGTAATGGACTGAGGCTGGGGCCGGTCGGCGGTGGCGGCGATTTCTTCGCGCACGTCGTCCCAGTCGTCGAGAAAGGCGCGCACCATGCCCAGGCCGTTCTCGTGCAACTCCTGGCCGTCGTAGGCCTCCAGCGGCGGCACGTCGCGGCCCGTCACCAGATACCACTCGTCGGTCGGGTAGACGAAGCGGAGGTCGAAGCGCTGCTGAAATTGCGGCTGCAACGCCTCGACATAGGCGAGCGTCGCCGCGGCCTCGGCCGGCGTGTGCGGGCGCATGCCATACTTGTGGTGGCGTGTTAGACCGACGGGCACGACGCTGATCGACAGCACCCCGCCGCCGCCGTCCTCCGGCCACAACTCGGCCAATTCGCGGATGGAGCGCTCCAGCCACACGCCATCGTTGAAGCCGGGCACGATGACGAGTTGGGTATGCACCTCGATGTGGCGGGCCGCCAGCCAGCGCAACTGCTCCATGATGTCCGGCGCGGTGGGGTTGCGCAGGAATTGCCGGCGCAACTCCGTGTCGGTCACGTGGACGGAGACGTACAGCGGCGACAGCCGCATCCGCTCAATGCGCTGCCAGTCGTGGTCGCTCAGGTTGGTCAGGGTGACGAAGTGGCCGAAGAGGAACGAGTAGCGGTAGTCGTCGTCCTTGATGTAGAGCGTCCGGCGGAATTTGGGCGCCATCTGCAAGACAAAGCAGAACGGGCAGAGGTTGTTGCAGCGGCGGATGTCGACGTCGAACGTCGGGTGGGCAAAGTGCAGGCCCAACTCCTGGTCGTAGTCGCGCTCGGCCTCGAAGAGCAAGTACTCGCCCTCGCGGCGCACCAGCAACTCCAACTCCTCCTCCGCGCCGTGGAATTGCACGTCGATGACATCCTCCACTGTCTCGTCGTTGATGGCCAGCAATTCATCGCCCGGCCGCAGACCGACGGCCGCGGCCACGCTGCCCGGCGCAACGGCGACGACGCGCCCGCCGGCAAAGGTCGTCAGGTCAACTTCCTGGAAGAGAGGCATCAGGCAGGCTCCTCGGTCGGCGTGTGGTTGAGCAGCGTCAGGATTTGGGTGATCAGCTCGGCGACGCTGCGGCCGGTCGTGTCGATCACGGTGCTGTCGGCCGCGGGGCGGAGGGGTGAGTGCTCGCGGGTGCTGTCGATGTGGTCGCGGCGGACAACGTCGGCCAGGATGGCGTCGAAGTCGTCGTCGAAGCCGAGCTGGCGGCGGTCGCGCAGGCGGCGGCGCGCCCGCTCGTGGGCCGTGGCGACGATGTAGAGCTTGAGCGGCGCGTCGGGCATGACCACCGTGCCAATGTCGCGGCCGACCATGACGATGCCGCCGCGCCGGCCCATCTCGCGCTGGCGCTCCACCAGCCGCGCCCGCACACCGGGCACGGCCGAGACGGCCGAGACACCCGCCTCCACCTCCGGCAGACGCAGCGCCCAGGTAACGTCCTCGCCGTCGAGGAGGATGGTGTACTGGCGGCCGTCCGCGGCCTCGCCCGGCGGCAACACGTCGAGATCGACCTGGCCGGCCAGCGCCGTCAGCGCGGCGGCGTCGTCGAAGGCCACGCCGCGCCGGATGGCGGCCAGCGTCATCGCCCGGTACATCGAGCCGGTGTCGAGAAAGAGGTAGCCCAACCGCTGGGCCAGAGCATAGCCAATCGTCGACTTGCCGGACGCGGCCGGGCCGTCGATGGCGATGACGTCAACGAGATGTTCGTGGGGCACGGTGTTCCTTCCCAGTGGGGTGAAGCGATGGAGCCGCGCGGGTGGGGGTTCCGGCGGCGCTCTGGCGCAGGTCGCGCACTTCAGCGGCGGTCAGGTGACGCCATTCGCCCGGCGGCAAGTCGCCCAGGCTTAGCGGGCCGATGCGCTCGCGCAGCAGCCGCTGGACGGGGTGGCCCAGGGCGGCAGCGACGCGGCGAATCTGTCGCTTGCGCCCCTCGCGCAGGATGATGCGCAGGCGCGTCCGCTCGTTGGCGCGCTCAATGACCTCGATGGGCGCGGGCGCGGTGATGCGGCCGTCGAGCATGACCCCACGCCGCCACTGCTCCAGGGTGCGGTCGGACATGCGCCCCTCGACGGTCACGTCGTAGACCTTCTCGTGGCCATAGCGCGGGTGGGTCAGGTGATGGGCCAGCTCGCCGTCGTTGGTCATCAGCACCAGCCCCTCGCTGGGCTTGTCGAGACGACCGACGGGGTAGATGTGGACGTCGGCGGCCAGGGGCACCAGGTCGCGCACGGTTGGCCGGCCCGCCTCCATCTCGTCCTCCAGCGAGGAGATGACGCCGCGGGGCTTGTGGAGGGCGATGTAGATGAACTCCTCGTCGGCGGCGCGCGGCGGGGCGAAGAGGGGCCGGCCGTCGACCAGCACCTCATCCACGGCTGGGTCGGCCTTGTCGCCCAGCTTGGCGACGCGGCCATTGACCGTCACGCGGCCGGCGGCGATGATTACCTCGCTGGCGCGGCGCGAACCCAGGTTGGCCTGGGCCATGAGCTTCTGTAGCCGTTCTTGCATGGTTTCTTGGGCCTGACCCGCGCGACGAGGCGCGGCCGGCAGCCGGTGTCACTCTTCTTCGTCCAGCCGGGGCATCTCGTCGATGCTGTTCAGGCCGAAGGCTTGCAGAAAGTCGGGCGTCGTGCCGTAGAGAATGGGCCGGCCCGGCTTCTCCAGCCGGCCGACCTCCTGGACAAGGCCCTTGCTCAGCAGCGAGCGCAAAGCGGCGTCGGAATTGACGCCGCGCAACTGGTCGATCTGCGGCCGCGTCGCCGGTTGCAGGTAGGCGACGATGGCCAGCACTTCCAGGGCGGCCTGGCTGAGGCGCGTCGTCACCTCCAGGCCGAGGAAGCGCTCGATGGTCGCGCCGGCCTCGGCCGCCGTGGTGAGTTGCACCAAGCCGTCGCTCCACTGGAGGCGCAGGCCGCGCCCGGAGTAATCGGCGGCCAGGCTTTGCAGCAGGTCGCTGACGGCCGCGGGCGATAATTCCAGGGCCGTGGCCAGCCGCGCCGCCGACACCGGCCCGCTGGCGACGAAGAGCAGGCTCTCCAGCAGAGCCTGGGGGCTGAGGCCGGCGGCGGGCGCGGGCAACAGATCGGTCGCGAGCGGTTCGGGTCGGTCCATCGTCTCCTGGCGGCGCGGCCCTCTTCTGAGAGGACAAACGCCCGGCAAGCGGATATGATACCGATGATAGCACAACAGCCCACGAAAGGAACGCTATGACTCACTCAAGCCTTGAATATGCCCGCGCCAACCGCGAGCGCCACCTCGCCGAACTGCTCGACTTCCTGCGCCTGCCCAGCATCAGCACCGACCCCGCCCATCGCGAAGCCACGGCCGACACCGCCGCCTGGCTGGCCGAGCAGATGAAGGCCGCCGGCCTGGAGAATGTGCGCGTCATTCCAACCGAGCGCCACCCGCTGGTCTATGCCGACTGGCTCCACGCCGGGCCGGGCGCGCCGACGGCGCTCATCTACGGCCACTACGACGTGCAGCCGGTCGACCCGTTGGAACTGTGGACGACGCCACCCTTCGAGCCGAGCGTGCGCGAGGACTACATCTACGCCCGCGGCGCGGCCGACGACAAGGGGCAGCTCTACATCCACGTTAAGGCGGTCGAGGCCACCCTGCGCGCCGACGGCCGCCTGCCGCTGAACGTCAAGTTCCTCATCGAGGGCGAAGAGGAGATCGGCAGCCACAATCTCCACGCCTTCATCCCCCAGAACCGCGACTTGCTGGCCGCCGATTCGGCGCTCATCTCCGACTCGGCCATGCTCGGCCCCGGCCGGCCGGCGCTGGTCTATGGCCTGCGCGGCAACTGCCACGTCCTGCTGGACATCACCGGCCCCGACCGCGACCTCCATTCCGGCACCTACGGCGGCAGTATCGACAACCCGCTCAACGTCCTCGGCCACCTGCTGGCGCGGCTGAAGAACGAGTCCGGGCACGTGATGATCCCCGGCTTCTACGACCGCGTCCGGCCGCTGTCGCTGGAGGAGCGCGAGCTGCTGGCCCAGTTTCCGCTGAGTGAGGATGAGTGGCTGCGGCAGACCGGCGCGCCCCAACTGTGGGGCGAGCCGCAGTACACCCTGGTGGAGCGCGTCGGCGCGCGGCCGACGCTGGACGTGACCGGCATGTACGGCGGCTACATCGGCGCGGGCACGAAGACCGTGCTGCCGTCGGCGGCCCACGCCAAAATCTCCATGCGCCTCGTGCCCGACCAGGACCCGGCCGAGATCGCCGCGCTGTTCGAGTCATTTGTCCGCGAGGCGCTACCGGTCACCGTCCGCGCCGAGGTGAAGGTCGCCGGCCTCTCCCAACCGGTGCTGATGGCCCGCGACACGCGGGAGATGCGCGCCGCGGCGGCGGCTTACGAGGCGACCTATGGCCAGCCGACCGCCTTCATGCGCGAGGGCGGCTCGATTCCGGTGGTCAGCGATCTGCAGAACGTGCTGGGGTTGCCGACGGTGTTGATGGGCTTCGGCCTGCCCGGCGACCACATCCACTCGCCCAACGAACGCTTCTACCTGCCGAACTTCTACGCGGGCATCGAGACGAGCATCCGCTATCTGGCGCTGCTGGCGGCGTAGAGCGCCGCATGCCTATCGCTGTGCGCTGGTCACAGGTCGCGGCGCGAGAAGCTCCGCAGGGCAAAGAGGAGCAGGGCGACCAGATAGACAACGGCATAGACGACCATCAGCGTGCTCGGCTCGGTGATGGCCGCGAATGGGCCTAACTCGAACGGGTTGCTGATAGTGGTCGGTTGGAAGTAGGCCACGGCTTTCTTCCAGAGCGCGTCGGCGGGCATGATCAGGCTGCTGACGATGCCGACGTTGACCGCCGCCGTGTTGCGGATCAGCGCGCCGACCTGCTCCACCAGGCCACCCAGGAAGGCCAGACCGAACAGCATGAAGGTCATCACGCCGTTGGCAATCGTCGAGAGGCGCGTCCCGCCGGCAATGCTGACCGTCAGCACGAGCAGCGCCGCCAGGGCCATCATCAGCACGCCGCGGCCGATATTGTTCATATAGAAGCCGGAGCGCAGATAGACAATCAGCATCAGCCCGCCGACGAGAAAGGCCAGGTAGAGCAGCACCAGCACCGCGTAGCCCAGCCATTTGCCGATCACGACCTGCCAGCGCGGGATGGGCTTGGTGACGATGGCATCAATGGTGTGCGACTCGACTTCGCCGGAGATCGTCGTCACCGAGACCAGCACGGCCACCACGTTGACCAGCATGTTCACGGCATACAGACCGGCCGTCAGCAGCAGAATGGAGACGAAAGCAAGCTGCTCCGGCTGGTTTAGCTGGCTCTCGATGTCGCGCTGGATGAAGTGGAAGGCGATGCCGAAGACAAGCAGAAAGGCAGCGCCCATGAACAGGGCCACCCAAAGCAGGCGACGCCGTTGCGCCTCGCGAAAGGTTAGCCGGGCAATGACAAAAACGGCCATGATCTACTCGTCTAACTCCTCGCCGACAACCTGCAGGAAACGATCCTCCAGCGACAGGTGGGTCGGCGTCAGTTCATAGAGGCTGTGGCCGTTCTGGACGACCCAGTGCGCCAGGGCGGGCAGCTGGGTCTCGTCGGCCAGCGTCAGGCTAATGCGGCCGTCGCCCGGCTGCAAGGCCACGTTGCGGCCGAACCGCTCCAGCCCGGCCAGCAACTCCGGCGTCGGCTGACCGACGCGCACCACGACCTGCAGCGCTTCCTCCTCGAACTCCTTCAGTGATGATATTTGCAGGATGCGTCCGCCGCGGATGAAGGCGACGCGGTCGCATGTCTTCTCGACTTCGCTCAGAAAGTGGGAATTGAGGAAAACGGCCATGCCGCGCTGGCGCAGGTCGTCGATGATGTCACGCACGAGGCGGCGGCCAATGGGATCGAGGCCGGACGTCGGCTCATCGAGGAAGACGAGGGCCGGGTCGTTCAGCAACGCCTGGGCCAGGCCGATGCGCTGGAGCATGCCCTTGGAGAACGCGCCCAGCTTGGTGGCGGCGCGATCGGCCAGGCCGACCAGTTCCAGCAGGCGCGGCACGGCCGCCCCCCGCGCAACGCGATCCATGCCGTATAACTCGCCGTGGAGATTGAGAAACTCGTCGGCCCGCAGCCATTCGTGAAAGCGGAAGTGCTCCGGCAGGTAGCCGATCTTGGCCCGCGCCGGGCGGTCGCCCAACGGACGGCCGAGCAAGGCCGCCGTGCCCGCCGTGGGCGCGGTCAGGCCCAACAGCATTTTGACGGAGGTCGTCTTGCCCGCGCCGTTTGGCCCCAGGAAACCGAAAACCTCACCCGCGCGCACGTCCAGGGTCAGGTCGGCGACGGCCACTTTAGGGCCGAACTCTTTGCGCAGCCCGCGCGTGTCGATAACAAGGTCTGAAATCATATTGCGAGGAAACCGCAGATTCGGCCGGCGGGGCAGGGATGAGCCGGCCCCGATCGGCTAAATCTGCGGATCGATCCTTTGAATCTTCGAGCGCTGTAAGTTACCGCAGTGCGTTCGCCCGCGCCAGCAACTCATCGATGCTCAGACGGCCGCTCCTGAACATGAAGAGCATGCCATCCTTCTGCCAGATGAGCGCGGACTCGGACTCAGGATCAAATGGCTCCAACAGGACGCCGCTGACGCCGTTGACAGTCACTTCGCGGAAACTGCCGAGGTCTTGCGGCACGGGCAGCAACAGCGTGCTCGTCCAGTCGATGCTCTGGGCAATGCGGCGCGCTTCGGCCGGCTCCGTGCCCAGCACTTGCAGCAGCGCCTCGCCCAGCACGGTCGGGTCGACGTCGGCCGGGTAGTTCACGTCCGGGCTGGGCGACTGAATCAGCAGCGCGCCATTGTCGTAGAGCTGGCCGATGCTGTCGTAGACCGTCACGTCCACCTGCGCCCCGTCAAGACTATCGGGCAGCAGCAGCGGGTCAGCCCCGGCGGCCTCGACAATGGCCCGCGCTCCAGCCAGGTCAACGATCAGATGGCCCGCGCCGCCCGTCATCACGTAGGTCCTAATGAGGTCGCCGCGCCGGGGCAGCGTCTGCGGGTCGAAGCCGGCGACGGCCGCCGCCGCTTCGGGGGAATCGACGGTCTGCGGCTCGCCGATGTCCTGGGTGACGACGAACTCACCCGGCGTCAGCCCTTCCTCGCCCAGCTGCTCCAGCAGGGCCAGTTGCTGCGGCGAGACAGAGATGGGCGCAAACTGTTGCACCCGGAAGAGGCCCAGGAACTCGCCGGCCGCGGCGCGCACCGACGGGAAGGCCATCAGGACGGCCAGGCCCAGAACAACGGTCAGGCCAAGAGTTGCGATTCGACGTGTTGACATAAATATATTTCTCCTATAGGTCGGTCGGCCAGCCGGCCCGTAGCCGGCGGTCGTGTGCTGTCTCCATTTAGCCAGCGCCCTCTGTGGCGCGGCGGCCTCGTTGGCGTCGGGGGCCAGGGCGGCCAGGTGCTCCAACGCTGCGCGGATGTCATGCTCCTGTTCGTTCATTTCCACTCCCGCGACCGGCCGCCTCCCCGGTTGACGGCCGTTTGCTTCTCATACGCCCGGCGAAAGGCCCGCGCGGCGCGGGCCAGCAGCGCCCCGACGGAGGCTGGCGCGACGCCAATAACCGCGGCGCACTCGGCATAACTGAACTCCATCTGCCGCAACACCAGCAGTTGCGCCTGCCGCTGGCTCAAAGTCGCCAGCGCCGCGCGCACGGCCCGCCGCTCCTCGCGCCGGGCCGCGTCCGCTTCCGCGTCACCCATCTCGACCGGGAGCAGGTAGACATCCCGCTGTTGGCGGCGGCGGCGGTCGCGCAGGGCGTTGTAGCCCAGATTGGTGGCCACGCGATAGAGCCACGCGCCGACGTTCTCGACCAGTCGCCGGCGGCGGGCGTGGTCGTGCAGGCGCAGGAAAACCTCCTGCGCCAGGTCTTCGGCCTCGCCGCGCTCGCCCACCAGCCGGAAGAGGATGCCGTAGACGCGGTCATAGTGGCGCTGGAAAAGCGCCTCGAACGCGGCGGCGTCGCCGCGCGCGGTGCGCTCCAGCAGGCTCGCGTCGCTGGCAGCGTCGGTCAGGGGGCCGCGGGCCGCGCTGCTCAGCATGGCCAACGGCGGCTCCTTTGCTTCGTGATCATCCATACTTCTAGACACCGCCGCGCGCCTGTTTGTGACAGGCAGCGGCCGAATTAGGTTGCTTTCCGTGGCGGACGCCGGACGGCCGGACCCCAGATGCAGTATAGCCTCTTTTTTGCGTCCTTTGCCCCCTGCCCGTAGCATAGCCTGTTAGGCTGTGGCCGGCGACGACAGCCTGACAGGCTGTACTACTACTGAAAAGCCGTGGTTCCCGCTTGAAGAAGCGCCGCAATCGCGCTATGCTATAGGTGACGATCCCCAGGCAGCCACAGCCGGCCCGGGCGGATCGGACACCTGGCCCACCACGGTGAGGGAAGCATCACGGGCCACGATCCTTACGAATCTTCGCCAGCCCACAAGCAGCCACGTCCCAAAAGGAGTCGCCATGGCAACCCTGCAACAACTTCATGACCTCGGCCAGTCCACCTGGCTGAACTATCTGCGCGGCAGCTTCATCCACTCCGGCGAGTTGTCGGAGCGGCTGAAGCAGGGCATCCAGGGCGTCACCGCCAACGCCCAGGTCTACGAGCGCGCCATTCGCGGCAGCAGCGACTACGACACCGGCATCCGGCGCGAGATGGCCGCAGGCAAACCGGCCCGCCACGTCCACGAGGCGCTGATGGTCGATGACATCCAGCGCGCCGCCGATGCGCTGCACCCCATCTTCGAGGCCAGCCACCGCCTCGATGGCTTCGTCAGCTACGAGATGGACCCCTCGACGCTCCAAAGCGTGCCCGCGGCCGTGGCCGAAGTGCGCCACCTGTCGCACCACATCGACCGCTATAACGTCATGGTCGAGGTCCCGGCCACGCCCATCGGCATCGCCGCCGTGCGCGACCTGGTGGCCGACGGCGTATCGGTCAACGTCACCCACCTCTTCTCCCTGGCCGACTATGAAGCCGTCGCCGCGGGCTACCTGGCCGGGCTGGAGCAGTACATCACCAGCCACAGCGTCTGGCGGACAGCGCCGACGGCCGTGGCCTCCTTCTCGCTGGCCCCCATCGACGCTGCCGTCGATGCCCAACTGGAAGCGCTCGGCCGGCCCGACCTGACCGGCAAGACGGCCGTCGCCCTGGCCAGGCGGCTCTACGCCCGCTACCAGCAACTCTTCAGCGGCCCGGCCTGGGACAAGCTGGCGGCGCGGCGCGGCCAACCGCTGCGGCCCAAGTGGACGCGCACCACGCCGCGCGACTTCCGCCACGCGCCGCTCTATTATATCGAGCAACTCATCGGCCCCGGCACGGTGATGACCTTCTCGCCCGCGGCGCTCAACGTCTTCCTGCGCGAGGGCATCGCCGCGGTGACGCTGAACAAGGGGCTGGACGCGGCCGAGACGCACCTGGCCACCATCGCCGCTCTGGGCATCGACCTGGAGGCGCTGGCCGGGGAACTGAAGGCCGAGCACCTGGCCGTCTCCGAGCGCCGCTTCCACACCCTGGTCGAGGCTGTGGCCGCCAAGCGCAACGCCCTGGACATGGGCCGGGAGACGATGGCCCTGCAACTGGGCGGGGCGCAGGCCGGCGTCGACGAGGGCCTGCACGACCTCTGCCGCCGCCACATCATCCGCCGCATCTGGGCCGCCGACCACACCGTCTGGAACCCGCAGCCGAAGGAGATCACCAACCGCCTGGGCTGGCTCGACATTGCCGACAACATGGCCGACAAGACGGCGCGGCTGGAGGCGTTCACGAAGAGCCTGGTGGCCGGCGGCTTCCGTTCGGCGCTGCTGCTGGGCATGGGCGGCTCCAGCCTGGCCCCGGAGCTGTTCGCCAGGACGCTCGGCCGGTCGGCGCGGCCGGCGGGCGCGCCCTACCCCTACCTCGATCTCGTCGTTCTGGACACGACCGACGCCGACGCCGTGCGCGCCGCCGAGGCCCGCGTCGATCTGGCCCACACGCTGGTCATCGTCGCCACCAAGTCGGGCGGCACGGTCGAAACGCTGTCGGCCTTCAAGTACTTCTACAACCGGCTGCTGGCCATCGTCGGGCCGGAGCGGGTCGGAGGCCACTTCATCGGCATCACCGACCCCGGCAGCAAGATCGCCGCGATGGCCGCGCAATACGGCTTCCGCGACCTGTTCCTCAATGACGCCAATATCGGCGGGCGCTACTCGGCGCTGTCATACTTCGGCCTTGTGCCCGCGGCGCTGGTGGGCGTCGACGTGCCCACCCTGCTGGAGCGCGCCGCCATTGCCGCCTCGAACGCCACGCTGAGCCATTGCGACGCCATCGGCGACAACCAGGCCGCCGTCCTGGGGGCCACGCTGGGCCAGCTAGCCCGGGTCGGCCGCGACAAGGTGACATTCATCACCCCGCCGGCGCTGGAGAGCTTCGGCGATTGGGTCGAGCAGCTCATCGCCGAGAGCACCGGCAAAGAGGGCCAGGGCATCCTGCCCGTCGTCGGCGAGCCGCGCGCGCCCATTGAGAGCTACGGCTCCGACCGGCTCTTCATCCACCTGCGGCTGGAGGGCGACGCCTTCGCCGCCGAACTGGCCGCGGCCGGCCACCCGGTCGTGACACTGCGGCTGGGCGACCTTTACGACATCGGCGGGCAGTTCTTCCTATGGGAGATGGCCACGGCCGTCGCCGGCTATTTCCTGGGCATCAACCCGTTCGACCAGCCCAACGTTGAGGCGGCCAAGGTGAAGGCGCGCGAGATCGTGGCCGCGTTCGCGGCCACGGGCAGCCTACCGGCCGGCGACTTTGCCGCCCCGGAACCGGGCGCGTTGGCCGGCTTCCTGAAGGCGGCGCGGCCGGGCGACTACGTGGCCATCCAGGCCTACATCCCGGCCGGCCCGGCGGCCGACGAGGCCCTGCGCGCCCTGCGCCAGGCCATCCACCTGCGCACCGGGCTGGCGACGACGGCCGGCTATGGCCCGCGCTTCCTGCACTCCACCGGCCAGCTGCACAAGGGCGACGCCGGCCACGGGCTGTTCATCCAGATCGTGTCCGAAGCGGTGGAAGACGTGGGCATTCCCGACGAAGCGGGGCAGGCGGCCGCGGCCATGAGCTTCAACGTCCTGAAGAAGGCGCAGGCCCTGGGCGACGCCCGCGCGTTGCGCGACGGCCAACGCCGGGTGATCAGCTTCGCCGTGGGAACGGAGGCGGTGGCGGCGATTGAACGATTGGCGGCATTGTAGCGTTGGGTGCTAACCCGCCATTGTCATCAGAGCAGGTGGTTGCGGGCCGGGCGGGCATCAGCGGTTGCGGCTGATGAAAGACCGGGCAGAGTCGTTGCCTGTGGCGGCCCAGTGATGACTGTTGGCCGCGGCGATGATGGGCCTGGTGGCGTCTATCCGGGCGAGCCGATGAAGTTGCGCTAGACGGCCGGGGCTGGTTCTTCGACAACAGCTTTATCGGGCGGCTGTGGCGGACGCCGGCTGATGTTCATTTCGCCGTCGAGGTGCCGATTGTGTGACCGCTGATCCACCTTAACTTTGCCGTTGGGTGGTCTTGACTTTGGGGTCACCCTAGTTTGCTGTGACGTATGAGACAGGCTAGCCGCGAGTTTTCTAGGAGTTGCTAACGGCAGCCTGCCTCATTCTTATCGCTTGTTGGTGTCTGCTAAGGGCACTCCGGCAAACTTAGCAGATTGTTGGGCTGCTCGCCGTCAGCCTCTGTTTTCAGGTACTTGTGACCGTTTCGCTCGGCGACGATCACGTTAACAGAGTTCCCTCCGCGCTTGACATAGAACTCCCACTTGCCATCCTCGATACCCCTAATGGCTTCTTGCTGGGTTAACTTCCACCGTGTGCCATCCCCATTGCGCCCTCCAACGTGGGTGATGCGTTCATAGGGGTTGAGCCGATCGCTCTTGTTTATACACAAAATTTCATGCCTGCTTGCCATTTTTTGTTTCTCCTTTGAAACTGGCTATGGGTTAGCTCTATCGAGTAACCTTTGGGATTGTGGCGCGGATCAGCTCCTCCAGTCCAAGGTCGATCCACACCTGCGACTTCCAAGCGCCGGCACTGCCGACGGACATGGCTTAATAGCTTCACCACACTCGCGTTGGTTTGTCTTCTCGCCTCACCAAAGTGCGAATATTGCACAATACAATGGTCATATGTCATTACAGTTGAAATTCTATCGACAAGCCTATAACTTGTCAACTGTATTGGGCATCGAATAATTAATTGTGTAAGATCAAATGGATCATAGCGGTTTTTATGAGGGCGAAATGGATGCGGTAGAACTAGGACGTCAGATTTTTAGACGACGAAAAGAGCTAAGGCTCACACAAGGGGAACTTGCTGAACAAGCAGGTATTTCCAGGAACTACGTGTCCTTGATTGAACGTGGCGAAGCGGCTAACGTGTCAGTCAACATCCTGAACAACCTTGCGGCCGCACTCGAAACAACTCCGGCCGAACTGAGTGGGCAATCCGGGTGGGCCGAAACGCTGATCCCGCCTGCGCTTCGTGCATTCGCCCTACAACAAGGATTAGAGTTTGACGTTGTTGATCGCCTTGCCAGGTTACCAATGCGTGGAAAAGAACCTCAAACCTTAGAAGCGTGGGCGCAGCTTTATGAAGCCGTGCGCTCGTTCCTCGATATGTCTGACTGAATCAGAATGTCTCTCCATCCAGGACGCCTCTTTCTAAAAGAATACAGTAGCACAACAATTGAAGGGCCGGAGGATATTGAGCGTTACACGGCGTTTCTTCTCAGAGAAGCACGTACTGATGAGGAACCCCCTATCGATCTTGGACCCATCTTCAGCAGATTTAACCTCGCTACCCCCAAATACGTTCCTTTGGCTGGTCAGCAGGGAGTCCTACTGGATCCAGAAATGGGGTTGATGCTTATCGAAGTACGCGACCCTGTTACGCGTCAAAGGTTCACAGAGGCGCATGAACTGATAGAGATGCTGTTTGCCGTATTGCCAACACAACCCAGGGCTTCTGCGCGGGACATTGGCAAGTTTAAGTATCAAACCAAAGAGCGACTTTGCAATGCAGGTGCCGGAGCATTACTCATGCCGGCAAGCACGTTCTTACCACGTATAAAGCGGCTCGGGGTCTCCTTCGAGACAGCGCGTGTGCTGGCGAATGAATACGAAGTGTCGCTGTCCGCAGCGTTGATACGCATGGCGACAATTGGCCCCGGAATCCACGCTGTGGTCTTATGGCGTATGAAGAACAAACCATCTGAGGTTAAGAGCCGGGTACCTGAGCAACAAATGGTGCTGCTTGAAGTATCCCCAGCCAAAATTGCCCCACCGAAGCTGAGAGTGGAGTGGTCGTTTACAGGACGCTCCTCGCATTTCATTCCAAAGGACAAATCAGTACCAGTGACTTCTTCTATAACATAGCGCCTGGCATACACGAAGTTTCTGTGCTGGGAACGACCGCCTAGAGTTAGGGCGTACGAAGGGCAATTTCTACAGCGAGAGCCTACCATTTGCGACTAATGGAGAGTGGAAGGTTCTCTCTTTATTGCATCTGCCGGGTGACACGGATTGCCGATTTTAATCAAAGAGGCAGGGTTGGTAAGGGTTTGGGGTTGTCTAGTCCAGGACTGTGATGAAATAGTTGTAGTGAACCCCAAAACTTGGTTCTTCCGCAACTTTCGTGCTGACTTGGCTGTGAAATCCGCAGACAAGTCAAGAATCGAGTAGATTGAGCATTTATAAAGCCGCATTCGTCCGCTTCAACTACCGACTTTACATTGCTGCCTAAACTCATCAAGTAGCACCTTCCCCGACCCATCTGTTAGGTTAAGGAAATAAAGTCGGTTTTCCTCCTTAGTGGAGAAGACGAGCCGATCCCCTTGGGGGCTCCAGTCGAGCGAGAGAAGTTCTGTGCCTAGCGGCAGTGGCTCACTGAAACAGTCGGCAATAGCCGAAGCCAGCACGATGTCAGCAGTAGGGGCTTGCCCATTACCTGCCTCCCAGTACTGAATGAACGCGATCATCGTTCCGTCTGGCGAGTACACTGGGCTACGGTACCCCGAACCGATGTCTACATCGGCCACGACATGACCAGCCGCGATATCGATAAACTGGAGCCTGTCCTGGTTACGCACCAGTAGTTGGCCAAGGGTAGACACATCAAGGGAGTTACCATACAAGGCTGAGGCTGGAGTGGATTGTCCAATTTCACGCTGCTGCCGTGTTGTGAGGTCAAACTCGTAGATAGGCAAGACCATTTCCTGTTGAGCAGCATCCCACGCCAGTACGATAACTTTGTCGGGAGCATTTGTCCACGCGGCATAGGTCCCAAATCCAGCATTATTGATAACATCGCCAGTTTGCGGATCGATGATCAGCACGCTGTAAGGCGGCTTCCAATCTGTTTTTCCAGGGCCGGCGTAAAACGCAGCCGGAGGGCTGCTGAGAACCAGCAAGGAACCATCCGGTGACCATTCTGGGCCGTGCGAGTAAAAGCCCGTGGCTTCATAAACGGTAGTGGCCGATCCCGATCGAAGATCAATTACCGCTACGCCGCTCTGCCCAGGATTGATGTTAATGCGCGCAGCAACAGACTGACCATCTGGTGACCACGCCAATTCCTGCAGGAAAGTCTTGGAGCTAGCACGTATGTCAAGTGAGTCAATGTCTGCGAGATAAGGTAACTCGTTACGGCAGCCCGAACCCAAGAGTGCTAAACAGAGCAAGACGGCCAAAAAGGACAACTGGTTTTGCGTTGTCATGTAATCCTCTAAGGTTCCCTGAGTCCGTACCGAACTTCATAGCTGATAACCAAAGAGCGGAGGAAATCCGACGTCGATCAAAGCTTTGAGGGTTCCCCGGTCCGAGTACAATCGTATCCGCCGAGATAAACCGCCCCACCTCCGGCAGATAATACCGCGCATTCATGTAGATCAGCCCCACGTTCTCCGTCGGGTACACGCCGGTGTTGTCGTGGACGTGCCCGGTGAAGCCGCGGTCGCTGATGAGCGGGTTCACGTTCGAGCCGGGCCAGGTGCGGTAGTTGCCGAACGGGTCGTAGCGCGCCAATGAGCCGC
>ERZ724513.645-NODE-645-length-17379-cov-5.175133_pt1 | contig 17379 bp, 15 predicted proteins | sample MGYA00376046_ERZ724513 | MGnify/ENA primary metagenome ERZ724513 (study PRJEB28724, sample SAMN07190883) | activated sludge metagenome | isolation source: activated sludge of sewage treatment plant in Hong Hong | place: Hong Kong | collected 2016-03-17 ...
GCAACCCGGGCACCATCGCCGACTGCACCGGTGACAACGCCGGCGACTCGGTCGGTCCGTCCGCCGACGGCTTCGAGACCTACGGAGTCACCGGGGTCGCGCTGATCACCTTCATCCTGCTGGGCGTCGCCCAGGTCCAGGGCGCGAACCCGGCCCTGCAGGCCGTCCTGCTGGTCTGGATCTTCGCGATCCGCGCCATCATGCTGGTCGCCTCCGCCGCGTCCTACTTCGCCAGCGAGGCGATGGCCCGCAACTCCTACGGCAAGGAGGACTTCGACTTCGAGAAGCCCCTCACCTCGCTGGTGTGGGTCACCTCCATCGTGTCCATCGTGCTGACCTTCGCGTGCTCCGCGTTCCTGCTCAGCGGCAACGGGGTGAGCCCCAACCTGTGGTGGCAGCTGTCGATCATCGTGTCCTGCGGTACCCTCGCCGGCGCGCTGATCCCTGAGCTCGTGAAGGCCTTCACCTCCACCAACTCCGCCCACGTCAAGGAGGTCGTGAAGTCCTCCGAGCAGGGCGGCCCCTCGCTGAACATCCTGTCCGGCTTCGTTGCGGGCAACTTCGCCGCCTACTGGCTGGGCATCGTCATCGTCGGCCTGATGGGCATCGCCTTCCTGGTCGCGCAAGCGAGCGATCTCGACACCGCGCTCGGCACCCTGCCGCACGCGTCGGCCGTGTTCGCCTTCGGCCTGGTCGCCTTCGGCTTCCTCGGCATGGGCCCGGTCACCATCGCGGTCGACTCCTACGGCCCGGTCACCGACAACGCCCAGTCCGTCTACGAGCTGAGCCGGATCGAGGCCATCCCCGGCATCGACGAGGAGATCAGGACCGACTTCGGCTTCGCCCCGGTCTGGGACAAGGCCAAGGCCATGCTCGAGGAGAACGACGGCGCCGGCAACACGTTCAAGGCGACCGCGAAGCCCGTGCTGATCGGTACCGCGGTGGTGGGCGCGACCACGATGATCTTCTCGATCATCCTGTTCCTCGCCCAGAACCTTGCCGGAGGCAAGGAGCTCACCGACCTGAACCAGGTCGCCGCGCTGCTCAGCCCGATCCACGCGCCGTTCCTGCTCGGCCTGATCACCGGTGGCGCCATGATCTTCTGGTTCACCGGCGCGGCCACACAGGCCGTGACCACCGGTGCCTACCGGGCGGTCGAGTACATCAAGGCCCACATCCACCTCGATCCGAACGCGGACGCGAAGGCGTCGACGAAGGATTCCACCGAGGTCGTCGAGATCTGCACCGACTACGCCCAGAAGGGCATGCTCGTGATCTTCCTCGCGATCTTCTTCGGAACCCTGGCCTTCGCCTTCGTTGAGCCGTACTTCTTCATCGGCTACCTGATCGCGATCGCCGTGGTCGGGCTGTTCCAGGCCATCTTCATGGCGAACGCCGGCGGCGCCTGGGACAACGCCAAGAAGATCGTCGAGACCGACATGGGCATGAAGGGCACCGAGCTGCACGACGCGACCGTCGTCGGCGACACGGTCGGCGACCCGTTCAAGGACACCTCGTCCGTGGCCCTCAACCCGGTGATCAAGTTCACGACCCTGTTCGGCCTGCTGGCCGTGGAGCTCGCCGTGAGCCTGACGAACCAGGGTGGCGGCGTCATCGTGCAGGTGCTGGCCGCGGTGTTCTTCCTGGTGTCGGCGTACTTCGTGTGGCGCTCGTTCTACCGCATGCGGATCACGGACGCGTCCACCGGGGGCAGTGAGCCCACCGATGGGGTCACCGCGCCCGCGGCCGAGGTGAAGGCCGAGGCCTGAGCAACCCCGCTCCGCGCCGCTGCCCGGTTCCCGCAGAGGGAGCCGGGCAGCGGCGTTCCGGCGGAAGGAGCCGCCCTACACTGAGCACGTGCCCGCAGCCCTCACCGTCGCCGACGTGCGCTTGAGCCTCGGCGGGAAGGTCGTGCTGGACGGGCTGAGCCTGACCGCCGCACCGGGCGAAGTGACCGCGGTGCTCGGCCCCAACGGCGCGGGCAAGACGACCATGATCCGGTGCTGCACGGGCCTGTTCAGCCCCGACCATGGACACATCGAGGTCCTCGGCGAGCCGGCCGGCAGCCCGTCGGCGAACGCACGGATCGGGCTGATGCCGCAGGCCGCGGGAGCCTGGTCGGGGGTGAAGCCCGTGGAGCTGCTCGGCTACCTCGCCTCGCTGTACGCCTCCCCGCTGCGTCCGGCCGACCTGATCGCCGCCCTCGGCATCGGCAGTTTCGCCAGCACCCCCTATCGCCGCCTCTCCGGCGGCCAGCAGCAGCTGGTGAACCTCGCCGGCGCGATCGTCGGACGCCCCGAGCTGGTCTTCCTCGATGAGCCGACGGCTGGCCTCGATCCGCACGCCCGCCGGCAGGTGTGGACGCTGGTCCGTGAGCTGCGCGCCGCCGGCGTCGCGGTCCTGCTGACCACCCACGCCATGGACGAGGCCGAACAACTCGCCGACCGCGTCGCGCTACTCAACGCCGGACGCCGGGTGGCCGCCGGAACGGTCGCAGAACTCACCGCGGAGAAGGGCCTGGAGGAGCTGTTCCTCGAGTTGACCACGCCGGGAGATCCGCGGTGAACGCGCTCGACCTCGCTCCTGCCGCCGCCCCGGCACCGCTGGTGCGGCGGATCGTCCACCACGCCCTGATGGAGACCCGGCTGGTCCTGCGGAACTCCGAGCAGCTCCTGCTGGCCCTGGTCATCCCGCTCGGCCTGATCGTGGCCGGCGTGCTGGTCGGCAATCGCTTCGGCGTCGCCCGGGAGCCGTTCGTGGCCTCGGTGATCGCGCTGGGCCTGTGGTCGAGCGGATTCACCTCTCCCGCCATCACGACAGCGTTCGAACGCCGCTACGGCGTCCTGGAGCGACTGGTGGCCACGCCGCTGCGGCGCGCCGACCTGCTCGCCGGAAAGGCGACGATGATCGCCCTGCTGGCGCTCGGACAGGCCGCCGTACTGGTGCTGGCCGGCCTGCTGCTCGGCTGGGCGCCGGCTCCCCTGGTCCCGCAGGTGCTGGTGACCGTCGCGGTCGTGCCGCTCGCCCTGGTCAGCTTCGCAGGCCTGGCACTCTCCCTCGCCGGGCGCGCGTCGGCAGAGCTCACCCTCGGCCTGGCGAATCTGGTCTACCTGCTGGGCGCCGCCGGCGGTCTGCTGGTGCCGGTGTCCACCTTCCCGGCGTGGGCGCAGCCGCTGGTCGGCCTGCTGCCGACCGCGGCGCTGGGCGAGACGCTGCGCGGCCTCGCCACCGGCGCGTTCGATCCCCTGCCGCTGCTGGTCGTGCTCGCCTGGGCCGTCGCAGCGGTAGCCCTGGCCAGAAAGGTGTTCCGATGGATCTCGTAGGCAGTCCCGCAGCGCTGCGACGCTGGGCGGTGGCCTCGCTGCTCGCCAATATGGGCATCGTGGTCACCGGGGGGCTGGTCCGCGTGACCGGCTCCGGTCTCGGCTGCCCGACCTGGCCGCAGTGCACGCCCGGCTCCTACGTCCCCCACGCCGCCGCCGACGTCCACGCGTTCATCGAGTTCGGCAACCGCATGCTCACCTTCGTGCTCGTCGTGATCGCGATCGGTACCTTCCTCGCCGCCTGGCGTGCCCGCGATGAGGCGGGACGGCCTCGCCGCCTCGTGCGTGGGCTCGCCCTCGGCGCAGCCCTCGGCATCCCCGCCCAGGCCGTGATCGGTGGCGTCTCCGTGCTCACCGGCCTCAACCCGTGGATCGTCGGGCTCCACCTGGTGCCGTCGGTGGCCCTGATCGTGCTCTGCGTCGTGCTTGTGCACGAGACCTGGCCCGTGCCGCCGGTGGCGGTACGACCGCTCGCCCGGCTGCTCGTCCTGGCCGCCTCCGCGGTCGGCCTGCTCGTGATGCTGCTCGGCGTCATCGTCACCGGCGCCGGACCCAACTCCGGCGACGGTGGTGCTGCCCGCAACGGCCTCGACCTGGAAGCCGTCGCGCGCACGCACTCCCTCAGCGTGTGGCTGACGGTCGGACTGACCGTGGCGCTGATTGTGACCACGTCGGGTGCGCCGAGGGCGCGACGGGCCGTGCTCGTCCTGTTCGGCGTCGAACTCGCCCAGGGCCTGATCGGCTACGCCCAGTACTTCCTCGCCCTGCCGGCCGCACTGGTCGCCCTGCACATGCTGGGCACCACGGTGTTCGCCGCAGCCCTGGCGAACCTGTGGTGGCTCACCCGAAGGGCCTCAGGCGACGGCAGCCGGAACGGTCGTGCCAGGGAGCAGACAACCGAACGGTCCTGACCAGCGCGGCGGTCCCGCAGGGCGAGGGCTAGAAGATCAGCGGGTCGACAGCGGCGGCGATGAACACGACCGCGAGATAGCTGTTCGAGAGGTGGAACAGGCGCATCGGCTTGAGCGCGGCGTCCACGAGACCGCGACGGGCCCTCAGCAGAAGTGCCACCGCCTCGGCCAGCATGGCGGTGCCCGCGAGGGCCGCGACGGCCGGGTACAGCCAGCCGGTACCCGCCACCGGCCACAGCAGCAGGCTCACCGCGACGGTCAGCGCACTGTAGGCGAGGATCCGCCAGGCCACCCGCACCGGAGGTGCGACCACCGGCAGCATCGGCACGTGGGCGTTGAGGTAGTCCTCGCGGTAGCGCAGCGCGAGCGCCCAGGTGTGCGGCGGGGTCCAGGCGAAGACGATCGCGAACAGCACCAGCGGCGTCCAGGCCACCGAGCCGGTCACCGCGGTCCAGCCGATCAGCGGGGGGAAGCACCCGGCGATGCCGCCCCAGACGATGTTCTGGGCCGTGCGTCGCTTCAGCGCCATCGTGTACACGAACACGTAGTAGAGGTTCGCGACCAGCGCGAGCGCGGCGGAGAGCCAGTTCGCCGCCAGCCCGAGGATGAGCGTTGCAGCGATGCCGAGGGCGATGCCGAACGCCAGGGCACGACCGGGTTGCACCAGGTCGCGGACCATCGGACGCCGGCGCGTCCGGCGCATCCTTGCGTCGATGTCCGCGTCCAGCACCGAGTTGAACACGTTCGCGCTGCCGGCCGCGGCCGTGCCGCCGAGCAGCGTCCAGACCACCAGCTGCCAGTCCGGGAACCCGCCGGCGGCGAGAAACATCGCCGGGATCGTTGTGACCAGGAGGAGTTCGATGATCCGCGGCTTGGCCAGCGCGACGTACGCCAGCACCACCGACCGCCAGTCGCCGGGCGCCAGGGCGGCCAGCGGCGCGCCCTCCTCGGCAGGTTTCATGCGCTCCCCGATCTGGTGTGGCAAGGTCCTCGGCAGTTTAGCCACGATCCCGTGCCGACGGCGATGCCCCTCCAGCCGCGCTCGGAGTGCTTGTACGCTCGCAGTCGTGAACCCGCTTCGTGACTCGCGTGACCCGCGCCTGCCCCGGATGGCCGGCCCGTCGGCCCTGGTGCTGTTCGGCGTCACCGGAGACCTCGCGCGCAAGAAGCTGTTGCCCGCGATCTACGACCTCGCCAACCGCGGCCTGCTGCCGCCCGGCTTCGGCATCGTCGGCTTCGCCCGCCGCGACTGGGCGGCCGAGCACTTCGCCCAGCTCGTCTCGGACGCCGTCCACGAGCACGCCCGCACCGAGTTCCGCGAAGACGTCTGGAAGCAGCTGCAGGAAGGCATCCGGTTCGTCCCCGGTGAGCTCAGCGACAACGACGCGTTCGCCCAGCTCAAGGCGACCCTGACCGACCTCGACGAACGACAGGGCACCGGCGGCAACCACGCGTTCTACCTCTCGGTTCCACCGAAGGCCTTCGATGTCGCCGTCGCCCAGCTGCGCCGGCACGGGCTGGCGGACCGGCCGAAGGGTTCCTGGCGGAGGGTCGTGATCGAGAAGCCGTTCGGACACGACCTGGCCAGCGCGCGCCAGCTGGAGAAGAAGCTCTCCCGGGCGTTCGAGCCGTCCAGCATCTTCCGGATCGACCACTACCTGGGCAAGGAGACGGTCCAGAACCTCCTGGCCTTCCGGTTCGCGAACACCATGTTCGAGCCGATCTGGAACCGCAACTACATCGACCACGTCCAGATCACCATGGCCGAGGACATCGGCATCGCGGGTCGCGCCGGCTACTACGACGGCATCGGCGCCGCACGGGACGTGATCCAGAACCACCTGCTGCAGTTGCTCGCCCTGACCGCGATGGAGGAGCCGGCATCCTTCGACGCGAACCAGCTCAGCATGGAGAAGCGCAAGGTGCTCGCCGCAGCCCGGGTGCCCGCCGACCTGGACGCCCACAGCGCCCGTGGCCAGTACTCGGGCGGCTGGGCCGGCGGCATCGAGGTGCCGGGCTACCTGGAGGAACAGGGCATCCCCGGCGACTCGCGCACCGACACCTACGCAGCGATCCGGGTGGACATCGACAACCGCCGCTGGGCCGGAGTGCCGTTCTACCTGCGCGCCGGCAAGCGGCTGCCCCGCCGGGTCACCGAAGTGGCGCTGAACCTGCGCCCGGCGCCGCACCTGCCGTTCGACGGCACGGATGTCCGCTCGCTCGGCACGAACGCGCTCGTGCTGCGGATCCAGCCGGATGAGGGCATCACCCTGCGTTTCGGGGCCAAGGTACCGGCCACGCCGATGGAACTGCGCGATGTGAACATGGACTTCGGCTACGGAACCTCGTTCGCGGAGACCAGCCCCGAGGCGTACGAGCGGCTGCTGCTCGACGTCCTGCTCGGCTCGGAACCGCTGTTCCCGCAGCCGGCAGAGGTCGAGCTGGCCTGGGAGATCCTCGACCCGGTGCTCGACCGGTGGGCAGAGAAGGAGGCCCCACCCGAGTCCTACCCGTCCGGTAGCTGGGGGCCGCAGTCCGCGTTCGACATGCTCGCGCGCGACGGCTTCAGCTGGCGTCGTCCCTGAGAGGAGCAGTCGATGATCGTCAAACTCAGCACGACCAATGCCGCCGAGGTGCAGCAGGCCATCGCCAACGCGCGACACCACGTCGGGGCCTCCTCCGGCCTGGTCTTCACCCTGGTGGTGGTGGCCGAACTGGCCGAGTACGACCGTGCCATGGAGGCCTGCATGGAGGCGGGACGCGAGCACCCGTCCCGGATCCTGCTCCTGACCAACGGCCGCGCCCGCGCCGACCGCATGGACGCAGAGGTGCAGGCCGGCGAGGGCGCGCCGGGCGAGATCATCGCGCTGAAGTTCCACGGCGTGCTGCAGAAGCATCGCGAGTCGGTTGTGCTGCCGCTGCTGCTGCCGGACCTCCCGGTGATCGTGTGGTGGCCCGGACGCTCGCCCAAGGCCCCCGGCCTCGACCCGATCGGACGGCTGGGAACGCGTCGGATCACCGATGCGATGGGCGACCCGAACCCGATCGGTGCGCTCGAAGTGCGCGCCCGCAACTACTGCCCCGGCGACACCGACCTGACCTGGACGCGGATCACCCGCTGGCGCGGCCTGCTCGCCGCCGCACTGGACGCCTACCCGATGGAGGTGAGTCGGGTCGCTGTGTCCGCCGCCCCGGAGAACGCGGCCGGCACTCTGCTGGCGGCGTGGCTCGCGGATCGCCTCGACGTGCCGGTGAGCGTGGACCGAGACATTCCCGGAGTGGGCATCACCGGAGTGGTGCTCGGTTCGGTCGATGACGAGATCCGGGTCACCAGGACCGATGGCAACCTGGCCACGTTCTCCGCACCGGGCCTGCCCCAGCGGCTCGTCGCACTCCCCCGCCGCGACCTGAACACGCTGCTCGCCGAGGAACTGCGCCGTATGGACGATGATCCGATCTACGCTGAAGCCATGGCAGCTCTCGTCCGGCGACTCGACAAGGCCGCAGACCGCGGGAGAGGGCGCCCGGCATGAGCGCAGCGCAGCCCCAGGTCGTCCGGTACGCCGACGCGGCCGAGCTCGCCGACCACGCCGCGGCGAGGCTGCTCTCCACGCTGATCGAGCTGCAGGATGACGGGCACGTCGTCCAGGTCTGCCTCACCGGCGGGCGGATCGCACACGCGGTCTATGCCCTGCTCGGGGAGCAGGTGGGCGACTCGACCCTCGACCCGGCCCGGCTGGAGTTGTGGTGGGGCGACGAACGCTTCGTTCCCACCGGCGACCCGGAGCGCAACGCCGGCCCCACTCTTGCCCTGCTGGCCGGGCACTTTCCGCTCGACCCGTCCCGAACCCACCCGATGCCGAGCGCGGACGGAGTGATCGACGCGGCGGCGTCGGCTGCCACCTATGCCAAGGAGTTGGGCGACACGCGTTTCGACCTGTGCCTGCTGGGCCTGGGACCGGACGGCCACGTCGCCTCGATCTTCCCGAACCATCCCTCCAGCGAGCCCACGACCCAGCCGGTGATCGGGGTGAGCGACGCCCCCAAGCCGCCGCCGGAGCGGATCAGCCTGACCATCCCGACCCTGAACGAGTCGAGTCAGGTGTGGTTCCTGGTCAGCGGCGCGGAGAAGTCGAACGCGCTGTCCCGCTCGCTCGCCGGTGACACCAGCCTCCCCGCCGGACGGGTTGCCGGACGCGAGCGCACGCTGTGGCTGGTGGACCAGGCCGCCGCGTCAGAACTGCCCTACTTCGACTGCGCTCAGTAAATGACCTCGCCGGCCGCCCGGCGGGCCCGCAGCGCGTCCAGCGCCTCAGCGAGGATCGCAACGGCCTCCGCGTCCGTGCGACGCTCCTTCACGTAAGCCAGGTGGGTCTTGTACGGCTGGGTCTTCGGCGGGGGCGGCGGGTTCTCGGAGTCGAGGTTCGCAGGGAGGCCGCACCGCGGGCAGTCCCAGGTCTCGGGGACCGCCGCGTCCGCGGCGAAGGCCGGACGGGTCTCGTGCCCGTTCGCGCAGAAGTAGGAGACGTAGAGCCTGGGCGCGGCGTCGCCGCGCTCCGCCTCTCCCATCGGACCGGCGCCGACCCGGCTGCCTCGAATCGCACTTCCACCAACCACGTGCCTTGACTCCTTGCTGCGAGAGCGATCAGACGGGCCTCAGCCCAGGGCCCCGACTTCGGGGAAGTACCGGTAAAGGACGAGCAGGCCGACAATGCTGGCCAGCCAGACCAGGCCGACGGTGATGGTCAGCCGGTCAAGGTTGCGCTCTGCCACCGACGTGCCACCCATGCCCGTGGTCATGCCGCCGCCGAACAGGTCGGACATGCCGCCACCGCGGCTCTTGTGCAGCAGGATGAACAGGGCCAGGACGGCGCTGGTCAGGATCAGGACGATGGACAGCGTCACGATCGGCCAGGTCATCAGGGGGAGCAGGGTCACCGGAGAATCCTAACTCACGCGGTGCCGCAGCACCGAAACGGCGAGGGATCCCAGACCCGCACAGAGACCGCCGGACGGTCCGGTCACACCGAGGGCCAGCCTCTGCGCCCTGAGCCCCACCACAGGGTGGGCGCTCGGCGCGGAGGCTGGCCCTCGACGGACTCGACCGTTGTCAGAGCTCCACGGCGTAGAACATGACGATCTTGGCGAACTCCTCAGCGTTCAGGCTCGCCCCGCCGACCAGGGCGCCGTCCACGTCGGGCTGCGCCATGATCTCGGCGACGTTGTTCGCCTTGACCGAGCCGCCGTACTGGATCCGCACGGACTCGCCCTCCGCCGCGCCGAAGGTCTCGGTGACGTAGCCACGGATCGCTCCGCACACCTCCTGGGCGTCCTCGGGAGTGGCCACTTCACCGGTGCCGATCGCCCAGACCGGCTCGTAGGCGATCACGGACGCACCGACCTGCTCCGCGGTCAGCGGTGCGAGGCAGTCCTCGAGCTGGCTGAGCACATGCTCGACGTGGGTCCCCTGCTTGCGGATCTCCAGCAACTCGCCGCAGCAGATGATCGGGGTCATTCCGGCCTCGAAGACCGCCTTGGCCTTGGCGCCGATCAGTGCGTCGGTCTCGTCGTGGTACTGGCGGCGCTCGGAGTGCCCGACCACCACGTAGCTGCAATTCAGCTTCGCCAGCATGTCCGCCGAGATCTCGCCGGTGTACGCGCCGGAGGCGTGCTCGGAGACGTCCTGCGCCCCGAACTTCAGCGGCAGCTTGTCACCCTCGACCAGGGTCTGCACGGTCCGGATGTCCGTGAACGGCACGATCACCGCCGCCTCCGACTTCTCGGCGACGTACTTCGCGTCGGCCAGCGTCCAGGCCAGCTTCTGCACCAGCCCGGTGGCCTCGACGTGGTTGAGGTTCATCTTCCAGTTGCCAGCCATCAATGGCGTACGCGCCATGTCACTCCCCTTCCAGGACTGCAAGCCCGGGTAGCACCTTGCCCTCCAGGTACTCCAGGGACGCGCCGCCGCCGGTCGAGATGTGACCGAAAGCATCGTCGCTGAAGCCGAGGTTGCGGACGGCCGCGGCGGAGTCGCCACCACCGACCACGGTGAAGGCCGCTGTGTCTGCCAGCGCCTTCGCGATCGCCGCCGTACCCTGAGCCAGCTCCGAGATCTCGGAGACGCCCACGGGGCCGTTCCAGAACACCGTCCGGGCGCCAAGGATTGCCTCGGCGAACAGCACCTCTGTCTGTGGGCCGATGTCCAGCCCCATCTGGTCGGACGGGATGGCGTCCGCGGCGACCTCGGTGACCGGACCGTCCACGGTGCGGGCAGCGAAGTCCATCCCGGTGGCCACCCGGACGTCGACCGGCAGCAGGATCTGCTTGCCGGTGGCTGCGGCCTGCTCGAGGTACCCCGCGCAGGTGTCGACCTTCTCCGCGTCCAGCAGCGAGTTGCCGATCTCGTAGCCCTTCGCCTTGAGGAAGGTGTAGGCCATGCCGCCGCCGATGATCAGGGTGTCGGCGACCTTCAGGAGGTTGTCGATCACGGCCAGCTTGTCGGCGACCTTGGCGCCACCGAGCACGACCACGTAGGGGCTGGCGGGGTGCTCGGTGAGCTTCTTGAGCACCTCGACCTCCTTGGCCACAAGGAAGCCGGCCGCATTCGGCAGCAGCCTGGCCACGTCGTAGACCGAGGCCTGCTTGCGGTGCACGACGCCGAAGCCGTCGGAGACGAACACGTCGCCCAGAGCGGCGTACTTCGCCGCGAGTTCCTCGCGCTCGGCGTCGACCTTGGACTCCTCGGCCGGCTCGTAGCGCACGTTCTCCAGCAGGACGATCGCGCCCTCGGCCATGCCCGCGACGGCGGCGGTGGCCTCCTCGCCGACCACGTCCGCGGCCAGCGTGACCTCCGCGCCGATCAGCTCGCCGAGCCGCTTGGCGACCGGGGCGAGCGAGTACTTGGGATTGACCTGTCCCTTCGGCCGGCCCAGGTGCGCCATCACGACCACCTTCGCGCCGGCGTCCTTGAGCAGGGTCAGGGTCGGCAGCGCCGCCCGGATCCGGCCATCGTCGGTGATGGTCTCCCCGTCCAGCGGGACGTTGAAGTCGCAGCGGATCAGGACGCGCTTGCCCTTCAGGTCACCGAGGTCCTTGACTGATTTCACCTCTTGCCTTTCTTGCCGTTGTCGCATGAAGAGACGGGCCGGCCCGCAACGCGGACCGACCCGTCATGGTTCATCAGAGCTTGGAGCCCACCAGCACGGTCAGGTCGACCAGCCGGTTGGAGTAACCCCACTCGTTGTCGTACCAGGAGACGACCTTCACCTGGTTGCCGATCACCTTGGTCAGCGGAGCGTCGAAGATGCTGGACAGCGGGTAGGTCTCGATGTCCTTGCTGACGATCGGGTCCTCGCTGTACTCCAGGATCCCCTTCAGCGGGCCCTCGGCAGCAGCCTTGACGATCGCGTTGATCTCCTCGACGGTGGTCTCGCGCGCGGCCTCGAAGGTGAGGTCGGTGACCGAGCCGGTCGGCGTCGGCACGCGCAGCGCGTAGCCGTCCAGCTTGCCCTTCAGCTCCGGCAGGACCAGGGCGACAGCCTTGGCGGCACCGGTGGTGGTCGGGACGATGTTCAGGGCGGCGGCGCGGGCGCGACGCAGGTCCTTGTGCGGGGCGTCCTGCAGGTTCTGGTCCTGGGTGTAGGCGTGGATGGTGGTCATCAGGCCCTTGACGATGCCGATGCCGTCATTCAGCGCCTTGGCCAGCGGAGCCAGGCAGTTCGTAGTGCAGGACGCGTTGGAGATGATGTTGTGCGCGGCCGGGTCGTACAGGCTGTCGTTGACGCCCATGACGATGGTGATGTCCTCGTTCTTCGCAGGCGCGGAGATGAGCACCTTCTTTGCACCGGCGTCGATGTGCGCCTTGGCCTTGGTCGCGTCGGTGAAGAAACCGGTCGACTCGATGACGATGTCGACACCCAGCTCGCCCCAGGGCAGGTTTGCCGGATCGCGCTCCTCGAACGCCTTGATCTCCTTGCCGTCCACGTAGAGGGCCTTCTCGTCGTACGTGACCTCGCCCGGGAAGCGGCCCAGGATCGAGTCGTACTTGAGCAGCTGCGCGAGGGTCTTGTTGTCGGTGAGGTCGTTGACGGCCACCACGTCGAGATCGGCGCCGGAGGCGACGAGGGCACGGAAGTAGTTGCGGCCGATCCGGCCGAAGCCGTTGATACCAACCTTGACGGTCATGTTGTGAGGGTCTCCTTTGCGAACCGGTGTCCAGCGGCGGGCAGTGCGGCCCAGCCGTGTTCAGGTTCCACCCTAGCGGTTCACGATGCGCCCGGTTGCCGGAGCCTCCGATCCGGAATTGTGCTCCGTGACCGTCGCGATCCCTCTGTCCAGGAGCCCCGCTGGCGCGGTGCCTTTCAAGACTCCTCCGCCGGACCGGCTGACGCCGCTCAGGCGTCGTCGTCTAGCAGGTCGGGGGTCAGCCCCGCCTCCGTGTTCGGGATTCCGAGCTCGTCCGCGCGCTTGTCCGCAGTCGCCAGCAGCCGTCGGATCCGGCCGGCGACCGCGTCCTTGGTCAGCGGGGGGACGTGCAGCTGGCCGAGCTCCTCCAGGCTCGCCTGCTTGTGCTCCAGACGGAGCTGACCGGCCACGAGCAGGTGCTCGGGAATGTCGTCGCCGAGGATCTCCAGCGCCCGCTTGACCCGGGCGCCTGCGGCGACGGCGGCGCGGGCCGACCGACGCAGGTTGGCGTCGTCGAAGTTCGCCAGCCGGTTGGCCGAGGCCCGCACCTCGCGGCGCATCCGCCGATCCTCCCAGGCGAGCACCGTCTCGTGCGCGCCGAGTCGGGTCAGCATCGCCGAGATCGCATCGCCGTCGCGGATCACGACCCGATCGATACCGCGTACCTCCCGCGCCTTCGCGCTGATCCCCAGCCGCCGGGCCGCGCCGACGAGCGCCAGGGCGGCCTCCGAGCCGGGGCAGGTGACCTCCAGCGCCATCGACCGGCCGGGCTCGGTGAGCGAGCCGTGGGCGAGGAACGCACCCCGCCACGCCGCGACCGAGACGTCCAGGCCACCGTTGACGACCTGTACCGGCAGACCGCGGACGGGGCGGCCACGCGGATCGATCAGACCGGTCTGGCGGGCCAGTGACTCACCGTCCCGGATCAGCCGGACGACGTAGCGGGTGCCGCGGCGCAGGCCGCTGCCGGTGATCACGACGAACTCGCAGGTGAACCCGAACAGCTCGGCGATCGCCGTGCGCAGCCGACGGGCGGCCGCACCCGTGTCCAGCTCTGCCTCCACCACGATCCGCCCGCCTGCGATGTGCAGGCCGTTGGCGAACCTCAGCAGGGCGGCCACCTCGGCCTTGCGCAGTTCGGGCTTCGCCACCTCCAGGGTGGCGAGCTCCGACTTCACCTGCTGCGTCATTGCCATGTGGTCCTGGGCTGCCTTTCGCTGGAGGGGATGACGGGTGCGCTTAGCCTACAGACCCATGATCCCGGCATAAACCGCGGCGAGCAGGTAGGGATCATGCCGGGGCGATCCGTCCCGCATCCGGACGGGCGCAACCACCAACTGCGCGCCCAGGGACTCGACGAAGGTCGACAGGTGCGGATCATCCCTGCTGAAGGACGGGTCGGCGACGACCACATCGAACCGTAGCTGCGGAGCGTGCTCTGCGAGCACCTCGATGTGCCGCGACGCCGTGTACGCCGGTGTCTCGTCGTCGGTCGGTACCAGGTTCAGCGCGAGGATGCGCCGGGCGCGGGAGGTTCCGATGGCCTCGAGAAGTTCGGGCACCAGCACGTGCGGGATCACCGAGGAGTACCAGGAGCCGGGGCCGAGCACGAGGTAGTCCGCAGCGTGGATCGCCCGCAGGGCTTCGGGGACCGCCGGCGGATCGCTCGGGGTGAGCCGAACGACGCCGATCTGGCCGGTGGCGAGCGCGACCGCCTCCTGTCCGACCACTACCGTGACCTCGTCGGGGCGGGCCGGGTCGGCACCGATCATGTCCGCCTCGATCACCAGCGGGACCGCAGCCATCGGCAGCACGCGTCCCTCGACGTGCAACATCGATGCGACCATGTCGAGCCCTGCGACCGGATCGGCCAGGGTCTGCCACAGCCCGGCGATGAGCAGGTTGCCGATGCTGTGCCCGCCCAGTGGCCCGTCCCCGGGGAACCGCGACTGCAGCACCTCGGCCCAGGCCCGACCCACCTCGTCATCACCGCAGAGCGCCGCGAGGGCCATCCGCAGGTCGCCGGGCGGCAGGATCGGGAACTCCTCCCGCAGCCGACCCGACGACCCCCCGTCGTCGGCCACGGTGACCACCGCGGTGAGCCGATGGGTGAGCTGGCGCAGCGCGGTCAGGCTTGCGGCGAGGCCGTGGCCGCCACCGAAGGCGACCACCGCGGGCGGTTGGCGGAATGCACTCATGCGGAGTTCCCGCGGAGTTTCCCTGGGAGACGCGATGGAGCGGAAGAACCCCGTGAGGTAGTCCGGGAAGTCATTCGGCGGAACCCTGCCCGGCAGGAGTCACTCCGCGGGAGTCTCACTCCAGCCCCAGATCCCGGTGCACGACCTCGGTGCGGACGCCCTGCTCCGACAGCCGCCTGGCGAGCTCCTCGACCAGGGCGGTCGAGCGGTGCTTGCCCCCGGTGCAGCCGATGGCGACGGTGGCGTGACGCTTGCCCTCGCGAACGTAGCCCGGCCGGATCAGTCCGATCAGGCCCAGCGCGTGCTCGAGGAAGGGCCCGGCGTCCGGCTGGCCGAGGACGTAGGCGGAAACGGGCTGGGCGAGCCCGGTCTGCGGCCGCAACGCCGGCACCCAGTGGGGATTGGGCAGGAACCGAGCGTCGAGGACGAGGTCCGCGTCGATCGGGATGCCGTTCTTGAAGCCGAACGACATCAGGGTCAACTGCAGTTCGGTCTCGTCGGGGTCCGCGAACGCCTTGGCCACCCGTGCGGTCAGCTCATGGATGTTGATCGAGGTCGTGTCGATGACCAGATCCGCGCTGGCCCGCAAGCCGGCGAGCATCTTGCGCTCCTTCTGGATGCCGTCGAGCAACCGCCCGGAACCTTGCAGCGGAAGGGGCCTGCGAACCGACTCCTGGCGGCGAACGATCGTCTCGTCACTGGCGTCCAGGAAGAGGATCTGCGGCACCACGCCGCTCTCCCCCAGGGTCGTGAACGCCGCCGGAATCCGCCGGAAGTCGGAACGGCTGCGCACGTCCAGCAACACCGCCACCCGGCTGAACTGGCGTTCCCTGCTGACGTCGATCAGTTCGGGCAACATGCTCGGCGGCAGGTTGTCGACCACGAACCAGCCAAGGTCCTCCAGTGCGTGCCCGGCGGTGCGTCGCCCTGCCCCGGACATGCCCGTGATGACGAGCAGCTCGACAGGGGGTGCGAGGTCGTTCATGAGGTCATTATCGCGTCGGGGACGCCTACTCCTGCAGGACCTCGCCGGTGGTGACATTGATCGCCACCGGAGCCTCCTGCCCGGCGAGAGCCTCCTTGATCGCCGCGGCAGTGCGCGGACCGATGCCCGGCACTTCCGCGATCTGCTCCGCGGTCGCCGCGCGCAGCTTGCGTAGCGACCCGAAGGAGCTGATCAGGGCCTTGCGGCGGATCTCGCCGAGCCCGGGCACCTCGTCCAGCAGCGACTCGACCATGGACGCGCTGCGCCGGCTTCGGTGGTGGGTGATCGCGAACCGGTGGGCCTCGTCACGGACGCGCTGCAGCAGGTACAGGCCCTCGCTGGCTCGGGGCAGGATCAGCGGGTACTCCTCGCCGGGCAGCCACACTTCCTCCAGCCGCTTCGCCAGCCCGCACAGCGCCACGTCGACGATGCCCAGCTCGGCCAACGCCCGCCCGGCCGCCGCTACCTGGGGTGCGCCCCCGTCCACCACGACCAGGGACGGGGCGTAGGCGAACTTCCGCGGCGCGCCGGTGGTCGGGTCGACCAGCAGCGGGCCGGACTCCGGATCGGAGTCGGCCTCGGCCCGCTTCCGCTCCTCGATCAACCGGGTGAATCGTCGGGTGATCACCTCGTGCATGGCGCCCACGTCGTTGCTGCCCTCCACGGTGCGGATCACGAAGCGGCGGTACTCGCTCTTCCGGGCGAGGCCGTCCTCGAAGACGACCATCGAGGCGACCACCTCCGTGCCCATGGTGTGGGAGATGTCGTAGCACTCGATCCGCAGCGGCACCTGGGGGAGGTCGAGCGCCTCCTGCAACTCCTCCAGCGCACGGTTGCGGGTGGAGAGGTCGCTGGCCCGGCGGATCTTGTGCAGAGCAAGAGCGTCCGCTGCGTTGCGCGCGGCGGTCTGCAGCAGTGCGGCCTTGTCACCCCGCTGGGGCACCTTCAGTCGCACCCGGCCTTCGCGCTGCTCGCCGAGCAACTGGGCGAGCACGTCGGCCGAGGCCGGCAGGGTGGGCAGCAGCACCTGAGGAGGGATCGCGTCGGCGTCGACGTCGGCATAGAGCTGCAGCAGGAACTGCTCCAGCAGCGCGCCGGTGTCGGCATCGTCGCTGCGCTCGGCCACCCAGCCGCGCTCCCCCCGCACCCGACCGTCACGGACGTGGAACACCTGAACGGACACCTCGAGCGGATCCTCGGCCAGGGCAACCACATCGGCGTCGGTGCCGTCGCCGAGCACGATCGCGTTCCGCTCCGTGGCCTGACGGAGTGCGGCCAGTTGGTCGCGCAGCACCGCAGCGCGTTCGAACTCGAGGTTGGAGGACGCGACGAACATCTCCGACTCGAGGCGCCGGACCAGTGCCGCGGTGCGCCCGGCGAGGAAGTCGCACACGTCCTCGACGAGATCGCGATGGGCTTCGGCGTCGATCCGACCCACGCACGGCGCGGAGCACTTGCCGATGTAGCCCATCAGGCACGGACGCCCGGAGGCGTGCGCGCTGTTGAACACACCCTTCGTGCAGGAGCGCATCGGGAACACCCGCAGCAGCGAGTCGATCGTGTCCCGGATCGCCCACGCCTGTGCGTAGGGCCCGAAGTAGCGGGTGCCCTTGCGCTTGCTGCCGCGGCCGACGAAGACCCGCGGGAACTCCTCCGACCAGGTGACCGCCACCCAGGGGTAGGACTTGTCGTCGCGATACTTGATGTTGAACCGGGGCTCGTACTGCTTGATCCAGGTGTATTCGAGTTGCAGCGCCTCGAGTTCGTTGCGCACCACC
>ERZ724513.651-NODE-651-length-17348-cov-4.771989_pt1 | contig 17348 bp, 19 predicted proteins | sample MGYA00376046_ERZ724513 | MGnify/ENA primary metagenome ERZ724513 (study PRJEB28724, sample SAMN07190883) | activated sludge metagenome | isolation source: activated sludge of sewage treatment plant in Hong Hong | place: Hong Kong | collected 2016-03-17 ...
TGGTGGGTGGCCGTCGGAGGCTGTGGGTCGCACGAGCGTTGACATCGCGTTGACACGCGCCGCCAACGGAGCCGGCCAGAATGACTACTCGCTGCCACACGCCGGCTGGACGCCCTGGGCGCACCCTGGAACGCTTGGCAGCGGACGAGGACCATCGGGATGCCGGCGCCAAACCGGGCCGCACGAACGACTACAGGAGCGGACGGCATCGGGCGACGAACTTCGGGATCGTTCTGTCCAGCCGCTGGAGAGAGAGGGTCGGCGTGAATCGGTGGACGACGGCGTCGCGCTGCCGCCTCGACGAGGGCCTGGGCGACACGTTCGGGTTCGTGGGCGGCGCGTCGGCGTGGACGATCGCGACCCGCACGATCACGATGCGCCGTACGGCCTGAGTTCCTGAGCGTGCGTGGCGAGCTCATCGAGCGCCCGCCGGGACTGCTCATCTTGGCGGTTGTAGCAGGCGACGACGTCGACCAGACGGACCCGATCACCGACGCAGACGTCGAGCCACACCCCACCCCGCGAGAGCCAGGATGAACGCCACCACGAAGAAGGTCGCCGTGCTCGGCAGGGTGTTGCCCCAGAAGTTGCCGGGTTGTGCGAGCAGGGCGCCGATGACTCCGCCGGCGACTGCTACGAGCCAGACGGCGAGTGGGATGCGCAGTAGGTTGGCCGAGCGCTGGTTGGTCGAGGTCGTTGTCATGGTTGCTCCTTGGTCGAGTGGTGCCTCTCAGAATTCGTGAGGTCGTCGGCGTTGTCGTCCAACGGCGCGGTGAATGCGCGTCAGACCTGGGTCTGACGGGACGGTCCCCTTCCGGTCGGACGACCGTGCGCCGGACGAGCGCTACCGTTCGCACCAATGCGGTCACTTCCCCGGTCCACCTTCTGGGCACCGCCTTGGGGAGACGTCGTGATTGCCGCGGCGATGACCGGTTACGGCCTCTACGACGTGCTCGCGAACCACGCCTGGGCGGGACGTCCGCTCGTCGACGCCTTGCTGGTGACTGTGATGACGACCTCGCTTGCGTTCCGGCGGGTGGTGCCCATGGCCGTCATGGTCGTTGTCGGGACGTCGCTCGCGGTCGCCGGGGTGCTGTACGGCAGCGCGCAGGCCTGGTCGACGATGTTCCCCTTCATCGTGGCCGTCTACTCGGTGGCCGCCTACCACTCGTCCATCCGTGCGGCGTTGCCGGTGGTGGCGGCCACGATGCTGGTCCGCGACCATTTCGACCCGTTCGTCCGCACTCTGCGCGACCGCGACTTCACGATCACCATCACATTGTTGAGCGTCCTCGCCGGTCTGGAGGGCCGACGGCTCCGACAGCGACAGGTGGTCCTCGACGACCGTGCCGAAACGCTCCGGCGCGAGGAGCAGGCCATCGCCGACGCCGCAGCAGCAGCCGAGCGGGAGAACATCGCCCGCGAGTTGCACGACATCATCTCGCACGGGCTGGGACTGATCGTGCTGCAGGCCGGCGCAGCCGAACAAGTGCTGGCCACCGATCCCGCAGCCGTGAGAGAGGTGCTGTCGTCCATCCGCACCACCGGGCAGGAAGCGGTCGGCGAGTTGGGCGCCATGCTCGGGACGATGCGACAGCGAGCCGAACCGGTCCGTGAGCCCCAACCCACGCTCGACGACATCGGCCGACTCGTCGAGCGCTCTCGCCGCGCAGGCGCCGACGTCACATTGGCGCTCCGCCTCGGCGGTCCACCACCATCCGCGGCGCTGCAGGTGTCGGCCTACCGTGTCGCTCAAGAAGCGCTCACGAACGCCTTCAAACACGCGCCGGGCGCCCGCGTCGACGTATGCGTGGCCTCGACCGACCGCCAACTCGAAGTGCACGTCATCGACAACGGAACAGCATCCCGCGCGACGGTCGGCAGCCGGCGCGGGCTCGCCGGGCTCGCCGAGCGGGTGTCGGTGTTCGGCGGCTCGTTCCACGCCGGTCCCCGCACCGAGGGCGGCTGGAAGGTCCTTGCGACATTCCCGATGCGGCGATGAACGGCCACCCAAGCGACCCGCGACCGATCACCGTGGTGATCGCCGACGACCAGACCATGGTGCGCAGCGGACTGCGCATGATCCTCGACGCGCAGGACGGCATCGAAGTTGTTGGCGAGGCGGCCGACGGTGCCGCCGCGATCAAACTCGTCGAGGAGCTCGATCCCGACGTGGTGCTGATGGACATCCGCATGCCCGTGCTCGACGGCATCGCCGCCACCAAACAACTGGTCGCCAGCGGCTCCAGGACCCGCATCCTCGTTCTCACCACCTACGCAGTCGACGAGAACGTCTACGACGCGCTCCGCGCCGGTGCCGCAGGGTTCTTCGCCAAGACCGACCACCCCGACCACATCGTCAACGCGGTCCGCTCCGCCACCGACGTCGATCGTCAGCTCGGACCCGGGGTCACCGAGCTGCTCCTTCAACAGTTCCTCGCCGCCGGCACTCCGCGAATCGCCCCACCAGAACCGGCCGAGCTTCGTCTGCTCACCGAACGCGAACGAGAGATCCTCGTGCTCATCGGCATCGGTCGCAACAACACCGAGATTGGCCACCAGCTCCTCATCGGCGAATCAACCGTCAAGACCCACATCACCCGGATCTTCTCCAAGCTGCATCTGCGCGACAGAGTGCACGCCGTCGTGTACTGCTATACGCACGCGCTCGTGCCGCCCGAGGGATGATCTCTTCCGGGGTCGTGCACTGAACCGATAGTCAGGACAGGCCGGCTTCCCTGGCCTTGAGCACTGCTTCGGTACGGTCGGCGACAGCGAGCTTGGTGAGTACGTTCGACACGTGGTTGCGGACGGTCTTCGGTCGGATTCCGAGGATGCGGCCGATCTCGGGGTTGTGAAGGCCGCGGCCGAGCAGCCCGAGAACCTCGCGCTCGCGGTCGGTCAGCTCGGGGAACAGTCGAGCGCTGGACTGGTGAGGATTCGCGAAGTAGCCGAGCACTCGTTCTGCGAGTCCTGGGCCGAAGACCGCGTCTCCGCGGGCGACCGACCGGACGGCCCGGACCACGTCGGACGGGTCGCTGCCTTTCAGGACGTAACCGCGTGCTCCGGCGCGTACCGCAGCGAACACGGTGTCGTCGTCGTCGGACATGCTCACGACGAGAACGGCGAGATGCGGCGTGGAGGCGACGAGGCGGCGGGTGGCGTCGATGCCAGTCATGCCGGGCATCGCAAGGTCCATGATGACAACGTCCGGCTGCACCTCGGCGACGATGCGCAGTGCTTCCGCCCCGTCGGCCGCTTCGCCGGTCACGCGGATGCGGGCCGCCTCGAGCATGGCGCGCATGCCCTGTCGGACCACGGGGTGGTCGTCGACGACCACCGTCTCGATCGGTGCTTCCGCATCGGCGATCGGCTCGTCGGTCATGATGCGGCAACCGGGAGTTGCACTGTGACTCGGGTACCGCCACCGTGACGCGCGGTGAACAAGACGAGCCCGCCGAGCTCTTCGGCGCGCTGGCGCATCGATCGAAGGCCCACGCCAGCGGATCCAGGTCGATCCGGGCTGCAGGGGGGCTCGCCGTTCAAGCCGATGCCGTCGTCCTCGACGGTCATCACGACCTCCCCGCTCGCCACGCAAAGGGTGAGGCAGCACCGGCGCGCCCGTGCGTGGCGAGCCACGTTGGTGATGGCTTCGACACCGACCCGGTAGAGCACCACCTCTGCGGCAGCCGACAGTGATGAGCACTCCTGTTCGGTGAGGTCGACCTGCAGGTCGTACTCGACGCCGGCCGCGCCGAGCGTGCGGCGGGCATCGCTCGAGAGTGCTCGCACGAGACCCAGATCGTCGAGCGCACCAGGTCGGAGATCGTCGATGATTCGACGCAACTCGGTCACCGCGTCGGCTAGGTCAGCCTTCGTCTGCTCGAGGCCCTCGACCAAGGGGTGCGAGGCATCCGCCGCCATGCCGGGCGTGACCGCAAGTCGGGTCGCTTCCACCTGGTAGCTGATGCCGGTGAGTCGCGAACCGAGTCCGTCGTGAAGGTCCCGTCGCAGTCTTCGACGTTCGTCCTCGGCGGCAGTGACGAGCCGTTCCCGGGCCCGTTGGAGTTCGCCCGTCAGCAGTTCACTTCGGAGCAGCCACGCGGCGTTGGTCGCGATGGCTGCCAGGAGTGCGAACTCGTCCCGCCGGAGCGGCTCATGCGGGGATCGGCGAGCCACGACGAGCCGCCCACGCATATGTCGCCCGTCGAACATCGGCACCTCCTCGATCGGTGCTCCACGGGCCGAGCCGAACACGGCAACGCGCTCGAGGTGGCCACCGTCGTCGTGGCAGACGTCGAGCGCGACGTGATGCAACCGGAGCGACTGGGCGATCGCGCCGACCAGCTCGTCGAATGGCGCCGAGCTCGTCGATGCCGACACCGAGAGCGAGGCGAGCACCGACAGTGGGTCGTGTCGTTGACCGAAGAGCCGGCGGTCGAGAAGACGCTGGAGTTGGTTTCTGAGCGGCTGAAGGGCGATCGCTACCACCAACGCCACGGCCATCGTCGGGAGCCAATCGGATCGACCGGTGGTCCGGCCGATCCCAGCCACAGCAACGGCGTACGTGCCGACGACAACAGCAGACAGCGCCGAGTAGAGCACGGTCCTGTTGATCAGTAGGTCGATGTCCAACAATCGATGACGGACCACGGCGATGGCGACCACGATCGGAAGCCCCACCACGATGGGCGCCGGCGTCGTCCCGACCAACCATTCCGGCACGTCGCCAGCGAGATCAACGAGGTATTGGACGGCTATCGCAAGGAGTTGCACGACAACGATCCACACGATCCACCGGATGCGAGTCCTCGTCTCGGCCTCACCTCGCCGATAGCGCAGCCCGATGGAGACGACGGCGCCCAACGCCAGTGGCAACACGATGATCGTCAGCGCACGCGCGAAAGGCCCCACGGCTCGCAGAGCGGTGATCCCGACGGGATTGCGCAGCCCCGGATACTGGCCAGCGTCGAACGGGGACACGATGCCGAGAACCGTCAGCGTCGCGACTACCGCCAAGACGCCGGCCGCCGCCGGCGCCCACCGGCGACTCAGCAGGTGCCCGTCGGGGAACCAGAACAGGCTGACGACCATGAGCGGGAACCCGAGCGGCCAAAACGCCGACTCGGCGACGATCGCCCACGCCGACGCCGTGCCATGGCCCATGATGGCGAAACGGTCGTCGATGATCGCGCCGCCCAGACATTGCGCTGCACCACTCAGCAGGAAGATCCACCCGATCGGACTCCGCGGGCATCTTGTCGCCAGGACTGCCCCGACGACGGGCAGGACCAAGAGCAACTGGTGCAGCATGGCGTCACCCGGCCGGCCGAACCTCAGGTAGCCGAATCCGAGAATGCAGCCACCCAACGTGGTGACGACGGTCGCCGCCCACACTGTGCACTCTCCCCACCATGGGAGCCCGCCCTCCGACGTGCGCGTGGAATCCGCGTCGTGCTCGCCCGGGGCGTGGATGGACGTCAGCGACACGACCATCGACGAAGTATGACCTTCGCCGAGTCCCGCAGTCACGGGACACTGTCCCACCCGTCCCTGATCCTTGAAGGTGCGACAGCCGGGACAGGTCTCCCGAACGGCCCGGGACGATGTCGCTGTACGACGGGACGCCCAACAGACGACGCTCAGCCGCATGACCCTCAGCTCCTGGTTTCGTCAACGATCCCGCCCGACCCGACTCTTGGTCATCCTCGCCGTCTCCCTCGTCGTGTACACGCTGCTCGGCCGCCTGATTATCGGTGACTCCAAGAGCGGCGTGGCCGACGTTGCGTGGTTGCTGCAAATGGTCCTGCTCCTAGCGTGCATCGTTACCGCAGTCGTCGCGGTTACGTCGGGGATGCGGCGCCGCTCCACCCGGCGGACGGTGGCGCCATGAAGGCCGCACGCGTCGCCGTGGTGGCCCTCACGCTTCTCACGCAGGCCGTGGTTGCCACGACGCCCGCCGGTGCCACCTCCCAGGTCGCCAGCGACCGAGGCGAGCGCTGCCGGCGGCGCTGCATCCCGGTCGCGGCGATTCAGGCCGAACTCGACGCCGCCGTCGCCGCCGGCGTGCCAGGCATGGTCGTGTTCGTCCGTTCCGGCGACCAAGCCGCGACGATCACCGCCGGTGTCGGCGACGTCACGACAGCACGACCCATCCGCCGCGATGACCGATTCCGGATCGCGTCGATCACCAAGTCGTTCGTCGCTGCGCTCGTCGTGCGCCTCGCCCAGGACCACATGCTGCAACTCGACGACAGCGTCGCCCAGTACCTGCCCGAGTACTCGCTCGACCCCGCCATCACGATCCGCCAATTGCTTCAGCACACCAGCGGCCTGTTCGACATCGCCGACGACGAGGCGTGGATCGCCTCCGTTCTCGCCGACCCGACCCGAGCGTGGGCTCCCGAAGAACTGATCCCCATCGGCCTCGCGCACCCGCCGTACTTCGCGTCCGGGACGGGGTACCACTACTCCAACACCGGGTACATCCTGCTCGGGGCGCTCGTGAAACGCGTCACCCACGACGACATCTCCCTCGAGCTCCAGCGACGAGTCCTTGGACCGCTCGGCCTGGATGACACGTACGTGTCGCACAACGCTGAGATCCGCGGACACCACTCGCACGGCTACTCCCTGTCCCCCGATGGCCAGATCATCGACGTCACGACGCTCAACGCCACCTTCACCGGCGCTGCGGGCGACATCATCTCGACGGTCGGCGATATCGCGTCCTTCTACCGTGCACTGCTACGTGGCCGGATCGTCCAAGGTCGCTACCTCGCCGAGATGCTCTCCTTCCTCGACATCAACGATGATCCCGACGATGGCGTCGCTCTCGGCCTCTTCCGCTTTCCCGAGTCGTGCGACATCAAGACCATCGGCCACGGAGGCGGCATCTTCGGGTACTCCTCCGAGGCCCGCAACTCCGCCGATGCCACCGTGCAGGACATCGCCTTCGCAAACACCGACTCGATCCCCGAAGCCGCCTACCCACACCTCGCCGCCGCCGAGCGGCTCGCCGTCTGCGGCGCCAGCGGCTGAGACCGACCCTGCGACCGCAACCGCGTGCCGCGACGACGGCTCGGGTACCTCCGGGACGATGGGCTGACGCACCGTGCCAGTAGGTAACCCAGATCAGCGGCAACACGGACACCAGCGGTCGCTGCCGGTGCATCGCGGTCGTCGCCGCCTGCCGATCGAGGTAGCGGCCACCGAGCCGGCCAAGTTCGGACTCGCTCAGGCAACAGGAACCGTTCGCGCCGTTCAGGCGAAGGCGGCGCCGAAGTCGATGAGGGTGCCGGACGAGTCGTCGCTGGGACGCGAACCACAGTCTCGTAAAGCGCAACTCGCACCCACCGACGCCCACGAATGCCGTCGGGTTCTCGCCCCAACGAGACCCGACGGTCAAGCACCCGCCGGTGGCCTTCGTCTGCGCTGAGCTGCTCTCGTCGGTGCTCGTCCCGCACTCGGTGCCACCGCTCGCATGCGACGACCACGGCCAGCAACCCACGGACGACGACGAACACGACCGAATGCAAGCCAACGCCCACGAGACCGTTGCGTTGACATTACGTTGACACGGGCAAGCGACGAGGCCCTCCTCGCTGAGCGAGAAAGGCCTCTGAGCTGGACTTACTTGGTGGCGGGGGCAGGATTTGAACCTGCGACCTTCGGGTTATGAGGGCACAGGTCAACGTCTGCGTCCGTGGGCAGAAGACCGTGTTTGTCCTGCTCACAACCGTGCTCACCGTGTGCGCCGTAGGCGTTGGTGGGTGGCCGTCGGAGGCTGTGGGTCGCACGAGCGTTGACATCGCGTTGACAAGCCCGGGCCGACTCTGCCGACGAGCGCCGACGGGAACGAACGACGAACTTCGGGGTCAGGCGGCGTCGTCGCGTCCGAGATGAATCGGCACCCGACGATCGTCGTCGTCGAACACTGCCACGAGCTCGAGACGCGCTCCGAGCGCGTCGAGGTACTGGCGCAGTGTCGACACCCGCACGTCGTCGGAATGCTCGAGCTTGGAGATCGCTCCCTGGGTGACGTCGAGCCGGCCGGCCAGCTCGGCCTGGCTCACGGCCTCGGCGTGACGAAGCTCGTACAGCCGGATCTCGTCCATCGTCTCCGCACGCAGACCAGCGAGACGGTCAGCAGCACCGGGCTTGGCGACCACAGCGTCGCGGAGTTCGGAGAACTTGGTTCGTGCCATCAGGTCAGTCCTTCCTCTTCGAGTTCCCTGAGGTACTCGTCGTACAGGTCGTCGGCGAGCGGGACCGCCCACGCGTACCAGTCGTTCCACTCACCCGACTTGTCGCCACCGAGCAGCAGGATCGCCTGCCGGCGCGGGTCGAACGAGAACAGCACCCGCAGGGCGCCACCCTTGACCGCCCTCAGCTCCTTCATCGACTGATGTCGGGAGCTGTGGATCCGGTCCACCACCGGGCGGCCGAGATCCGGGCCTCGTTCCGCGAGCAGGTCGACCCGGTCGGTCACGGCCTCGCGTTGTGCGTCGGACAGCGTCGACCACCACTCGACGAACTGATCGGTGACCTCGACCTCCCACACCCGACCAGTATGAAGTATCACTCATCATGAGTCAAGACTCATGCCAGAGGAGGGATCCACGGGCAGGACCGACAGGTCGTAGGGTCGACGGCGATGAGCGGAGCGTCGGCGGTGTTCGAGTTGTCCCGGGCCGTCGACCGCACGCCGGCGGGAAGCGACGAACGGCTCGACGCACTCGTAGCCCTCGCCCGGCACCCGTGCGCGAGGCACACCGTTGCGGTGACGGAGGTGTGGACCGAGATCAGCGAGATCCACCGTCGACGCGGCGATTGGGACGATGCGATCGACGCGTGGGAACAGGCGATCCGGCTCGGCTACCGCAGCGCGCCGCACCCGCGAGCCGAGATCGCCGAGCTGAACATCCTCGCCGGCCGTCGAGACATCGGGGATGCGATCTATCGGGACCTGCGCGACCGCTATCCGGACGACGTGTGGCTGTACAACAGTGCCGGGCTCACCTATCTCGATGTTGGCGATCATGCGACGGCGCTTGCGTGGATCGATGACGCGTTGGAACTCACGATGTCCGACGGCGACCAGGTCGGTCTCGTTGGCCAGTTGTCGGACATGCGCGATCGGGCACTGCGAGCGCTCGGCCGCGACACCCGCGACGATCTCGCCGGTCGGATCGAAGCGTTCGTCCCGTCACCACGTTCATGGACGTCGCGTCTCGATCAGACCAGAGGTGAAGCCGAGCCATCGATGGAACCCTGCCCGCAGTGCGGTGCGGCACCCGATCACGTGCGTTGGATTCCCACCGGCACCGATTGGCCCTCGACGACGTCGACGCGGAATGGTCACGGGTCTCCAGCGAGCTCGGCGAAGGTTCCGAGGAACTCGCCGTGCCCGTGTGGATCCGGCAAGAAGGCCAAGCACTGCTGCAACCGGTAGCAGTCCACGGCTCGGCACCGGTCAGCTGGCCTCCAGCGCTGCGCGACCGTCCCGCGAGTTCCACCGATCCTTCTACCGGTTGCCGATCGACGGCACCGCCAGAAGGAGAACACTCATCATGGATGGATACGTCGCCCGGAAGGGCAATCGTTGGTACGCAGTCATCTACCACGGCCTCGACCCGGTCACCGGTCGAGAACAGCGGACATGGCACGCGGCCGGCACGGATCGAGACGCGGCCGAACGACTCGCTCGGAAGCTCGCGAAGGAAGCCGTTGGCCGCGAGGACGGCAACCGCAGCCTGACCTTCGGCGCCTACCTCACGCGGCGCTGGCTCCCGGCGAAGAAGATCCAACTCGCGCCCACCACCTTCCACGGATACGAGCGGATCGTGCACCTTCACGTCCTGCCATCGCTCGGAGCGATCAACATCCGGCGCCTCACGCCGGACCACCTCGAATCGCTCTACACGAGCAAGCTGTCGCCGGCCGACGGCAGCCGACCACTGTCACGCAAGACGGTGCTCGAGATCCACGGAGTGATCCGCGGTGCGCTCAGCGACGCGCTGTTGCGCGGCATCGTCAACCGCAACGTCGCTTCGATCGCAGCACGACCAACGATCCGCAACGTTCCACCGGTCGAACCACGCGCCTGGGACGAAACCCAGCTCCGCGCCTTCCTCCAGGCCGCTGCCGGACACCGCCTCTACGCAGCGTTCCGGCTCAGCGCCGCGACCGGAATGCGCCGCAGCGAGGTCCTCGGCCTGAAGTGGACCGATGTCGACTGGACCACCTCGACGATCTCCGTCGACCGCGGTCTCGTCGTAGTGGGCTACGAGCGCGAAGTCACCCGATGCAAGACCGCGAGCTCCCGCCGCCAGATCGAGCTCGACCCAACCACGCTGGCGATGCTCGCCACATGGCGCGACTGGCAGCAATCGTGCGCCGTCTGCCCGACAGACGCAGGACCCGAGTGGCTGTTCCCGGCCGACGACGGCGGCGCGACCCACCCGCACGCCTTCTCCCAGGCGTTCGACCGGATCGTGCGTCGAGCGGGCCTGCCACCGACCCGGCTCCACGACCTCCGGCACACCCACGCCAGCCTGCTCATCAAGCACGGCGTCCCGCTCAAGGTCGTCAGCGAACGGCTCGGCCACGCGAAGGCCTCGTTCACCATGGACACCTACCAACACGTCATGCCGGGCATGCAAGCCGACGCCGCCCGCACCTACGAACGGATCGTCACTACGCACACCGCCTCGACGGCGAGACCGGCTTCTACCGGCTCAGCCTGGTAGAAGCCGCCGGTAGAACACCCGCCGAAACGGTAGAAGCCCTGGCCGATCTTGCGATCTACCAGGGCTTCTGTGGTGGCGGGGGTAGGATTTGAACCTACGACCTTCGGGTTATGAGGGTCAACGTCCGCACTGGTTGGCGCCCGACCTCATTCGTCCTGCTCAACGGCCTCCAAGCCGTCGACCTCATGTGTTCTCGTAGGCGCCTGTCGGTGGCCATCGGTGGCACGAGGGTTGACACCGCGTTGACAAGGGCTGCCAGCTGAGCATCCCGCAGCGGCCGGCCCCGGACAGATGCCGACGAGACGGAACGGCGCCCGCCAGGAACGCTTGAGAGCGCACGACGACCATCGGGGCGCCGAGCGGGACGTGTTCAGCTTCAGGCCGACGTGATCGGTCGGCAGCGGACGTCGACCTTCGGGGCGGCGTGATGCGACGGCGAGTTGGCTGAGGCCCGAGGTGCTGTCGCAGGTCGGGATCAGCCGCCAATGCGTGGTCCTGAACGTGCCGTGTTCCCTGTGACCTTCACGGTGTCGAAGTTCAGTCGCGGAAGTCGCCGGTGACGGCGAGGTCGAGAGTGGCGTCGGTGCCGTCGGCGTAGTGGACCGGGACGTGGATGACCATGTCGTGGGCGCCGTCCATGCCGGGGTGCATGGAGAGCTCGAAGGTGAGCCCGGTGGCCTGGCCCGGATCGAGGGTGGTGGGTCCGGTGTAGGTGAGCGCGCCGGGGCAGCAGCCTTCGTTGATCTGGACGTGCGGTTCGCCCAGGGTGACGGCTTGGGTGCCGGTGTTGTCGAAGGTCCAGTCGGGGCGGACAGCGATGTTGAGCGGGACCTGTCCGAGGGCCCACAGGCGTGGGGTGGCGGTGATGCCGTCGACTTCGGCGGTGCCGCTGGCGGTGCCTGGCGTGTCGATGACGGGCATGCCCATCGAGTTGGTTTCACCGGTGCGGACGATCTCCGTGTCGGTCGATGATCCGCGGGTGGCGATCGCGACCACGACGACGAGTGCGATGGCAGCGACTGCGCTCAGGGCGACGATCCAATGGTTGCGGTGGGCACGGCGGCGCTCGGCGCGGCGGACGGTGGTGTTGGTCATGAGCTGGCTCCGGAGGTGAACAGGGAGGGTGGCGGCCCGTACTGGTCGACGATCACCGTGCGTACGTCGTCGATCGGGGTACCGGCGGTGAGTTGCTCGCGGACGGTGGCGGTTTCGTTGCCGCACACGGCGCAGCCTGAGGCGTGGGCGTCCCATGCGCCGGTCGCGGTGACGTAGCAGTCGGCGAGGTTGCGGTGGCCGAGGCTGTGGTCGCAGCCGCAGTAGCAGGGGATCTGGGCGAAGTGATCGAGGTGGTCGGCGGCGTAGTGGTAGTCGGCGGCGATCGCCGGGGTGACGGTGGCGAGGTCGGCGGTGACGATCGTTGATCCAGCCGTTGCGTCGTTGCCGTCGGGTGCGCTGGCACCGCGGATCAGGCCGATGATCCCGACTGCGATGAGGGCGAGGACGCCGAGTTCGAGCCCGACGATCCCCGCCCAACGTCGTGCGCTCATGGCTGTGCCACCGGCGTGCTCCGCGTGTCGCGGGCGTCGGTGTCGTGCGTGTCGGTGTCGCGGTGCTGGGTGGCTGCTGGGGGTTGGCGCATGAGGAGCCACATGACGACACCCATGACGAGCGGGCACACGAGCAGGGCGAGGCTGACTCCGGCGACGGCGAGGCCGCCGTTGCCGGCGAGGAGGAGCCACACGGCGATGCCGGCGGCCGCGGCGATGCAGACGAGGTGGTGGCGGTGGAGGTGGTTCATGATCCGGTTCCTTCGTGGTGGGCGTCGTGGCCGGCCGGGGTTCGAGCGGTCGTGTCGCCGGTGGCGGTGGGCATCGCGAGATGGGCTTGGTCGCAGGCGGCGAGGACGTCGTCGGGGACGGCGCCGCGCATCATCTCGTGCATGGCCGAATGCATCTGCGACATGTCCGCGTTCGCCATCCATGCGGCCATAGCGGCAGGGTCGTCGGTCATCATCGAGCCCATGCCGGATGACGGGCTCATCGGCATCGAGACCGGTGACGTCACGGTCGTGGTCGGTGCGCCGGACCCTGAGGTCGCGGCAGAGTCGCCGCCGACGGCCAGTGCGATCACCACACCGGCAACGGTGGCGGCGGCTCCGATAGAGCCGAGCGCTCGCGTTCGTGGCTTCATGGTTGCCTCCTTGACGAGGCCCATGCTGCGCTCGGGCTGTGGAGACCCGATGGAGACGGTGTGGCTACGCGATGGTTTCCGGAACGTCCGGGACGGGCGTCTACTCGGCGGGCGCCGCTGGCAGCGTGACGGTGAACCGTGCGCCGCCAGCAGCGACGTTGTCGGCGGTGACGGTGCCGTGATGGGCGGCGACGAGTTCGGTGACGACGGCGAGCCCGATGCCGCTACCGGTGGCCTTGTCACCGTTCGCGCCACGCCAGAACCGTTCGAACACGTGCGGGAGGTCGTCGGCGGGTATGCCCGGTCCGTCGTCGACGACGACGAGTCGTGCCGATGTCGGGTCGCTGGACGTCGTGATCGTGATCGAGCCCTGGTTTGGGGTGAACTTGATCGCGTTGGCGAGCAGGTTCACCGCGATCTGGTGGAGTCGGTCGGCGTCGCCGATCACGACGGCGGGTGAGGTGTCGACGGTGATCGTCGAGCCGCGGTCGTCGGCGAGGGGGCGGAGCAGGTCGGCTGCGGAGGTCGCGATGTCAGCGAGGTCGACCCGGTCGGCCCGTTGGCGGAGCCCTGCAGCCTCGGCGGCGGCCAGTGTCTCGAGATCACCGACGATCCTGCGCAGTCGGGTCACTTCGTCGTTGAGCGATCCGAGCACCTCGGGGGTGGGTTGGTCGATGCCGTCGAGCAGCGCTTCGGTGGATCCTTGGAGGATCGCGAGCGGCGTGCGGAGCTCGTGGGCCACATCGGCGACGAGGTTGCGGCGGAGCTGGTCCTCGCGGTCGAGGTGGTCGGCCATCTCGTTGAACGCTTCGGCGAGCGTGCGCAACTCGCCCGGTCCGGCGGCATCCACGCGCGTCGAGCGTCGACCGGCGGCGAGATCGCCGGCCGCGGTCGTGAGTGCGGTCACCGGCCGTGTGACGCGCACCGAGACCGACAACGCGACCACGATCGCGACGCCAGCGCCGATGAGCACGCCGAGGATCGCGGTGCGTCCCAACGCGTCACGGACATGTCGCTCGGCCTCCATCGTCTCGGTCGGGAATCGCAGCATCACCGCGCCGACGGTCCGGCCGTCGACGACCACGGCGATGGAGACTGGATCCCCGCGCGGGGTGTCGACCGACGCGAGGCCGTGCATCTGCATCATCATCGACGCGAGCGCATCGGTCGGCGCAGCGACCACCACACCGTCCGCGTCGACGACGGTGAGCGTCGCCTGGCCGCGTGCCGCGACCGCCGCGACGCCGGCCAGATCGGCGCGCGTCCAGCCGCCGGCACGTTGGTAGGCCTCGCCAGCCGCGACCGCGGTCGCGTTGAGGTCGTCTCGGCGTTGCCGATCGGTGAGCCCTGACGCTTCGTGGCGTGCCGAGATCATCGTCAGCGCGGCGAACACCGCGATCGCCGCCAACGCCACGGTGAGGAACGCGAGCGCGAGGCGCACCCCGAGCGGTCCGAGGAAGGGTCGGCGCGACATCGTCAGCTCCGATCGCGTGAGAGACCGAGTCGATAGCCGGCACCGAGCACCGTCTCCACGACGACCGGCTCGTGGGGATCGGCTTCGACCTTGCGGCGCAGGTTCTTGATGTGCGAGTCCACGGTGCGCTCGTAGCCGTCGAACTCGTAGCCGCGTATCCGGTTGATCAACTCGGCGCGGGAGAACACCCGTCCCGGCGAAGACGCCAACACCGTCAGCAACGACCACTCCGTCGGCGTCAGCTCCACCGACGTGCCTTCGAGCGACACCTCATGACGGACCTCGTCGATGACGAGCCTGCCGTTCCCGAACGAGGTGACCGCCGCCGCGACCGCAGAAGTGGCGCTGCGGCGAAGCACCGCCTGCACGCGTAGCACCAACTCGCGCGGCGAGAACGGCTTCGTCAGGTAGTCGTCCGCGCCGAGCTCGAGCCCGTGGATCCGTTCTGACTCACCGGACTTCGCGGTCAGCATCACGATCGGCACCCGACCGGCGACCTCTACCGCGATCGTCTCACCGGCCACGTCCGGAAGGTTCAGGTCCAACACGACCAGATCGATCCCGCCACGCTCGAGGATCGATAACCCGTCAGCGCCCGAACCGGTGGTGACGACCGCCAGCCCCTCACGCTCGAGATAGCGGCGCACGAGGTCCCGGATCTTCACCTCATCCTCGACCACCAGCACCGTCGCGCTCACGAATCGACTCTATGACGCGCCGGAACCACTCCGAACGGAGGTCTCACCGAAACCAGCCCGCTTCCATCCAGTCTCCACGCGTCCTCCACATCGGCTCGCCACAGTGGCCCGACGAGATCCCGGTGCCGACGCGCACCCGAAGCGACAAGGACCCTCTCGATGACGACTCGACTCCGCCGCTGCTCGCTGGTCGCCGGCACGTTGGCCCTCGCCGTGTTCGTTGCCGCATGCGGCGACGACAGCAGCTCCGGATCCAGCGCGACCGCCGCCCCGACCGGATCGGCAACCGGCCACGATAAGAGGACGGTCGCGGTCGCTATGGAAGACATCAAGTTCGACCAGACCACCCTCACCGTCAACGCCGGCGAGACCATCGACTTCACCTTCGTCAACAACGGCAAGATCGCCCACGACGCCTTCATCGGCGACCAAGCCGCACAAGACGACCACGAAGCCGAGATGAAGGAGATGGCCTCGATGGGCGGCATGGACCACTCCGGCGACGAAGCCGCCATCACGGTGCAGCCCGGCCAGACCGGTCAGCTCTCCTACACCTTCGATCGGGCCGGTACCTACCAGATCGGATGCCACCAGCCCGGCCACTACGCAGCCGGCATGAGGATCACCGTCACCGTCGAGGGCTGACCCTCCCGCCGATCCGTCCGGTGCTGTCCCCGACGCCATCACTCGAGCCTCTGACCCCCGTCGTACCCTGAGCCGTGATGACCGACCAGACCGGGCGACGAACCTTCACCAACGTCGCGGCGCACGACCTGCCGGACGACCTGACCGGCGTTCGCTGGCCCGACGGCACCGTCGAATGCCGATTCAGACTCAGGCACCCGAACGGTTCGCTCTCGGCAGCCGACGGCGACGTCGGTGTCATCCTCACCGAGCCAGGCGTCGCGTGCACACACTGCTCCGAGGCGTGTGACCCCTGACAACACCAGCAACAACCCGGTTGACACCATACCCCCCGGGGGTACCATGACGACATGAAGACGCCCCACATCGACAGCCACGCGATGGACGGCGACGCGCCCCACGGCCCCGACCCGCGCCACGACCACCATCACCACGACCACCATCATCACGCTGGCCCGAGCGGTGGCGGTTCCGACGCTGGTCACGAGGTACATGCGGGTCACGACAAGCATGCGGGTCACGACAAGCATGCGGGTCACGACCCCGAGACGTTCCGCCGGCGGTTCTGGCTCACCTTGTTGATCTCGTTGCCGGTCATCGCGACCAGCGAGATGATCATGGACTGGCTCGGCTACGACCTGTCGGGTCTGGCCTGGGTCGGTCCCGTACTCGGAACGTTCGTGTTCGTCTGGGGCGGGCGGCCCTTCCTCCACGGTGCTGTCGGCGAGATCCGCGACCGGGCACCGGGGATGATGCTGCTGATCGCGATGGCGATCAGTGTGGCCTGGGCGTCGTCGATGGCGTCGAGCATCGGCTGGTTCGACCTCGAGTTCTGGTGGGAGCTGGCGGCACTCGTCACGATCATGCTGCTCGGCCACTGGCAAGAGATGAAGGCCATCGGCCAAGCCCGTGGTGCGCTCGCAGCGCTGGCCGCGCTGCTCCCCGATGACGCCGAGATCGTCGAGAACGGTGCCACTCGCACGGTGTCGCTCACAGATCTTCGACCGGGCGATCTGGTTCTGGTTCGAGCGGGTGGGCGTGTCCCGGCCGATGGCAACATCGAAGACGGCGAAGCCGAACTCGACGAGTCGATGATCACCGGCGAATCGAAGACGGTCACGAAGGCTCTCGGCGACCGTGTCGTCGCCGGCACGGTGTCGACCGATTCATCCGTTCGCGTGCGGATCACGGCAGTCGGCGGCGACACAGCGCTCGCCGGGATCCAGCGCCTCGTCGCACAAGCTCAAGCGTCCAACAGCCGAGCCCAGGTACTCGCGGACCGGTTCGCGAAATGGCTCTTCTACATCGCGACCGCCGCAGCGGCCATCACCTTCATCGCCTGGTCGATCGCCGGTGACACCGGCCAGGCGATCACGAGCACCGTCACGGTTCTCGTGATCGCCTGCCCGCATGCGCTCGGGCTCGCCATCCCGCTGGTCATCGCACTGTCCACCGCCGTGTCCGCCCGCAACGGGATCCTCGTCAAGGACCGCCTCGCACTCGAACGGATGCGCACCATCAACGCCGTGCTGTTCGACAAGACCGGCACCCTCACCGAGGGCCGCCACGTCGTCACCGGCGTCGCCGGCG
>ERZ724513.653-NODE-653-length-17318-cov-7.929329_pt1 | contig 17318 bp, 14 predicted proteins | sample MGYA00376046_ERZ724513 | MGnify/ENA primary metagenome ERZ724513 (study PRJEB28724, sample SAMN07190883) | activated sludge metagenome | isolation source: activated sludge of sewage treatment plant in Hong Hong | place: Hong Kong | collected 2016-03-17 ...
CGGCCCTCCGCCAGCGCGTTCCCGGCGCGGATCATCATCTTGCTCGGCACGCATCCCCAGTACGGGCACTCGCCGCCGACCAGGTTCTTCTCGATCCCGACCACGTCCAGACCCGCTTCGGCCAATGAGCCGGCGACGTCCTCACCGCCGGGGCCGAGCCCGATCACGATCACATCCGCGCTGTGCTGCATGCGCTGACCCTGTCACGGTCTGCAGATGAGAGCAATGCACCCCAGATGCGAGCAACGGGCACGGGGTTGAATGCTCGCATCTGGGGCGGCTTGCTCACATCCTTGCGACTCTCACCGAATCCCCAGGTTCGTCACACTCGCGCTCAAGGTTGGGCGCCGATCGTGAGGTCATGAGCACTTACGCCGAAAACCCCGTGACCACTACCCCCGACTGGCACGACAAGTTCCAGTCCGAACGCAAGAAGGCCCGCATCCTCGGCGCCACGACCGTCGCCTCCGCCCTGCTCGCGGTGGGTGTCGGCGCCTGGGGGCTCAATGCCCAGGGCGCGTCCGTGAGCAGCGGCCCCGGCGGCGGCACCGGCCAGTTCGGTCCGCCCGGTTCCAGCACCGGCCAGTTCGCGCCTCCCGGAACCAGCAACAGCGGCGGGCAGGACCTGGCCAGCACGCTGCTCAACTCCGACGGCAGCGTCAACACCGACGCCGTCGAACAACTCGTCGCACAGGCCCCGGACGGCATGCTCGATCAGATCCTGAGCATGGCCGTACAGAACGGCGAACTGACACAGGCGCAGGCCGACGAGATCGCCGCCGCAGCAGGCGGCACCGACTCCTCCAGCACTGACAGCACGTCGGCGCAGGACATCTGATGACCACCTTGGAAGTCCGCCCCGCGCCAACGGTCACGGCACTCGTGGACGTCGAGATCGTGGTGCCGGTCTACAACGAGGAACAGGCGCTGCGATCCAGCATCTTGGCACTCCACGGCTACACGCGCACAATGCCGTGGACGTCCCGGATCGTGATCGCCGACAACGCAAGCACCGACAGCACTCCCGACATGGCCAGGGCGCTGGCCGAACAGTTGCCCGACGTGGAGTATCTGCGCCTTGAGCAGAAAGGCCGAGGCCGGGCACTGCGCCGGGCGTGGTCGCAGGCCCGGGCACGGGTCGTCGCCTACATGGACGTGGACTTGTCTACCGACTTGGCGGCCCTGCCGGTGCTGATCGCGCCGCTTCTGTCCGGGCATTCCGACGTGGCTATCGGCACGCGGCTGTCGCGCACCTCTCGGGTCGTACGCGGACCCAAGCGCGAATTCATCAGCCGTACCTACAACCGGCTGCTGCGCTGGACATTGCGCTCGGGATTCAGCGACGCGCAGTGCGGCTTCAAGGCCGTGCGCGCCGACCGGGTTACCGCGCTACTCGAGCGGGTGCAGGACGAGGAGTGGTTCTTCGACACCGAACTGCTGGTCGTGGCCGAGCGCAACGGCATGCGGATCCACGAGGTGCCCGTCGACTGGATCGACGACCCGGACTCCCGGGTCGACATCGTGAGCACCGCCGTCTCGGACTTGCGCGGGATCGCCCGCTTGGGACGTGAGATCGCGTCCGGCCGGATCCGCTTCCGCGAAGTCTCCCAGACCGGCGGGCCCGGACAGGTCCTGCGGTTCTTGGTCGTCGGCATCGCCTCGACGGCGTTGTACGCGGCGCTGTACCTTCTGGCCCGCCAGCTGCTCGACCCCGTCACCGCCAACATCGCGGCACTGCTGCTGGCCACGGCCGCCAATACTGCGGTCAACCGCCGCTTCACATTCGGCATCACCGGACGCGACGGCTGGATGACCCATCAGGTCAAGGGCTATGCGGTACTGGCGATCGCGCTGGTGATCACGACCCTGACCGCCTGGCTGCTACCGGCCACGGTGAGTCGCACGACCGAGCTCGTAGCCCTCACCGCCGCGAACCTGTTCGCGACACTCGTCCGTTTCGTTCTCTTCCGCTCCTGGATCTTCGGAGGTTCTCATGACCGCCACACTCGATAGGCCCCTGGAGACCGCACCGGCTCCCGCGACCAAGCCCTTCGACTGGACCCGCCCTGCACTCGCCGCTCTGCTGAGCGCCACGGCCGTGCTCTACCTGTGGGGCTTGTCGGGGTGGGCGAACTCGTTCTACTCCGCGGCCGCGCAAGCCGGCTCCCAGAACTGGGTCGCGTTCCTCTTCGGATCCTCGGACGCGGCGAACTCGATCACGGTCGACAAGCCGCCTGCCGCGATCTGGGTGATGGCGCTGTCGGTCAAGATGTTCGGGCTGAACTCCTGGAGCATCCTGGTGCCGCAGGCCCTGATGGGTGTGGCGTCGGTGTTCCTGCTCTACCTGTTCGTCAGCCGCTACTTCGGCCGCCCGGCGGGGCTGTTCGCAGGAGCGATCCTCGCCACAACCCCGGTGGCCACGCTGATGTTCCGCTTCAACAACCCGGACGCGCTTCTCGTGCTGCTGCTGGTCGCGGCGACCTATGCGGTGGCGCGGGCTCTGGAACACGAGCGGCTGCGCTGGATCGTCCTGGCGGGCGTGTGCGTGGGCTTCGCGTTCCTCACCAAGAGCCTGCAGGCGTTCCTGGTCCTGCCCGCCTTCATCGCGGCCGTGCTGATCTACTCGCGCCGGCGCTGGAGCATGCTGCTGACATCGGCAGTGGCGCTGATCGTCTCCGGCGGTTGGTGGCTACTGCTCGTCGAACTGTGGCCTGCCGACTCCCGGCCCTACATCGGGGGTTCGCAAACCAACTCCGCACTGGAGCTGATCCTGGGCTACAACGGGCTCGGCCGGATCACCGGCGACGAGACCGGCAGCGTCGGTGGTGGTCAGGGCGGGGGCTGGGGAACGCCTAGCTGGCACAGGATGTTCGACGCGGACTGGGCCGGGCAGATCGGATGGCTGCTGCCGGCCGCGCTGGCGGCGATCGTGATCGTGTGGCTGCTGAGCAAGCAACGCATGCACCGGATCTCAACCGTGCTGTGGGGTGGCTGGCTGCTCGTCACGTTTGCGACCTTCTCCTTCAGCCAAGGCATCATCCATCAGTACTACGCGGTGGCGCTGGCCCCGGCGATCGGCGCATTGGTCGCGATGGCCACCACGGTCTTGTGGCGCCGGCGCGCCTACATCGGACTGGCGGTGCTTCTCGGCGGTTCGGCCGTCTATGCCGGCCTGCTGCTACTGAAGGCGAACTACGACACCCTGGCGTGGCTGGTGCTCGTGATCGGGGTGCTTGCAGCCATCGCCCTCGGCCTGGGCGACCTCCTCTCGATCGGCGTCCGCCGGATCCTGGCGGCGGTCTTGATCGCGGCCAGTCTGCTCGGTCCGCTGTCGTTCAGCCTGGAGACCGCATCCCGAGTGACCAGCGGCTCGTTGCCGTCCGCCGGTCCGAGCCTGGGCGCCAGCAGTGGTCCCGGTGGCGGCATGCGCGGCGGCGGTCAGACCACTACCACCGGTGGCCCCGGCGGTCTGCTCAACAGTCCCGACGTGAGCAGCGAGCTGGTCTCGGTGCTCAGCCAGGACGCCGAGAACTACACCTGGATCGCGGCCGGCATCGGCAGCCAGACTGCAGCCGGCTACCAACTGGCTACCGGCTACCCGGTGATGGCGATCGGCGGCTTCAACGGCAGCGATCCCTCGCCGACCCTTGAGCGGTTCCAGCAGTACGTCGCCGAGGGCAAGATTCACTACTTCATCGCCGGCGGCGGCATGGGTGGCATGGGCGGCGGCACGGCCGGCGGCAACACCAGCAGTCAGATCAGCGCCTGGGTGCAGGAGAACTTCACCGCCACAACTGTGGACGGCGTCACCCTGTACGACCTGAGTTAGGCAGGTGTGGAAGCGATGTGCCACAGCAGCGATACCTTCGCCTGCCAGGCACATCGCTTCCGTGCCCCAGCGCAGCGATGTGCCGGGCAGGCAAAAGTGTCGCCTGTCGGGCACATCGCTGGGGCGCGTGTCGCTTTGGCGCCACCTGACTCCTCGCAGAATCAGCACCGGACTCACGGCATGATGGACGGCATGCCGGAAGCTCGCCTGCTGGTTGCGGACGACGAAAGTGCGATCCTCGACCTGCTGTGCGCGAGCCTGCGGCATGCCGGCTTCGAGGTCGTGCCGGCCGTCGACGGGTCCAGCGCGTTGCAGCAAGCACTGGCCACGCGGCCCGATGCGCTGATCCTGGACGTGATGATGCCCGGGCTCGACGGATTCGAAGTGGTTCGCCGGCTGCGGGCCGAGGGCCTGGCAGCCCCCGTACTGTTCCTCACCGCGCGCGACGCAACGCACGACAAGGTGATCGGTTTGGACGCAGGCGGCGACGACTACGTCACCAAACCGTTCAGTCTCGACGAGATCCTTGCCCGCGTGCGGGCGCTGCTGCGGCGTTCCGGCCGTGCAGCGGTCCCTTCTGCCACGCCCCTGCTCAGGGCGGCCGATCTGGAACTGGACCCTGACCGCCACGAGGTCCGGCGGGCGGGCTACCCGGTCGAACTCACCCCGACGGAGTTCAACCTGCTGCGACTGTTCATGGAGAACCCCAACCGGGTGCTCACCAAACAGGTCATCCTCGACCGAGTCTGGCAGTACGCGTTCACCGGCGACGCCGCGATCGTCGAGTCGTACATGTCCTACCTGCGACGCAAGCTCACCACCGCCCCCGGACAACCCCGGCTGCTGGAGACGGTGCGTGGGGTCGGCTACGTACTGAAGGTGCCGTGATGCCGCTTCGACGGCTACTGCCGCTGCTCACTGCCGCGCTGGTCGCCCTTGCCTTGCTGGTGGCCGGGGTGCTAGCCGCGACGGCCATGCGGACCTATCTCGTGCAGCAGGTGGACCGGGGCCTGATGCGCTCGCCGACTGCCACCTCCCAGGGCCCGCCACCCCCGCAACAAGCCGGTTCCGGATCCCCGCTGCCCAGCGACTTCTACGTCCAGGTGTCCGACGACTCCGGCACAGTGGTACAGCAGATCAGCAACCTGCCGTCCGGCCTGCAGGCGCCCACCCTTCCGGCGCTCACCCGTGCCGAGGTGATCGCCACCGGGTCCCAACCGTTCACTGCGGACGGTTGGCGGGTCGTGGCCAAGACCACCCCGACCGGGACCGTCATGGTCGCGAAGTCGCTGGCGGATGTCGCAGCCACCGTGGATCGGCTGATCTGGCTGGAGGTCGGTGTCGGCCTGGTCGTGCTCACAGTGGTCGCCGGGTTGAGCACGGTGGTTGTCCGGCGCTCCCTGCGGCCTTTGCAAACCGTCGAGAACACGGCGGTGGCGATCACGGGTGGCGACCTCAGCGGACGCGTGCCCGATCCCCGCACCGGCACGGAGGCCGGTGACGTCGGACAGGCGCTGAACTCCATGCTCGACCGGCTTGAGCTCTCCTTCGAGCAGCGGGAGCAGGCGATGGCCGCGGCGCAGGAGTCGGAGGCCAGGATGCGGCAGTTCATCGGCGACGCCAGCCACGAACTGCGCACCCCCCTGACCGGGGTTCGCGGTACCGCCGAGCTCTACCGGCAGGGCGCGATCCGGGACGACGAGGTACCCGGCGCATTCGCTCGCATCGAGGAGCAGGCGCAGCGCATGGGCGGCCTGGTGGACGAACTCCTCCTGCTCGCCCGGCTCGACGCGGAACGACCGCTGGATGTGACACTCGTGGATCTGCTCGACGTCTGCTCGCACGCGGTGCAGGCATTCGAGGGGGTGACTCTGGAAGTGCTGCCGGACAGCGCAGCGCCGGTCGTGCGCGGGGATGCCGCGCGGCTTCGGCAAGTGGTCGACAACCTGATCAGCAACGGCCTGCAGCACGGGCAGGGGCTGGTGAGCGTCGCGGTCGGGACGCAGGGCGATGAGGCTGTCATGGTGGTGCGCGACGAAGGACCAGGCGTGGCCGCAGCGGACGAGGAGCGCATCTTCGACCGCTTCTACCGCGGCGACCGGGCCCGCAGTACCGCCGGGAACGGATTGGGTCTGAGCATCGTCGCGGCCTTGGTCGCGGCCCACGGGGGCTCGGTGTCGGTCAACGGCCCGGCGTTCACGGTGCGGCTGCCGCTGGCACCTTAGCCAAACATCCGGATCAGGGCCAGATGCGGCCCATTTCCACACGTCTGGGATCGGCCTTCCCACAGACGTACGGATCGGGGCCGCATGTGGCCCGTATCCGTGGGTTTGGTCCGGGATCATGCCGCGCCCCGGCACAATAGTGAGCCGTGGGCTGGGTGACGTCGTACGCCGAACCGATCGGCAACGCAGCGGTGATCTTCGCGGTGATCTGTGCGGTCCTGGCCGCGCCCTACCTCGCCTGGCAGTACCGTCGCCGCGGCACGGTAACGGCGGGCCGGACGTGGGCCCAGACCTCGTTCCTGCTCTACCTCATGTGCGCCTGGGCGCTGGTGCTGATGCCGTTCCCCGACGACCCGTGCCGGCGCACGGTGACCCCGCAGTTGCAGCCGTTCAACTGGGTGCACCTGGCCCGCGCCGGCAGCACCGGGACACTGTCGCTGCTGACCAACCCGAACACCGTGATGTTCGTCTTCAACGTCGCGCTGCTGTTCCCGCTCGGGGTCTACCTGCGGCGCTGGTTCGGCCGGGGGCTGGTAGTTTCGGCACTCGCCGGCTTCGCAATGTCACTGGCGTTCGAAGTCACCCAGTACACCGCGATCTTCGGGCTCTACGAGTGCACCTACCGGCAGTTCAACGTCGATGATCTGATCGCCAACACGAGTGGGGCGATCATCGGCTGGCTGGTGGCGCCGCTGGTCTTCATCGTGCCCCGACGCGGGGCCGAGCCGGTCGCCCCGGACCGGGTGACCGTTCCGCGCCGGGGGCTGTCCTGCGTGCTGGACTTCTGGATCGCGCTCATCCTGACGTTCCTCGCCACGTCACTGGCCGAGACGTTCTCGCTGCCGGTACCACCCGGGCCGATGTATGTCGTTCTGCTCGTCACCTGTGCCCTGCTGCCGGCCGTGACCACAGGCCGCACCCCCGGCCAGCTCAGCGTGGGCATGCGGATGGAACCCGGGAATCCGTTGCGCTGGATATTGCGAGCGCTGCTGGTGTGGGGGCCGTACCCGGGCTTCTACCTACTCAGCGACTACGGGCTGGCCCACCGCCACGATCCGCTCGGGATCGCAGCCCTCGCCACGGCCGGGCTGTGCGTCGTGTGGCCGCTGATCCTGCTGACGGGCATTCACGAACGGCTCTCGGGAACCCGCGCTGTGCCCGACTCGAGTCAGCGCGACCTGAAGGCTTCGACCAGTGTCGGCAGCGTCGGATAGATGTGCTCCAGGCCAACCCGGTCGATGACGGCGGTGCGGGCCAGAGTCTCCTGCAAGTCCTGCTTGGCACGCACCAGGACGAACCTGACGTCCAGTCGCTCCAGCTCGTCGCACAGGGTCAGCAGCGCGTCCACCCCGGAACTGTCGATCTCGATGATCGCCTCGCATTGCAGCGCGAACCACTGCAGACCGTCCCGGCGCTCAGCGATGAAAGCGCGGGCATGCTCCAGGAAGTTCTGGGCGTTGGCGAAGAACAGCGGGGAGTCGTAGCGGAAGATGAGCAGCCCCGGTTCCTCGTGGGAGTCCGGGAAATCCTCGATGTCGTGCATTCCGGCCAGGCCCGGCACGAACCCCAGTGCCGCGGAGTTGGGCCGCGCGACCTCCACCAGCAGCAGCAGGACCGACAGTCCCACCGCCACTAGCACCCCGTACAGCACTCCCACTACGAGCACCCCGGCCGTGGTGACGATCGCCAGCCAGAACTCCGAGCGGCGAAACCGCCACAACCTGCGGAAGTCCGCGATATCGATGAGCAGCACCGCCGCATACACCACAAGCGCACCCAAGGCGGCCTGCGGCACGACCTGCAGCGCCGGGCCGGCCACGAGCAGCACGATCGCGAGGAAGCCGAACGCCGCGAGCGAGTAACCCTGATCGGTAGCGCCGGCGGCCCTGGCTACCGCCGAGCGGGAACCGCTGGTGGAAACCGGCATCCCCCGGAACAGCCCGGCGGCCAAGTTGACCAAAGACAGCGCGCGCAGTTCGGTCTGCGGCACCAGCGCCGGTTCCTCGACCCGGTGGAACGCCCGGCCCGTGAGTGTGGAGTCCGCGTAGGCCACCAGCAGCACCCCAATCGCTGCGATCAGCAACTGCCCCCACAGGTCGGCAGGAACGGCTGGCAGCGCGGGCGTGGGAAGTCCGGTGGGTACCTCGCCCAGCAGCACCGGACCGTGACCCGCCGCGTGCAATGCCGCAGAGACAGCCACGCCGACGCCCAGCGCGACCAGTGCCGCGAAGGCTCGCAGCCGCGTGCGGGACAGCAACGCCATCGTGATCAGCACACTGGCCGCCACAAGGACTGCCGGCCATTGGACATGCGCGCTAGTCAGCAACCAGATGTGCTCGAAGACCGTATCCGCCTGGGCCGTCGTCGCCCCCAGCACCTTGTCCAGTTGACTGTTGATCATCAGCACTGCGATCCCGGCCATGTAACCCACGAGGATGGGCCGGGACAGCAGATCGGCGACGAACGACAGCCGCAACAGCGTCGCCACCAGACCGACGAGACCGACGGCCACGGCCAGACCACCGGCCACGGCAGCGGGACCGGCCCGGCCCTGCGCCACCACGGGCGCGATGACTGCGGCCGCCATGACGGCCACGCTGGACTCTGGCCCGAAGCTCAGCCAGCGCGACGTTCCGAGCAGGGCATACAGAGGCAGCGCGATCAACGCGGACCACAGACCTTGCACGGGCGAGAGTCCCGCGAGGATGGCATAGGCCATGACTTGCGGGACCAGGTAGGCGGTGACGGTCAGGCCTGCGATCAGGTTGGGCCGCGAGAAAGGCCGCAGGTGGGCAGCCAGACCGGGCACCCACGTCCGCAGCGTTTCGATCACGCCCCCCAGCATGCCGAAGTCAGCCAGGTGACGGCCTGATCAGCCGTAGTACGGGTTCGCCCAGCCCTGGTAGGGACCCCACTCGTTGATCTTGTGCCAGTCCATGATTTCCAGCGCGCCGCCGGGGACGTTGGTGACGACCTTGCCGTTGCCGACGTACACCGCGATGTGGCCGGCCGGATTCGAGGTTTGCCAGAACATCTGCGCACCGACCGGGATGTCCTTGCTGCCGGGATGACCCACACCGGCAGCCTTGGCCCGCGCCCATTGCGCGAGCGCTGTGGTCGTCCGGGCACCTGTCGCGCCGTACGCGTCATCGGCCAGCCGTAGGCACTGGTCGGGGTAACCGGCCATGCCCGACCGGGCCCACGAGAGCAGCCGGGCAACGGCCTCGTTGGCCGAGAACTTGGTGCCGTAGGTGCGGATGCCATCGCTACGTGCGGCACGCTTGGCGGCCCGCGCATCGGCTTTCTGCTGCCAAGCGGCCGCGGCGTCGAAGTCGGCTCCCCCGGCCGCCTCCAGGCTCGGGGCGGCCATGGCTGCCGCGGCGGACGGCGAGGTCTCGGGCGCAACCGGAGTGTTCGGGGTCACAGCCGCCACCGACGTTGCCATGAGCGGAACCGCGAGGGCTCCAGCCATGAGCGTCAAGGTGCGGTGATGCACGATCAGTCCTTCCTTCGAAGATCAGTCGGGTGGTGCCCGGTCGGCGGTGCGCTTGAACCGTGAACTGCGTCACCCGGGATTACCGGTAGTACGGTTCCGCCCAGCCGAGGTATGGACCCCACTTGTTCATGACCCGCCAGTTGATCTTCTTGACCCGGCCGCCTGGCATGTTGGTGACGGCCTTGCCGTTGCCGACGTAGGTGGCGATGTGGCCAGCGGGATTGGACGTCCGCCAGAACATCTGCGCCCCCAGCGGCGGGTTGCGGTCCTTGCGGTGCGCGAAACCGTGCTTCTTCGCGCGATGCCACTGCGACAGCGCCGTGCCTGTGCGGCCGCCCTTGGGCTGGTAGGCGTTGTCAGCCAGCCGCAGGCACTGGTTGTGATAGCCGCTCTTGCCGCGCTTGGCCCAGTGCTCCAGGCGAGCGGCGGCTCGCTGGGGACTGAAGGTAGTGCCCCGGGTGCGCATGGCCACGGCGCCCATGGCCTTGGTCTTGACCGACTTCCCGCCCGGTTTCGGCGCGGAATCAGCGCCGAAGGCTGTGGCGGGAGCAGCAGTGACTCCGGTCAGCAGGACCGGGACGGCGACGGCCATTGCGATGAGAGGTCGCATGTCGGGGCCTCCTGTGAGGGTCGGAAAGTGACACTCACGTCATTCCCGGCCCATACCCGGGCCACGCGTGATCCGGCTCACCGGGGGCTGTGAGCAGGGTCACGCGTGTGGAGAACGCGGCGCTAGATCGGCGCTGCGCTGTTGTCTCTCACACGGAACAACCAGCCTGCGGGGCGGAAGCGGGCTTAGTCCGCGATCCGTGAGGATTGCGGCTTCACCCACCCGCGCGCAGTCAGCGGTTCGTGTACGTCACACCCTGCGCGCGCACGATATCCACCAGCTGACCCAGCGGCAGGTTCATGTCCAGCAGGTGCAGACCCCACGCCGACGAGGGCCCCCACTTCAACTTCCGGGACTGTCCGATCGGCTTGACCATCAGCACGTGAGCACCGTTCGCCGTCACGCACTTGGCCGTGTAACGATCTTTCGGCCGAAGCCAAGGGGTTTTCGCCGTGGGCGGCTTGCCACCGAGGACCTGTTGCGCGACAAACCCCAGCGTCCCCGGGATCGGGGTGCCGCGCATGTAGCTGGTCACTTCGGTGCGCTTGTTCTTGGCCAACGACGCGGGGTTGGTGCAGGCGGCTTCGTAGGTCTGGCCGGCAGGCAGATCGGTGGACCGGACCTTGCCGAAGAACGATGACGCCGGTGGTTTGGTCGCAAACGATCCGTAGGAGATGACGCAGTTGATCTGTCCTTTGCGGGTGCAGATCGGCACGGAACTGAAGTCGCCGCCCACCGTCTTGCCGGTCGGGACAGCCACCGTGGAGCCGGTGAGCATCGCCGACAGCATGCGTGAGCGCAGCGCGGCGTCACCGTCGATGCGTTCCTTGATGAGGCGCTTGAGCATGCCCGAGCCTTGCGAGTGGCCGATCAGCACGAACGGCCGGTCGGGGTTCTCGGCGAGGTAGGCGTCGAAGGCGGTTTCCACATCGCTGTAGGCGTTGTCACGGTCCTGCTGGGTGGCCCCGCCGCCCAGCAGCGCTGCTAGCGTCAGTTGCCGGTACATCGGCGCGTAGACCTTGCAGACCTGGCTGAACCGTGCCGCCTGGTACTGCGCGATCGAGGTCTCGGCGGGTTCGATCGCGAGGTTGGCGACCGGGCCCTGCTGCTCGCTCACCGTCGGATACACGTAGAAGCAGTCGATCGCCGGGTCCTGCACTCGCGCCGGAGTCACCTTCTTGGCCGGCTTGCCGAACGTACGCACCGTGGTCTTCAACGACCCTTCGCAGGGGTTGGCGGCCGCACCGGGCCGGCACAGCCAGACGGTGTCGGCGTGCGCGGCCGTGGGGGCCGCGAGGATGGCGGTGGCCGACGCGATGGGCAGCAGAACGGGGAGCAGGCGCATGAGGCCGAATGTATCCCGCGGTGCTGGCGCGCGCAGGCAGATCAGCCGTCGATGCGCTTGTCGTAGATCACAGTTCGGTCGCGGCCATCGCGCTTGGCCCGGTACAGCGCCTGATCCGCGCATCGGAACGCGTCGTCGGGATCAGAACCTGGATGCACCATGACGGCGCCGATGCTCAGTGTCACGTCCACGATCTGCCCGTCCACGGTGATCGGATCGCGTACGGCCTGCTGCACCTGCTCGGCGATGCGCAGCACATCCTGCTCGGTGTGCACGGCCGGCAGCACGAGTACGAACTCGTCACCCCCGAAGCGGGCCACGACATCGCTGGTCCGCACGCAGTCGCGGATCCGGCGGGCCACGGTGACGATGACCCGGTCACCGATGCCGTGGCCGTAGGAGTCGTTGATGGGTTTGAGCTGGTCGATATCCGCGAACAGTACGCCGGTGTTCTCCCCGGTCCGAGGTGTCTCACTGAGGATGCCGGCTGTTCGGGCGACCAGTTCCCGGCGGTTGAGCAGTTCGGTCAGCGAGTCGTGGGTGGCCAGGAAGCGCAGCCGGTCGCGGGCCTGCCGGGACTCCGTGACATCGGCGAACTGTGACACGAAACCCGAGGGACTGCCGGCCGAGTCCCGCAGCATGGCCACTGACTGCTCGACCACGACCCGGCGGCCGTCGGAACGGATCATCTGGTGGTCCAAGGTCAGAGAGGGCACGATGCCGGCCAGGATCTGCTCCCGCAACCGGACGTCGAGTTCGTCATCGACCGGGTCGACCACATCGGCCACCCCATGGCTGAGCAGCCATTCTTCGGTGCGCCCCAGCAGTCGGCACAGCGCGGGATTGACCTCCAGGAACTCCCGCTCCAGGCTGACCACCGCCATACCGGTCGGGGCGCTCTCCATAGCGGTTCGGAACCGTTGCTCGCTGCGCCGGACCGCCTCTTCGGCCTCCCGTTTGGCGCCGATGTCACGCAGTCGCCCGATGCGACCGACGACCGCGCCCATCGCGTCGGTCACGGCACGCGAGGACACGTCGGACCACCGGGGCTGGCCGTCGGCCTGCCGGACCCGGGCCTCGAAGTCCAACACCTCGGGACTGGTCGTATCGAAGGCCGCCTCGGGCAGGTCCTCACGCCACAGGTAATTGAGGATGGGCGCGCCGACCAGTTCCTCCGGCTTCCACCCGAAGACCTCGGTGACCGACGGTGAGATCCATAGCAGCCGGCCTTGCGTCGATGCGCGGAAGATCACGTCCAGCGAGTTCTCCGCGAGCAGCCGGTAGTGCTCCTCGCTGGTGGCCAGCGCGCGTCTGGCGACGACCGATTCTGTGATGTCGGCCACCTGGGACAGGTAGTACAAGAACTCCCCGGCGTCGTCGCGGACGCCGCTCACCGACAGGTCCGCCCAGACCACCGTCGAGTCCGGCTTCAAGTACCGCTTCGTGATCCGGTAGACGTCCCGCTCCCCGCGTCGGACCTGGTCGGCGAGGTTCTGGTCACTGCCGATGTCATCGGGATGCGTCAATTCCTGCCAGGACGCCGCAAGCATGGCCTCCTCGGTGCGTCCGAGCATGGCACAGAACGCGGGATTGACCCGCTGCAGTTTCCCATCCGGAGCCACGATCGCCATCCCGGTGGCGGCGTCCATCATGGCGTGCCGGAACCGCGCTTCGGATTCCTCGAGCGCGGCTGCGGCATCTTTGGCGTCCTGAATGTCGCGCACGGCATCAATTCCGCCGACGATCACGTCGCGGTCGTCGGTGATGGCCTTGCCGATCACTGCCATCCAGCGGTGCTCACCGGTGGCCGTGCGCATCCGGACCTCGGCCCGGCCCCGGCGGACATCAGAGGACACCCGCGCCTTCTGGGACATCAGTGCGTGCGCCAGATCGTCGGGGTGCAGGTAGTCGGCGAAACTGGTCCCGATGACCTGCTCCGGGGAGTACCCGAGCACCCATTCCACCGACGGGCTGACCCATTCGATCCGACCAGCGGGATCGGACTGGAACACCATCTCCGAGGCGTTCTCGGCCACCAGCCGGTAGTGCTCTTTGGCTTCGGCGATGAGCTGCGCCGCCGCCACCCGCTCGGTCACGTCGCGATACGTGAGAGAGACAAGGTCCCCCACCCGCACGGCCCGCACGTCGTAGCGGCGAAGCATCCCGGTGTCCACGGTCAAGCCGACGGCGTCGAGGATCAGCGGTTCGCCGGTCGTGAACACGTGCCGGCACCAGGCGAACATCACTTCCATGGCTTCGCCCCGGGCATTCTCGCGCAACTGCATGCCCTCGAGCTCTGCCCGCGCCTGTCCGAGATACCGCACACACGCCTCGTTGACCTGCGTGCAGCGGACGTCCACGAGCCTTCCAGCGTGGTCGCGGACCGCCTCGAAGATCTGCAGCGGGTCGAGCAGTGTTTCCATGACGGCCCGGAGCTGCCGTTCGTCGGCGGCGATCCTGCGGTCCCGCTCGAAGCGGTGCGTGACGTCCCACCAGGTGACGATCAGGCCGTCGTCGATCTTCGTGGCGTTGATGTCGTAGTACATCGTGATCCCCGTCGGCGGGGCCTCGAGGTACTCGAAGTCCTCCAGGATCAGCGGCACGCCGCTTTCCACCACGTGCACGAAGCGGTCGAACAGTGCATCGTCGCCGGTCATCGCAGCGATCTCGAACAGCGACGAGGACAACAGCAGGTCACGGCTCAACCGGTAGTCGCGCGCGGCGGCCTCGTTCACGGCTGCGTACCGGAAGTCGACGATCACCCCGGCATCGTCACGCACAGCGATCAGCCGGATGTAGGGGTCGATGAGGTTCTCGACATCAATGACCTCACGCCCGGCCGCGCCGTGTGTGGCGCCGGCCGCCGGCTGTGGGTGCCTCATGGCCCGTCCCTTCCCGCTCCCACACGGTACGGGTCGCAGCGGGGAGGTTTCCAGTCCGCGCTACCCCTGCAGGGCGGTGAAGGCCGCCAGGATTCCCCGCTGCCCGGTCATGATCTTGCGCTGCGCAGTGGCGAGGTCGAACCACGCAGCGCCGTCGGTCTCCGGGAACTCCCGGTACTCCCCCGAGCCGTGCGGCCACTCAAGGGTGAACGTGTTGCTGGAGACGAACCGCAGGTCGGCATCGGTGTGCACCGCGAAGACTCGGACTCGCTTGCCGCTGGGCATCCGGTGCTCACCGACGTCCAGGACCTCTCCGGCGGGTGCCGGCAGGCCCACTTCCTCCTCGAACTCCCGGCGGGCCACCTGCCAGGGTTCCTCGGTCGTGGGGTCGTACTCGCCCTTCGCGACCGACCAGGCACCGTCGTCCTTGTGCGCCCAGAACGGCCCGGCCATGTGGACCAGGAAGATCTCGACCGTCCCGGTTGTCCGGTAGGGCAGCAGGCCGGCGCTGAAGCGCACGTCTAGTCCACCCGCTCCGGCAGTGGCAGCGCCGCGTCGTGCTCCAGCTCGTCCTCCAGCGTGGGGCGCGTGCGCAGCGGCACCTCCTTGAGGAAGAAGGACAGCGCGAAGGCCACCAGCATCACCGGCACGGCAACCGCGAACGTGAAGTCGATCGCGTTGGCAAAGGACAGCACGACAGCGTCGTGGATGGGGGCCGGCAACGATGCGATCTCCGACATCGACGAGCTCACGTCCGCCCCGCCGAGGGCATCGGCCGCGCCCGCAGGCAGGTTGCGGACGAGCTCGTCGGCCAGCCGCGCCGTCCAGATCGCCCCGAACACCGCCGTCCCGAAGGAACCACCGATGCTGCGGAAGAACGTGGAGGTGCTGGTCGCGGCGCCGAGCTGGGCCGGCTTGACGGAGTTCTGCACGGCGATGATCAGCACCTGCATGCAACCGCCGAGACCGGCGCCGAGGACGAACGCCGACAGCCAGATGAACCACAGGTCGGTGTGCATGCCGCACTTGCTCAGCATGAACATGCCGAGCGCGGCCGTGGCCGAACCGGCCATTGGGTAAATCTTGTAGCGTCCCGTCTTCGTGATCAGCCGGCCGCTGACGATCGACGTGATCAGCAGTCCCAGCATCAGTGGCAGCAACTGCAGACCGGCGCTGGTCGGCGAGGCTCCCCGGACGACCTGCATGAAGATCGACAGATAGACGATGGCCCCGAACATGGCGAAGCCGATCACGAAACCCATGGCCGAGGCGATGCGTAGCACCGCCAGCCGGAACATGCTCAGTGGCACCAGCGGCTCGGGGTGGCGCAGCTCCTGCAGGATGAACAGGACCGTGGCCAGCACGCCGCCGACCGCCAGTCCGATGATCGTCGTGGACCCCCAGGCGTACTTCTGGCCACCCCAGACTGCGACCAGCAGCAGCATGACGGTGGCCCCCACCATGAGGGCCGCGCCCAGCCAGTCGATCGCATGCTTGGTCGTGCGTTTGGGCAGGTGCAGCACGGCACCCAGGATCAGAAACGCCGCGATGCCCAGCGGCACGTTGACGTAGAACACCCAACGCCAGCTGAGGTGTTCGGTGAACAGTCCGCCCAGCAGCGGCCCCAGCACGCTGGCGACACCGAAGACCGCGCCGAACAGCCCGCTATAGCGGCCGCGTTCACGCGCCGAGACCAGATCGGCGATCACGGCCATGACCAGGACCATCAGGCCACCACCGCCGATTCCCTGCAGGGCCCGGGTGGCGATCAGTTGCGACATGTTCTGCGACAGGCCCGCCAGCGCCGACGTGACGACGAAGATGGCCACCGCGGTCTGCAACATCGGCTTGCGGCCGTAGAGGTCACTGAGCTTGCCCCAGATCGGGGTGCTGGCGGTGGAGGCGAGCAGGTAGGCGGTGACCACCCACGACAGTTCGTTGAGCCCGCCGAGGTCGCTGGTGATCGTGGGCAGCGCGGTGGACACGATGGTCTGGTCCAGGGCAGCCAGCAGCATCGTCACCATCAACGCGGCGAAGATGAGTCTCAGGTTGCGCGCTTTGGCCTCAGGCTCGGTTTCGGTGGTCATCGGGGCTCCAGATGGTTGTCAAGATCGTCGGCGAAGCGGGCAAGCAGTTTCTCGAGCAGTTCCCGGTCCTCGGGCGTCCACGATTCGAACACGGGCGCGATCGCCCGCCGCCGGTTGTCGAGCAACGTCCGCATGACCCGCCGGCCGGCAGCCGTCAGGGTGACCAGCGAGGCCCGTGCGTCCTGCGGATCGGACTGCTTGCTGATGTACCCGTGCCGCTGCAGCGCATCCAAGTGGCGGCTGGCAGTGGACAGGTCGATGTGGTTGTCGTGGGCGACCGCACTGGGTCGAGCCGGTCCCATTCGCTTCACGCTGGACAGCACGCGAGCGGCTGCAGGATCCAGCGGGTCGTCACTGGTGAGCTGCTGGACGAGCCGGGTGGCACGGTACAGCGAGACCACCAGCGATTGTGAATCAGTTGCTTGCACCAACCAAGTATTACACAGGTAGGCGTTCAACCTGATACGAGTGGTCGACCACCGAGAACCCGAGGTGGTCGTACAGTCGGGCAGCCGGGGTATCCGGGTCGACCAGGATGACCCATTGATCGGCGCCGTGATGCTGAGCCCAGCGACCGGCGTCCGCCAGCAGCCACGACGCGAGTCCGCGCCCGCGGTGCTCGGGTTGGGTCGTCACGCTCTGATAGCGCGCCACAGATCCGCACATGACGATTCCCGCGTCGGCCACCAGTTCGTCGCCCTCGAACACGCCCAGGAACCGGGCGTCGCCAGCAGCCACCATTCGCTGCCGGGCTTGCGCGCGTCGCCACGCAAAGTCCGCGTACTCCGTACCCTGGTCACCGGTCTCCTTGTGCCACGCCTGCCGCCAGTCCTCCCCCGTCAGC
>ERZ724513.654-NODE-654-length-17303-cov-17.703502_pt1 | contig 17303 bp, 10 predicted proteins | sample MGYA00376046_ERZ724513 | MGnify/ENA primary metagenome ERZ724513 (study PRJEB28724, sample SAMN07190883) | activated sludge metagenome | isolation source: activated sludge of sewage treatment plant in Hong Hong | place: Hong Kong | collected 2016-03-17 ...
ATCACGCACCGTCAAACGGCGCGCAGGTACGTGGCCAAGACGCTGGCTCGGGATGGTGCTGTCCCTGGTGCTGGCCCTGGGCACCCTGGGCTTCACCGCACCAGCGGCACACGCCGAGGGCGCTGTCGTCGGCATCACCAAGGCCATCAGCAACAAGAAGGACGCCTACGACAAGGGCGACACCGTCACGTATCGGCTGAACATCCAGTGCTCCAGCCTGGAGGACCCCTGCAAGACGGGCACCATCACCGATGTGTTGGACCCGAACCTGACGTACACCAACTACACGGTGGGCGGGAATCCCAAGAACCTCCCGGTGGCCTTCACCCAGACGGGTCAGACCCTGACCTGGGTCATCGGCTCCGCGACCGATGAGACGAAGTACTTCCAGGATGGCGATTCCCTCGACATCGTGGTCAACGCCAAGGTCACGTCGGTCCCGACCAACACCGATCGCACGATCGACAATCAGGCGAGCGCGTCGACCCCGGACGCCCCGACGCCTGTCAAGTCGGACACTGTGACGATCGTCGTGAATCCCGCCCCCGACGCGGTCTACGACTGGGGGCTCACCAAGTACAAGGAGTCCCCGGGCGGGGATCCCGCCGTGGACCGCACGGTCACCTACAAGGTTCGCTTGACGCGCCCCATGGTCAACGGCACCGTCGCGCCCGGCGGCGTCGACCTCACGTCGGTCGTGCTGAAGGACGCCCTTCCGACCGGCGCCGAGTTCATTTCGGCGAACACTGAATACCCCCACAGCATCGGCACGTACGACGGAGCCGGGACCATCACGTTCCCGAGTGCCTCGATCTCCGCCACGGACCAGATGGCTTGCTGGAACGGCGACCCGTGCACCTCTTACTTCTTTGCCGACATCAAGGTCAAGTTCCCCTCGCCGACCTTCGGCGCCGGCGACGAGCCGGTCAACAAGGCCACCGCGGACATCACCTACGCCGACGGCCACCCCGGTACCCAGCTGACGGCCGAGGCGAAGGTCAAGCTCGTCGAACCCGAAGTCAAGTTCTGGATGAACAAGTCCAGCACCCTGTACACCAACCCGAAGCCCGGCGAAACGGTGTCCTGGGTCGTGGTGGGTCGCAACGACGGGAACGTGGAGGCCGCCGACCTCACGATGATCGACACGCTGCCCGCGAACCTGGTCAACGTGAAGGTCGACGCCTCTGGCTGGTACATGCCCAGCCAGGCCGGGGCCGGCAAGCTCTCTTACTCGATGGACGGCACGAACTGGAGCGCCGAGATCGATTTCGCCCACTCTGACACCTTCAACGTCCCGGACGGGGCGAAGGCCGTTAGGGTCACGACGCACAACCTGCCCAGCGGCTACTACGCCGGGTACAACGTCACCGGAACGGTCGCGGACGATGCCCCGGTGGGCTTCAAACTGAAGAACTGCATGAGCATCGAAGGCAGCCAGCAGGCCACGGGCCCGTGCGCCGCCTACACGGTCCAGGACAAGCCGCAGGCGGGGGTCCTCCCGAGCAAGACCCACGTCACGGCCTCCGGTGGTAGCCACCTGGTGCCGGGCGACGAGTTCGAGTGGCTGCTCGCGTGGCGCACCTTCTCGATCAACGAGCCGACGACGGCCACCATCGTCGACACGCTGCCCGCGGGTTTCGAACTCATCACCGAGACTGCCCCCTGCCTCGAGGTCGCCGGAACGTATGATGGCGACGGCACCGGCTGCAGCGCGAACGCCACGACGCCGCCCTACACGGCCGAGGTTCAGCCCGATGGCACGACGAAGATCACCTTCTCGAACATCGATCTGCCCCAGCGCGGGAGCCAGGACAGCCAGAAGCACCGGATCCGCCTCGCGGTCCGGGCCAAGGACGGGGTCGCGGCTGCCACGTACACCAACACCATGGCTGTGAGCTTCCCCGACGAGTACCAAACCATCTGCAACTTGAACTCCGTGGCGCCCTCCTGCTCCGCCCAGGATTCGGTGTCGATCGACACCGCCGCCGCGGTCGGCCTGCAGAAGTGGGACAAGGGCACCGAGCCGAACGTCGCCGAAGCGACCGGCAAGGCGTCCAGCAGCTGCCCGGACTGGGACGGCTTCACCCGCTTCCCCTGTGTCGCCCAGACCCTGCCGGGTGGCGACTTCACCTACCGTCTGCGCTGGTCGAACCAGGGTAACGTGCCCCTGACGAACACCGTCGTCTACGACATCCTTCCCTACGTCGGTGACACGGGCGTCAGCCAGACGCTGTCCACCGGCAACCGGAAGACGGAATGGCGGCCGGTCCTCACCGGTCCGATCACCCTGGACGGCACGCTGAGCTCGGCGACCGGCTCCAACGCGATCATCGAGTACAACACGACCTCGAACCCCTGCCGTCCCGAGGTCGCCGCCGGCGCAGCCGACTCCGACTGGCAGGGCGGTTCCTGTGACGACAACTGGGTCACCAGCGTCTCCGACTGGTCCACGGTGAAGTCGTTCCGGATCAAGGCGTACCAGGGCGCCGGCGAGACGTGGGCCCCGGGCACCAAGCTGGTGTTCGTCATCCCGCTGAAGGCCCCGGCTGACGCCATCAGCTCGACCATCGATCCTCTCGACCTGTCGGTCGCGTGGAACTCGGCGGCGCAGCGCGCCTTCCAGGTCGCCGAGAACGGCAGCACCGTCCGCCTGCAGGCAACCGAGCCCCGCAAGGTCGGCATCATCATTCCGGCTCCGTACGTCTCCATTGGTGACTACGTCTGGTACGACGCCAACTACAACGGCCAGCAGGACGCCGGCGAGCTTCCGGCCGCGGGTGTCAAGGTCACCCTCAAGGACAAGGACGGCAACGTCGTCGGAACGACGACGACGGACGCGGACGGCTACTACTGGTTCCAGAACCTGACCGAGAAGGCCAACTACACGCTCGAGTTCGAGAAGCCGTCCGGCTACAACTGGACGACCCAGAACTCCGGCGCTGACAAGTCCGACTCCGATGTCGACCCGACCACGAGCACGATCAGCTTCACGGCCCCGACGTGGGTCGAGGGCGTGTCGAAGAACCTCGGCGGGCATGACAAGGCCGATGACCCGACGCTCGACGCCGGTCTCATCGTGCCGATCCCGCAGGCCAGCGTGGGCGACTACGTCTGGAAGGACACCGACCACGACGGCATCCAGGATTCCGGCGAGCCCGGCATCAAGGGCGTCGTGCTGACGATCAAGGACGAGTCCGGCAACGCGGTGACCGACGTGCTCGGCCACGCGGTGGGCTCGGTCACGACCGACGACAACGGCTACTACCTGTTCCCGCTGCTCCCGGTCGGCCACACCTACACGGTGTCGATCGATACGGCCGCCTCCGCGACCGCATTGGCCGGCCTGGCGCCGACCCTGGCTAACCAGGGCGGGGACACCGCGGTTGACTCCTCCACCGGCTCGGCCACCTCGGTGCCGATGACCACGGACGGCCAGAAGGACCCGACGCTGGACTTCGGGTTCTACGACGCCCCGGTCTCGATCGGTGACTACGTCTGGTGGGACGCCAACCGTGACGGCCTGCAGAGCGCCAACGAGCTCCCGGTTGCGGGCGTGAAGGTCGACCTCCTGGACGCCACCGGCGCCCCGACGGGTCGTACCACCACGACGGACGGACAGGGCTACTACTGGTTCAACAACCTCGTCGCCGGCCAGAACTACATCCTGAAGTTCACGGCCCCCGACGGTTCGACCTGGACCACGCAGAACGCCTCGAACGACACGTCGAACGACCCGGCGACGGACAAGACGGACTCGGACGTGAATCCGGCCAACGGCCAGATCGCTTTCACCGCGCCCGCCTCCGGCTCCAACGCCACCGGCGCCAACGGGACGGACAATCCGACGCTCGACGGCGGCCTGGTCAAGTACAACCTGGTCCTGGCCAAGTCGCTCGACACGGCCGGTCCGTTCGTTCCGGGTCAGGACGTCACCTTCACGCTGACGCCGCACAACGATGGCCCTGTGGCCGCGCTGGCGGGTTGGTCGGTGACTGACATCCTGCCGGCCGGTCTGACCCTGAAGTCGATGACCGGTCCTGACTACGACTGCACCGGTGCGACCTGCACCGCGAAGTCTGCGCTGGCGGCCGGTGCCGACGGCAACAAGATCACGGTCGTCGCGACCATCGGCGCCAGCTTCAACGGGACCGCGCACAACGTGGCCTACGTGGCGCCGAAGGACGGCGACATCGCCGAGACCAACCCGCTCGTCGTTCCGGACGGCACGACGGACACGTCCAAGACCCAGACAGACAACGACGCCCAGGCCGACCTGGAGGTCAAGCTGGTCTCGATCGGCGACTACGTCTGGTGGGACGCCGACCGCGACGGTCAGCAGGATCAGGGTGAGGCTCCGGTTCCGGGGATCACGGTCAACTTGCTCAAGGACGGCGAGCCGACCGGCAAGACCACGACGACGGATAGCAACGGGTACTACGCGTTCGGCGATCTGCTGCCGGGGACGGCGTACACGGTGGAGTTCGTGAAGCCCGCGGACGCCTCGTTCACGACCCAGACGACCGGCCCGACGGCGTCCGACTCGAACCCGGACGTCACCACCGGCCAGGCCGCGGTGAAGACCCCGGCTTCGGGCAGCAACTCGCTCGAGCCGACGAAGGCTGACGACCCGACGATCGACGCGGGCCTGGTGAAGTACAACCTCACCCTGGCCAAGTCGCTCGACACCGCCGGTCCCTTCATCCACGACATGGATGTCACCTACACGCTGACTCCGCACAACGACGGCCCTGTGGCCGCCCTGGCGGGTTGGTCGGTGACCGACATCCTGCCGGCCGGTCTGACCCTGAAGTCGATGACCGGTCCTGACTACGACTGCACCGGTGCGACCTGCACCGCGAAGTCTGCGCTGGCGGCCGGTGCCGACGGCAACAAGATCACGGTCGTCGCGACCATCGGCGCCAGCTTCAACGGGACCGCGCACAACGTGGCCTACGTGGCGCCGAAGGACGGCGACATCGCCGAGACCAACCCGCTCGTCGTTCCGGACGGCACGACGGACACGTCCAAGACCCAGACAGACAACGACGCCCAGGCCGACCTGGAGGTCAAGCTGGTCTCGATCGGCGACTACGTCTGGTGGGACGCCGACCGCGACGGTCAGCAGGATCAGGGTGAGGCTCCGGTTCCGGGGATCACGGTCAACTTGCTCAAGGACGGCGAGCCGACCGGCAAGACCACGACGACGGATAGCAACGGGTACTACGCGTTCGGCGATCTGCTGCCGGGGACGGCGTACACGGTGGAGTTCGTGAAGCCCGCGGACGCCTCGTTCACGACCCAGACGACCGGCCCGACGGCGTCCGACTCGAACCCGGACGTCACCACCGGCAAGGCCGACGTGACCACCCCGAACACGGGGAGCAACCTGACCGAGGCCACCAAGGCCGACGACCCGACGATCGACGCGGGCCTGGTGAAGTACAACCTCACCTTGGCCAAGAAGCTCGACACGGCGTCCCCGTGGTACCCGGGCCAGACGGTCACGTTCACGCTGACGCCGCACAACGACGGCCCCGTGGCCGCCCTCGCGGGCTGGTCGGTGACCGAGGTCGTTCCGTCGCAGCTCACCTTCGTGAAGATGGAGGGTGAGGACTACACCTGCACCGGTGTGACCTGCGTCGCCGCAAACCCGCTGGCGGCGAACGCCGACGGCAAGCCGATCACGGTGACGGCGACGGTCAACGCGGACGTCCTGGGCAAGATCCACAACGTCGCCTACGTGGCGCCGGTCAGTGGTGACGTGCCCGAGACCAACCTGCTCGTCGTGCCGGACACCAACACCGACACCTCAACGACCGCGACCGACAACGACGCCCAGGCAGACCTGGAAGTCAAGCCGGTCTCCATCGGCGACTACGTCTGGTGGGACAACAACCGCGACGGTCAGCAGACCGCCGGGGAGCCGGTCGTGCCCGACGTGACCGTCAACCTCATCAAGGGCGGCCAGGTCGTCGCGACCAAGAAGACGGACGCCAACGGTTACTACGCCTTCGCCGGCCTGTACCCGAACACGGCGTACACGGTTGAGTTCGTGAAGCCGGACGGCACGTCGTTCACGACGCAGACGCTCGGCGCGACGGTGTCCGATTCCAACCCGGACGTCACGACCGGCAAGGCTGACGTGACCACGCCGAAGACGGGTTCCAACCTGACCGAGGCCACCAAGGCCGACGACCCGACGATCGATGCAGGCCTGGTGAAGCTGAACCTCACCCTGGCCAAGTCGCTCGACACCGCCGGTCCCTTCATCCCGAAGCAGGAAGTCACCTTCACGCTGACCCCGCACAACGACGGTCCCTCGGACGCGCTCGCTGGCTGGTCGGTGACCGAGGTCGTGCCGTCGCAGCTGACCCTGGTGAAGATGGAGGGCACGGGCTACGCCTGCTCCGGCACCAAGTGCACCGCGGACTCCGTCCTGGCTGCCGGCGCGAACGGCAACCCGATCACGGTGACGGCCACGATCAACCGGGACGCCTTGGGTGACATCCACAACGTCGCCTTCGTCAGCCCGTCCGAGAACGAGGTCGTCGAGACGAACCCGCTGGTGGTTCCTGACACCAACACCGACACGTCGGCGAGCCCGACCGACAACGACTCTCAGGCCTTCCTGAAGGTCCAGCCGGTCTCCATCGGTGACTACGTCTGGTGGGATGTCGATCGTGACGGCCAGCAGGACGCCTCCGAGCCGGTTGTTCCCGGCGTGGTCGTGAACCTGTACGACGAGTTCGGAACCCTGGTGGACACCACCACCACGGGCGACAACGGGTACTACGCCTTCACGTCGCTGCAGCCCGGCATGCCGTACTCGGTGGAGTTCATCAAGCCTGACGGCTCGGTGTTCACCTACCAGCTGCAGGGCGACACGGCGTCCGACTCGAACGCTGATCGTGCGACCGGCAAGACGCCGGTGTTCACGACGCCGACCTCGGGCAACAACCTTGCTGATCCCGGCCTGGCGGACGATCCCACGATCGATGCCGGCCTGTGGTCGAAGATCAACCTGATCCTCGACAAGCACCTGGTGACCAACGGCCCGTTCGTCCAGGGCGACGAGGTGACGTTCTTCCTGAGCCCGCGTAACGAGGGCCCGATGGACGCCCTGGTCGGCTGGTCGGTGACCGAGGTTCTGCCCGAGGGTCTGACCCTGGTGTCGATGAGCGGCGACAATTACGACTGCTCGGGTGTGACCTGCACCTCCAAGGTGCAGCTCGCGGCCGGTGCGGCCGGGGCGCCGATCAAGGTCGTCGCGAAGATCAACGACAAGGCGTACAGCAAGTTGCACAACGTGGCCTACGTGTCCCCGTCCACTAACCCGGACGAGGTTCCCGAGACCAACCCGCTGGACGTCCCCAACACCGACACCAACACCTCGGAGACGGGCACCGACAACGACGCGCAGGCTGAGCTCCGCCTCGAGCCGCCGGCCATTTCGCTGAACAAGATCGCCCACCTGGACGACTTCAACGGCAACGGCTACGCGGACGCGGGCGAGACCATCCACTACACCTTCAAGGTGACGAACATCGGTGGTGTCCGGCTGGCTCCGGTGACGATTTCTGACGCGATGCTGGGCCTGAACGACGCCGACTGCGTCGACAGCTTGGCCGTGGGCGAGACCGCCACCTGCAGCACGACGGGCAGCTACACGGTCACGTCCGACGATGTCGAGCACCGCAGGTCGATCGAAAACACGGCCACGACCACCGGTCGTGTGCCTGGAACCCACGACACGGTGAACGCCACCGATGACGAGACGGTGCCGGTCGGCCACAAGACGCTCCCGCAGACGGGTGGAGACATCCCGCTGTGGGCCGGCGTCGGGGCTCTGCTCCTGCTGCTGGCAGGCGCTGGCCTCCTGTTCGTGGGACGCCGCGGTCGCAAGACGGCGGGCACCACGAAGTAAGGGGCGACTAGCTCGACCAAGGGGTGGGCGGTGATCCGACAGGGTCACCGCCCACCCCTTTGGTTTGTGCTGAGGAGGCGGTTCAGGTTGTGCTGAGGAGGCGGTTCAGGTTGTGCTGGGGAGGCGGTTCAGGTTGTGCTGGCGAGACAACCACCTGGGCGAGCCCGGGGGTCTTCACCTGTTTCTGCAGCGTGACGGCGACGCAGGAGGACGACAGGTCGCGGGGTGTGGCATTGCTCCGCGGAGGCGGGGCCCCACGCCGCGGCTACTTGGCGCGGGACTCCACGAGGTGGCCGAAAGCAACGGCGCGATCAGGGGCGTGGAAGAGTTCGGCGCACGTGATGAGCGTGATCCTGGCCACGGTCGGCTTGGTGGTCGGCGGCTGACCAGGCACCGGATCGAGCACCCAGGTGTCGGAGTTCAGCACCACCGTGTCGGCCGGGTGGTTGTCGAGCGCGTAGACGAACAACGACTCACGGGTCTCCACCTCGACGCGGGCGCCGACGGCGAGCCCCGGCAGCTTGACGAACGGGCCGTGACTGCCGCGATGGCCCGCGACGGCGAAGTTGCCGATCTCGCCGGGCTTGGCGGTCGACTCGAACCAGCCGACACCCTTCGACAGCGCGGCGTTCGTGGTGCCGTACACGACGGGCACCTCGAAGTCGGCCCCGAAGTCGGGAATGCGCAGCAACGCGATCGCGGTGCCCGGCACGGTGTGCGGCGTGAAGGGATCCGGGGTGCCGGCCTCCCAGGCGTCCTTCAGATCCGAGATGCCCTTGGCGGCTTCAGCCGGGTCCATGAGCGGGTCTGCGAAGAGCTCCCAGGCGACGTAGGCGCTGCCGCCGAGCCCGGCTGCCAGGAGGACGCCGCCCGCCGCCAGCAGGGCGCGCCGGCTGGTCCGGCGCTCCGGACGCGGGCGTTCGTCACTCGATGACGGCGCTGGGGTCACACTCTGGTCGGACACCATGTCATTATGGAGAGTCGTCGCGGCCATGCCATAATCAGCGAGCCGCGGAGCCTTGCTAGGACGTGGGTAGTCAAGTGTTGATCAATCCTCGAGCTGCTTGCCCATTTGCTACGGTGTGTAGTAGTTGGCGCTCTGGGTCAGACTACCGTGACGAATGCCCTGGCCAATGCTGCCGAGCGTTCCATCAAGTGAGTCGAGTGGGTGCCCATGACGAATCCATCTGGTGCCTTGTATCCGGACCAGGTGCTGCTGACGGCCCCCCAGATCATCCGTCCCCTGCTTCGCCACGGGTTCGCGTCGCGGCTGCTCGCCGAGATCGGCGGCGGCCCCCTGCCGCGCCTGGACACTCTGCTGGCCTCGGCGTCCAGTCTGCACCTGTGTTCTGGGGATTTGCTGTGCGAGCCCGGCAAATCGTTCCCCTACCTGGTCCTGGTCGAGCGTGGCCTGTTGGCGCAGACGGTGGCCCACGAGGGACGCGAGATGACGGTCGCCTTCCTCGAGCGCGGCGAGGTCTCGGGCAACCTCTTCGCCCTGTACGGCGACGTGCTTCGGGAGCCGTCCTCGGCGGCGATGGGGTACGACAGGGCGCCGGCGCTGTCCTACCGGGTCTCCGCGGTGACAGAGGCGCGGGTCATCCTGCTGGATGCGCGTCACATCTCGACGCTCGCCGGTCGGCACGCGGAGTGGGCGACGCTGCGCTCGCGCATTCTGCTGGAGCAGACGCTCAGGCAGGCGCAGCGCGAAGAGGAGCGGTTGACGCGATCCTCCGAAGAACGCTACGAGGCACTTCTCGCACGCTCTCCCGAGGTGGTCTCTCAACTGACCCAGCGCGAAATCGCCCGCTACCTGGGCATCTCGGAAGTGACGATGTCACGGTTGATGGCGCGGCGTGGCGGTCGGCGCGCCGCCTCGCGGAAGCCGGTCGCAAACGTCTCGGACTGACGCCCGTTCGCGGCACGCCCGAAAGCGGGGGACATGAAGGCAGGAATTGACACTGGCGCGCGCGCCAATAGTTGGCGGATCGGTAAGCCGACGCTCTTGTCGTCGCTGGCCAAGGTGTGTGGTTCCCCCCGAATCGTGGAGGGCTTCCTTATGCGGCTTCCCGGTCGGGGGCCGCGGTGTTCTCGTAGGTGATCGGGCTCATCATGCCGACCGTGCTGTGGCGCCGGTCGTGGTTGTAGAAGCCGTAGCACCAGTCGATCACAACCGATTGGGCCTGACGCGTGTTGTCGAAGGTGTGTCGGGACAGGACCTCCCATTCCAGGGAGCTGATGAACGCCTCGGCGGCGGCGTTGATGCTCCTATAGCTGTCAAGTGAGTGCTGGGCGTCGGAAGTCGCGGGTGAGGGACCAGACTTCGCGGGCGAGGAGCCGTTTGAGGCAGCGGATGATCTCGGGTTTGGTCTTGCCCTCGGCGGTGCGGCGGGTCACGTAGGCCATGGTCGGCTCGTGATACTGCATGCGGACGACCACGGTGCGGTAGAGGGCTGCGTTGGCTTGTCGGTGACCGCCGCGGTTGAGCCGGTGCCGGCTGGTCTTGCCCGAGGAGGCGGGGATCGGATTCGTCCCGCAGAGCCGGGCGAACGCCGCTTCGGAGTGGATCCGTTCGGGATTGTCCCCGAGCACGATCAACATTTCGGCGGCGACGTCGGGTCCGATCCCGAACGCCTCAACCAGGCTGGGCACCACCGACGAGGTGAGGGTCGCGAGCAGGTGATCATGTCCGCGGATCTCGGCGTCCAGGGCCAGCCACCGAGTCGCGATCGAGTGCAGGGCATTCTCGGTGGCCGCGGTGACCGAGTCGATCCGGCCGGCTTGCAGTCCGGCGCAGCGACGGATCAGCGTCATCCGGGGCAAGCCTTTGAGGGATTGACGCAGGTCATCAGGGGCATTGACGAGGACCTGCTTGAGGCTGATCATGGCGCTGCTACGGGCTTTGACCGCGTTGTCCTTGGCGACCTTGGTGACGCGGATCATCTCGACGATCCCGTCTCCGGTCTTGGGGACCGCGTGCACGATCCCGGCGAGCACGGCCCGCGCGGCGTTCTCGGCGTCGATGGTGTCCGACTTTCCCCGCAGCCGGCGGTCGCGCCGGTCGGCCCGCAACACCTCCAGCACACCGTTCCCGCTGCGGCGGATCGCGGAGGCGAGCCCGGCACCATACGAGCCGGTGCCCTCGACCCCGAACACGATCTGGTCACCGAAGACGGCCGCCCAGCCGATCAGGGCCCGGTAGCCGGCACGATCCGCAGTGAAGGTTCCCGACCCGAGCAGGCCGCCGAGCTCATCCAGGGCGACCGCGACGTGCGCGTCCTTGTGGGTGTCGACCCCGACGATCACTCGACGCTGCCCGCCGGGCTGGTTCATGCTGGTGGTGGTTGGTGTCACGATTCCTCCCAAGAATCCCGTGATGGCAACTGGCCGGCCGGGTGGACGGGACTGTGACGAGACGAATCAGGCTCCTATGAGGTCACTGCCCGCCCGGCCAGCGCCGGTTGAGCAGCTGGCCGGTGGGCGACAGATCAACAGCCAGGACACACCGATTGGTCGTCAGTCGTAAGCAAGGGTCAGCCCACCAACCAGCCGTCCTCATCCTCACAGTCCCAGCACACCCCGGTACGGCCCATTGAGCGAAGCAGGTCGAGTTCGCCGGCCAGGTCAGCGATTTGCTGGCTGGTGTATTGACAGCCTCGATCGGCGTGGAAGATGACCTTGCCGGGTAGGTGGCCGCGCAGGGCGACGGCTTGGCGTAGGGCGTCTTCGACCAGATCGGCGCGCAGGTGGTCGGCGACGGTACGGCCGAGCACTCGGCGGGTATGGCCGTCACGAACGGTGCACAGGTAGGCCCAGCCTTCACCGGTGGCCAGGTAGGTGATGTCGGAGAACCAGGCGACATCGCGGCGGCCTTGGTCGAACTTGCGTTTGACCAGGTCGGGTGCCGGGTCCGGGTTCGGCCCGGGCACGGTGGTCGGGGGATGCCAGGTGCGTGGGCTGATCCCGGCTATCTCGGCTTGTCGCATGCATTTCGCGACCGTTTTGACCGACACCGTCTCACCGGCGTCACGAAGGTCGTGCAGGATCCTGGGGGCCCCGTACGTGCCATCGGAGGCCTTGTGGAACTCGACGATCTTGCCGGTCAGCTCGGCCCGCCGCTGCTCGGCCCGGGTCGGCCCAGCAGCCCGCCTTCTCGCCCATTCGTAGTAGCGGCGCCGGTCGACCTTCAGCAGCCGGCACATCCGGCTGATCGTGTAGTTCGCCTTCTCCGCGTCGATCACCTCGAAGCACTCCTGCCGGGAGTGTTCTTCGCTGCGAAGAAGGCTGCGGCTTTGATTCGAAAAGGCCCCGACCGCCGCCGGTTCACCCTCCACCAGGGCGACCATCAGGAGGTCGAGGGCAGCCCAGCCTCTTGCGGCGGGTCTGCCCTTGGGGCAGCTTCGACCCGGTAGCCAGCCGCTTCAAGATCACGGATCTTCCGTCGGATCGCGTGGTGAGGGTTCCGGCGGTTGTAGTAGTCGCCGCCGAGGTCGTGGTAGTACTCGCCGGTGGACAGCATGTGCCAGATCGCGACGATCATCGAGTGTTGAATCGCCACGAGCGCCTTCCCGTAACCACGACGGGCGCAGACTCGTTTGAACCGGGCTGCCAGGAACGAGTTCCGCATCCGCGCCGCCGACTTCGCAGCGATCCCCAACGCGCGCTTGGCGTACCGATTCCCGGGCCGGGCCGCGACCGGATGCTTGCGGCCCGCCGATTCATGCGAGCCGGGTGCTACCCCGACCCAACTCGCCAATGCCTGCGCGGTGGGGAAGACGCTCATGTCCGGGCCGATCTCAGCCAGCAACTCCTCCGCACCGTGCTTCCCGATCCCGTGGACCGACACCAGCAGGTCCCGGGCGACCGTGAACCCCTCGCGTTCCATCAAGGCGTCGATGCGTTGGTCGAGCCGGTCGATGTCGGCGGTGGTCTGGTCGATCCGCGCCAGCCGGAACGCCACCATGAACCCATGGTGATCGTTGAACCGGCCCTGCAACGCCTGGGTCAGCTGATCCACCTTGGGTCGCATCCGGCCTCGCGCCAGTTCTGCCATCGCCTTCGGATCAAGCTCGTCCCCGACCAGGGCCTGCAGCATCAACCGGGCCGATACTCCCTGAAGATCCGACACCACCGATGACAGCTTGATGCAGGCGTCCTCCAACTCCTTCTCCAGCCGCTGCACCTCTCGGGTCCGTTCCTGGAACAGACCCACCCGCGCCCGGGTCAGATCCCGCAACTGACGCAACGGCTCCGGCGGCACGAACGACGCCCGGACCAGACCGTGAGCGGCCAGGTCCGCCAACCATTCCGCATCGGACACATCCGTCTTGCGGCCCGGCATTCCTTTCACGTCCGTCGCCCTGACCAGCATCACCGGCAGCGCCTCAGACAACACGTAGAAGAACGGCCGCCAGTAATCGCTGGTGGACTCCATCACCACCAACTCGACCTGCTCGGCGACCAACTCCTCCCGCAGCCGGACGATCTCCGGCATCATCGACGACCACGTCGACACCCGGGTGGCTGTCGCCTTCGACCCGCGACCCTGGATCCGAACGCACACCTTCGCGTCCTGCTTGCTCACATCGACGCCAGCGCACCGCGCGCACACCACATCCACGGTGATCGACCTCCGTCCAACTCGGTGGGGACGGCGCTCACCGTCCCGGCGTGCGTGTCCCGGGGAAGGCCAGAAAAGAACAAGGATTTGATTCTCGTGCTACCAGCGACACTCCATGGCCCCTGCAAGGACGCCACGCGTCATGCCTTCCACCCCAAGTTTCCCAACGCGCTCGAAGCGAGCACAAAGCTCAGCGGGATCCACCGGGACACACACCCTCAGGATGAACCCAGCCCGGCACCCGCCGCTAGACCCGCCCACCAGAACCCGAGCACCAGCAAGCCGCACCCTAGGCCACCTTTTCACGGCTCCATCGCCGTCCCCGACGACCGTAGTTTCCCAGGAACTCGTTGTCCAACCGCAGCTCGGTGTTCTCCCGCCGCAGCCGTTCCAACTCGGCTCGCTCGCTGGCGTCCAACGCTGTCTCCGGTGGCGCGCCGATCCGGTCCCGCTCCAGCTGGACCCAGCGGCCCAGCAGTTGCGCGCCCACCCTGATCTCGGCCGCGACCGCCGCGATCGTCCGGCCGGTGTCGATCACCAGATGAGCGGCCTCACGCCGATACTCCGGCGTGTACGTGCTTCGCTTCTTCGTTGTACCCATCGAGGACATCCTCTCCGGCGGGCCCCTGACAAGGGAACCCGCCAAGACGGTGTCCGGGTTACGGGGTCAACTTCACCGGTTCTCGACCGACCCCGAGCTGGTCGGCAAGGTGAACGACGTTGTCGGGTTGTACTTGAACCCGCCGGAGAACGCCATCGTGCTGTGCGTGGACGAGAAGTCCCAGATCCAGGCCCTGGACCGGACCGCCCCGTTGTTGCCGATACGGGAGGGCTCGTGCGAGAAGCGGACCCACGACTACGTACGGCACGGCACCTCAACGTTGTTCGCCGCCTTGGAGATCGCCACCGGCAGGGTGACCGGCGCCTGTAAGCCGCGGCACCGCAACACCGAGTTCCTGGCGTTCCTCAAACAAGTGGCCCGCGCCTACCCCGACCAGGACCTACACCTGGTGATGGACAACTACGCCGCCCACAAGCACCCGAACGTGAAGGCCTGGCTGGAGGCACACCCGCGCGTGAAGTGTCACTTCACCCCGACACACGCTTCCTGGATGAACCTGGTCGAGGTCTGGTTCGGCATCATCGAACGTCAGGCCATCCACCGCGGCACCTTCGGCTCGGTCAAGGACCTCAACGCCAAGATCCGCGCCTTCATCACCGGCTGGAACGACCGCTGCCACCCCTTCGTCTGGACCAAGACCGCCGACCAAATCCTCAAGAAAGCCAAACGCTCAACAACCTCAGAAACGCCGCACTAGATCAACGGCCCCGCAACAGAAGCCCTTAAGGCTATCCTCGCGACGGCCGTCACGCAACGAGTTCCTTCAGAACGAAGTTCCCCTGCTTATCAGGGTCTTCGCAGGCGACCCCCGCCCTCACCACGTAGTTCATCAAATCCATCGCGCGGTCGAGTTGAACGTCATCCCTTTTGTTGTAGAGCGCGCCTGCTAATTCATCTACGGAGAACTGATTGATCTCAAGGCCTGCGCGCAGCAACTCCTTGAAGAGCTCCGCATCGAGCACGAGTCGCCACTCCGGAACCAGGCCGTTCACCGCTATTCCTGAGTCGTTCAGGGAGTGCCAGACCACGTCCTTGTCATGCAGGAAGACGCCCGCCCTGCTAGCTAGACGAACGAGAAATACCCGCACTCTGGACCACGGAAACGGCTTCCGACGTGATAAGAGCGCATCCTTTTCGGCCCTGACCTCAGCGACCGCGACTCGAAGCAACTCACGAGCGGACAGCTCTTCGTGGAGGTGGGCTTCGACGGCGTCGTAAATGTCCCAGCGTACCTCTTGAAACGGGCCCATGCTCGCACTTCGAAGGCTTTCGATGTACTTGGTCGACAGCGTGATGGTTGTGTCCGCCGCACCGACTCCCGCTGCGTGTGGCGCGGGAAACGAAGGAGGTCTAAACGTTCCTGCCTGCGGTCCCGGTACGAAATTTGGACGACCCGGACGATCGGGAACCGTTTCCTCGCGGATAAGTTGCCGCTTGATCCCCTCACTCACCAGCATTGATATGAGGCCAGGGGTCTGGGCCGCTGGCTCGCTCTTCTTTGCCCATCTCGGAGACACCCGCTCCAATTCCTGCCGAAGGGACGTCTGATTGACCTCAACGGCTGCTGCCCCGACCGCCTGAGTAAGGTGACGCAGTGCTTCCTCCAGCGGGATGAAGTTCCTGGGCCATTCCGTGCCAGCCTGTTCATGGGTAGGCATCCGCTCCACGATGAGGCGGGAATCTGCTAATGCCAAGGCCAATGCAGCATTCATGAGCTTGGGACGAAAGGTTCGCAGGATGACGGCGTCGTCCGGCCCAGCCTGTTGTAGATTCTCGTTGACGATGTGCATGCACTCCCGGAGGATGCCGTCTTCGTCCGTAGATACTCGGTCGATGCTGCGCACCGTCTGTCGCACGTTGCCGAGCGCGCCGACTTGACCGGTCAGGGCCAGAAGCGTTACTGACGCGTCACCCGGATAGCCGTCCAGAGTCTCAACTCGATCTACGACGGTGCGCTCAGATCCGCTGAACGCACGTGTGAGGTCCACTAGCCACATCATCCTATTCCTTTGAACGCGAATCTGGGGCACCCGACCCAAGTCGGATGCCCCAGAGGGTCCTTGAGCGAGTAGGACCTAACCTTACACTCGCTACTTGCTGCGCATCGCCATGTTCACCAGAGCGTTTGAAAGCATCCCGAGCAGGACCGCGATGGTCCAGTCTGGCGAGAGCTTCATCGCTACCGCGGTCAACAGCATACAGATGCACAAAATGAGAACGATGGTTTCCCTGTCCATCATGTAGTCCTTTTCTGCAGGATCTATATGGGACTGGGCGTGAGTCTCAATATGTGATTATGTCGTCGAGTGCGATTCTGCCATCGCGTACGACTCCGACTTGGCAAGCAATTGCGACTGAGCTGGCGACTGTGCATAGGGTTTCGCTGGCGCATGGGCATGTAGGTCCCTTGGGACTACGGGATCACTGTAGCACGCGGCCGGCGTACCACAAGAGAACTGGGCAAGGGCCCTCCGGAAACGAGCGCCGCCCCCGGTCCGGTGCCTACCCCAGCACAGAGCGTACCGGGTATCTGGCCGGAGGTACTCGAGCGCTACTGACGCGGGTCGACCCCCAGGTTAAGTTGAAGACCCCGGAACGATCCCTGGCCACTGCCACATCGCCGGGGTTCCGTCTTGCCCGGCTGGTGGCCCGGCTAGGCTCCCGGTCCCTCGGACGCCGTGGGTGGTTTGCCACCGGGAGCCTAGCCGGGCCACCAGGCACGCCACGCAGGGCAACGCCGAGAGACCTGCTAAGCGGGCGTGGCACCGCTACCTCACGGGGCGCGGCGCAAATCGAACGAGACCCGAGATCCGTGCCCAAGACGGTAGCCCTACGCGGTCCCGGCAGGTACCCCAAGGACACCAGTCCGAAGCGCGAGTGCGTCGTTCGCCCTAAGGTCTTCCATCTTCCCAAGCTGGACACAGCTCGGCCAAGGCACTGTCACCCGGTTGCCCCGTCGTTACCCCCGCTGTGCAACACATGCAGCATCGTGGACACCCCTACCGCTCAGATTGCCCCTGAATCGGATCCTGACAAGCCCAGATGCCATTCGCAATGAGAAGGTCAGGGGTTCGAATCCCCTTAGCTCCACCAAGGCATTTCGCCTAGTCAGACCCCTATTGCTTCGACCAGCTCCG
>ERZ724513.658-NODE-658-length-17264-cov-5.761171_pt1 | contig 17264 bp, 15 predicted proteins | sample MGYA00376046_ERZ724513 | MGnify/ENA primary metagenome ERZ724513 (study PRJEB28724, sample SAMN07190883) | activated sludge metagenome | isolation source: activated sludge of sewage treatment plant in Hong Hong | place: Hong Kong | collected 2016-03-17 ...
GTGAGCGGGCCGAAGATCGCCAGCAGCAGCCGCCCGGCCGGCTCGGTGAGCGCCAGTCGGGCCAGCGCGCTCCCCGGCGGACGCAGCCGGGCGTCCGCCAGCCGCCGGTGGGCGGCCAACTCTCCCCAGGCCGCCTCCACCAGGTCTTCGGCGGCCGCGGCCAACGAGGCCACGTCATCGGCCCCGGCCAGCTCGCTCAACAGGTAGCGATCGTCGGGATCGGACGCGTCGGCCAGATCGAGAAGCTCATCGCCGGTGTGGGAACCGAGCGGTTCACCGGTGAGATGCCGCGTGATCAGGGCGCTCAGCGCGTTGGCTTCGGCGACCCCGCTGGACGCGAGCAACGTGTGCGTCGCCGCATCGGCCCGGACGTCGGGATTGTTGCCGCGCTGGGTCGCTTCGAGCCAGGCCACCACGTCGGCGCGAAGGAAGAACTCCTGGCCGTCTCGGTGCAGTTGGGCCGCGGGGAACGGATGGACGCTGCCGCGGGCCCGGCGTCGCCACACCGTGACAACCGGACGCTGCACGCGCGCCAGGCCGGCGATGTCGCGCATCGTCATCAGCTCAGCCATCGCAGCCTCCCGTCCAGGACATTCCACCACTCACCGCTGACCCTTCGCGGGCGAATGGTGCGATAACCCCCCTTATCGACGCATCGCTGTCCTTCGGGAGCGCTTGCGCGACACCGTGGTGGCCAGCAGGAGTCGCATCGAAAGGAATCGACCATGTCCGTCCCGCAGCAGCCCACCCCGCTGGGCCCCCAGCCGTTCGCACCAATGCCGGGAGTGCCGCCGACGCCGCCGAACAAGCGTGCCAATCCGCTCACCTCCAAGCCGGTGATCGGCATCGTGGCGTTGCTCGCCGGAATGGCTCTCGGCTCGGCAGGTGGCCACGGCGGAACCCCCGCCGGAGTGAGTGCAGCGGTGCCGGCGGCCACCGTCACCGCGACCGCCGTCCAGACGATCACCGCCCAGGCCGAACCGGCCGAGCCGACCGAAGAGCCGACCGAGGAAGCGACCGAAGAACCCGCCGCCGAGGAAACCGCGGCACCCGAGCCGGCCAAGAAGAGCTACGCCTCACTGAGCAAGCGCAAGTTCAAGCTGCTGGCCAAGGATCCCGACTCCTACATCGGCAAGACCTATCTGGTCTACGGCAACGTCACCCAGTTCGACTCGGCCACCGGCACCGACACCTTCCGGGCCGACGCCGGACCGAAGAAGCTGCGGATCTCCTACGGCTACGTCGACTACGACCAGAACTCGATCTTCAGCGGGACGGAGTCGAAGCTGAAGAAGCTGGTCGAGGGCGACTGCTTCACCGCCAAGGTGACCGTGCTGGGGTCCTACTCCTACGACACCCAGATCGGCGGCAACACCACCGTGCCGATGTTCGCAGTGGACTCGATCAAGGTCTACGGCTCGACCGACTGATCAGAACCAGACCGGTGTGGGCTGATCAGGGGGAATCGGCCCACACCCCGCTTCCACGGAGAAGGATGCACTCATGAAAGTCCCGCCGGTAGCCGAAATGATGATCGTTGCTCGACGAGCCCTGCACGCTCGCGGCATTCCGGTCACGATGCAGCTCGATGAAGACCAGCCGGTCCTGGCGGACGACGCCGGACGCTTCGTGATTCCCGCGGGCTACCTGGTGAACCTGGTGGACGGCAGCGCGCCCTAGGATTGGCCGGACGTCTTCGCGGCGCTGGCCGACAACGTGTCCGCCTCGCTGACCCAGGCTCATCCGGAGGATCTGAGCGCGGATCAGCTCCGAGCTCAGATTCGCACCCGCCTGGTTGCGACCAGCGAGGTCGCGTCCGCAGACCTGACGCCTCAATGCGAAGGCACGATCACACCAAGGGGTAGGTGGTGTTCTGGACGGTTGCCGCAGTTCGGCGGCGCCGTCCGCGAAGCCCGCACCCAAACCGGCCTGACCCATCGGGAACTCGCCGACCGCGCGAACGTCTCCCGCCCTTGGCTCGGAAACACCCCAGTGTCGCTATCCATGCCGCTGGTCCAGACCGAACAGGAACCGTGCCGTCGAGCCGTTCCTCGACGGGCTGCTTCCCGACCGAGACCACGTGCCCGGCGAAACCGATTCAGCGGCCCGGCGCGGCAGAGAGCCGCATCTCGATGTGCCCAGCTTTCGACCCACAACAGCACAAGAGCCCCCAATCAGATTCTGACTAGGGACTTCGTTGGTGGGCGACACTGGGATCGAACCAGTGACCTCTTCCGTGTCAGGGAAGCGCGCTACCGCTGCGCCAGCCGCCCGAGGTGGAGACGGGATTTGAACCCGTGTACACGGATTTGCAGTCCGTTGCCTCGCCTCTCGGCCACTCCACCGGCGAGAGCCGGCCTCGTCTTCGATGCTTGAGACCTTCTCCGAGCGGACGACGGGATTCGAACCCGCGACCCTCACCTTGGCAAGGTGATGCTCTACCAACTGAGCCACGTCCGCATGCTCCCGGCCCGTTTCCGGCCCAAGTGCGAGTGCAACCATAACCCAGCCGCGAAGATGCCGCAAAACGAGGGCGCGGACGCGTCAAGCCAGCGCGTCGCCCGGCTTGGGCTGCTTCTCCCGATACAGCAGCAGCATGATCGCGAGCAGCGGCAGCGGCGCCAGGAAGGCCGTCCGCAGATCGACCACCGTCGCGACCGCAGCCAGCGCCGCCGGCGCCAGCATCACCGCCACCCCGGAGCCGAGGGCGCCCAGGGACGCGCCCAGTTCCGGCGGAAGCCCTGGCGTGGCCATCACCCGCGCGAGCGTGATCGGATACATCGTCGCGATGCCCAGCCCTGCGACCAACTGGCCCACACCCACGATCGCCGGATTCTGTGTTGCCGCCACCGCCAGCGTGCCGACCGCGGCCACCACCGAGCCCACCGGCACCATCGGGAACCGTGCGATCAGGGCTGGGCCGACGATCCGTCCGACAGCCATGCCCACTGGGAAAGCGGCCCCCACGATCGCGGCGGTGGCCATGCCCAAGCCGGTGTCCACCAGCCGCGCAACGCCCCACACCACGAAGCAGAACTCCACCGCCACCGCACTCACCTGCGTCAGCACCCGCCGCAGCACCAGGCTGCGCCGATACCGCTGAACACCGGACGCCGCGTGTGTCGGGTTCGGCACGATCGCCGCCGGATAGCGCAGCGCAAGCACGGTCAAAACAGCCATGCATGCCACCACCAGCAGCATCGGCAGCCGGGCGCCGATCCCCAGCGCCTGCGCCGCTCCGAACAGCAGGGGTGCGGCGATGCCGACCATGCTTGCCGCCCCGTTCACCGTGGTCAGCTTGGACTCCGCACCCGGACCGTTGAGCAGCCCCGGCGTGACCAGCAACAGCCCCGATGTCCCGAACGCCTGCAAAATCACGCCGGCATAGGCCGCGAACTGGCCCGGCACCACCGCCAACAGGAGACTCCCCACACCCAGCACCACCGCCGAGCCGGCGAGGAAGCGGTGCGCGCCGAACCGCAGCAGCATCGGGCCCGCGAACGCGACGACGATCAGCGCGACGCCGTACAGCGAACCCAGCCAGGCCAGGCTCTCGACCGGAACCCCGAACTCGGCAGCCAACACCACCAGGACCACCCCGATGCTGGCCACGTAGAAGCCCACATTGACCATGCCGAGCCCGACCTGGAACTCAACGCCGACGCGCTGGGACGTCTGCACTTCACCGCCTGACACTTGCCACTCCTCGCCGAACCCGAAATCGCTTCCCGCTGCCGGTTCCCGCGACCAACTCGCCGATTGTGCGTCACCACCGCCGCTGGGCTATGGTTGTTCCCCGCGGGCGATTGGCGCAGTGGTAGCGCGCTTCGTTCACACCGAAGAGGTCACTGGTTCGAACCCAGTATCGCCCACCATCCCGCGCCTGCTTTCCACTTGATGGAATGCGGATTCCCATTCCCTGAGACAAATCCTGGGTTTTGCGGCCCGGTTTTGGACTCATCGCCAGGCTAAATGGATATCTCCGTCTCTCCATATGGACAATCGTCTCATCATTCGGTAAGCAGAATTGCGTCACAACTTGATAACGGACAGAGTTCTGCCTAAAGAACCTCGGCAATGAAGCCCGGTCCCTTCGGACAGGAAGGCAAGCCATGACCGCCCCCGCACTAGTGATGGTGGCCCGAGGTAGTTCTGACCCCACGGTGGCGCAGGTCACCCACCAGCTCGTCCGCGGCCTCGCTGAGCTGCGTCCAGAGATGGCCGTCCGCGGCGCCTTTCTCGAGCAGAGCCCGCCGAGCGCGAACCAGGTCATCGACCAGCTGGCGGCGAACGGACACCACGAGATCGTCTTCGTCCCGTTACAGCTCACTCACGCGGTGGATTGCGATCCCGCGATGTCGGACCTGCTGCACCGGGCCCGAGTCACGTACCCAGACCTGCGCTTCACGCTCTCGCGTCCGATCGGCCCGGAGATCAGCCTGCTGACCGTTCTCGACCAGCGCCTGCGCAGCGCGCTCAGCCAGGCTCGCTGCCTGGAACTGGACGGGCTGGTGCTTTCTGCATCCTGCACCGGCGACGTGCGCGGCAGTGCCCTGCTGGCGCGACGCGCCCGGCAGTGGTCGACCCACCACCGGCTGCCCTGCCTCACGGCCGTCGCGGACGATTCCGGCCCAAGCGTTGCCCAGGCGATCATGGGGCTGCGCTCCCAGGGCCGACGCCACATCGCGGTCGGCTCCTTCTTCCTGAGCGCGGACGAGGCCTACCACGCCCAGTCCGATCTGGCGTATCGATTCGGCGCCGTCTCGGTGAGCGATCCGATCGGAGCCGCTCGCGAGGTTCTGGACGTGGTCCTGGCCCGCTACGCCTTCGCCGCCATGGATCTGCTCGACTTCGGTTTCGAGGAAGAGATCGAGCCCGCTCGGCACCTGAGCGTCGTCGGCGCCTGAGTCTTTCGACCCACCCGGCCCGCTCGGCTGGCCACTAGTCCCTGCGATCGGAACTTCGCTCCCGAATGGGACCCGTGCTCCCGATAATTCAGGAGCGCGAGTCCCATTCGGGAGCGAAGTTGCCTACGGACGGGCAGACGACCGGCTCAGCTTTCGGCGACTCGCTTCTTCTCGACCTCGACATCGAAATCGGCGACCGGCCAGCTCAGGCTCATTCCGTCCAGAGTCTCGCGGAGCAGCTCTGCGACCGCCCAGTTGCGGTACCACTTCTTGTTTGCCGGAATGACGTACCACGGCGCGTCCGCGGTGTTACAGAGCTCCAGTGCGGCCGCGTACGCGTCCATGTAGGCGGGCCACTTCTGGCGAGAATCCACGTCACCGGGGTTGTACTTCCAGTGCTTGGTCGGATCGTCGAGCCGCTCGGCCAACCGAGCCTTCTGCTCGTCAAAGGACACGTTCAGCATGCACTTGATCAGCTTGGTGCCACCGGCCACCAGTTCGGCCTCGAACTCGTTGATCTCGGCGTACCGCTTGCTCCACTCGGATTCGGGGACGAGGCTGTCCACCCGCACCACGAGCACGTCCTCATAGTGCGAACGGTCGAAGATGCCGATCTTGCCGGGTCCGGGCAACGCGTTCTTGATCCGCCAAAGGTAGTGGTGGGCCCGTTCCTCGGCGCTCGGCGCCTTGAAGGAGGTCAGGTCCACCCCTTGCGGATCCACCAGCCCGATCGCGTGGCGAATCACCCCGCCCTTACCGGACGTGTCCATGCCTTGGAGCACCACGAGCACCCTCGGCGCGGTCTCGGGCGTACTGCGTCCGGCTGCATAGAGCATCTCCTGCAGATCGGACAGCTCCGGACCGATCGCAGCGGTCAGTTCTGGAGCGTCCGACTTACCCTCTCCCGGATAGCCGGGGCTGGCTTCCGCGTCCAGGTCGGCCATGTTCACCGGCCCGCTGGGCAGGCGCAGCAGCTCCGATAGTGGGCTGCGATGCTTCCTTGATTCCTGGGAACTCATTGCCACAGTCTGGACCGAATAGCCACCTTTGGTGCCAAGATTGGCGAATGTCGCTGCCACTACGTCCGCCGCTGGAACCGATGCTGGCCCGCTCGAGCCCCACCATTCCCGCTGGCATGGCCTACGAGCCGAAGTGGGACGGGTTCCGCTGCCTGGTCTTCCGGGACAACGACGAGGTGGAGCTGATCAGCCGCAACGGCCGGGACCTGGCCATTTACTTCCCCGAGGTGGTGGCCGCTGTCCTCGCCAATACGCCGCCGCGCTGCGTCCTGGATTCCGAACTGGTGGTGGTGCAGGGCGACCGGCTCGATTTCGAACGTCTCTCCCAACGCATCCATCCTGCCCAGAGCCGCGTCGAGATGCTGTCGAACACGATGCCCGCATCCCTGGTGTGCTGGGACCTGCTCGCACTCGACGACACCGAACTCAGCGCGCGGCCGTTCCGCGAACGTCGCGAACTTCTGGAAGGGGCCCTGCGCCACAGCGAGCCGCCGATTCACATCACACCGATCACCTACGACCTGGAGCTCGCCAAGAAGTGGTTCACCCAGTTCGAGGGCGCCGGGCTGGACGGCGTGGTCGCCAAGGCACCGGACGGGCCCTACCTGCCCGGACAGCGCGCGATGGTCAAGATCAAGCATTCGCGCGAGGCGGACGTGGTGGTGGCCGGCTGGCGCCTGCACAAGAACTCCACCTCGGAGCTGCCGCTGCTCGGGTCGATGCAGCTCGGCCTCTTCGACCCGGACGGGGTGCTGCACTTCGTCGGCGTGGCCGCATCCTTCCCGCAGGCTCGCCGGGCGGAATTGGCCGCCGAGTTCGCCCCGCTGACCCTGCCGGAAGGCGCCACTGATCATCCCTGGGCAGCCAGCATGGAGATCAACGGACGCCGGCCCGGTGCGATCAGCCGCTGGAGCACCGAGCTCAAGACCACGCTGCTGATCTCGCCGCAGCTGGTCTGCACAGTCGGCTACGAGCACATGGAGGGCACCCGGTTCCGCCACACCGCTCAGTTTCGGCGCTGGCGCTCCGACCGTGATCCCGAGTCCTGCGGCTTCGATCAGCTCGAAGAGGTGGTCGGCTACGACCTCGCCGAGGTCCTGGGCGCCGGCTGAGAGTCGGTCACGCCCAGTTCGCTTCGTTCTTCTTCGAGGGCTGCACCCGGGGCGGCTCGCCCGGCATTTTCGGATACTCGGGCGGGTAGGGCATCTCGCCTTCGCCGTTCACGGCGTCGCGGTCGTACCACTCCAGCGCTGTGTCCAAGCGTCCAGGCGCGGTCGCGTCCATCCCGGCCCACGGGTCGCCGATCCTTGCGAAGCGGGTCGGCATGGTGCCGAGGGTGAAGTCGGCCGGGTCGGCGTCCGGCAGTTCGGACCAGTCCAGGGGCGCCGAGACCAGGCCTCGCGGCGTCGGTCGGATCGAGTAGGCCGAGGTCATCAACCGGTCCCTGGCCATCTGGTTGAAGTCGACGAAGACCCGCTCCCCGCGCTCCTCCTTCCACCAGTTCACCGTCACCTGCTGCGGCATCCGCCGCGCCAGTTCGCGTCCGATCGCGATCGTGGCATGCCGTGCCTCGATGAAGTCCGCGCCATCGATCGGGGCGAACACGTGGACGCCGCGTCCGCCGCTGGTCTTGCAGAACCCGGTCAGACCAGCCTCAGCAAGCACCGAACGAAGCTCCAGCGCTGCCGCGACCGCGGTCGAGAACTCGACTCCGGGCTGCGGGTCCAGATCGATCCGCAGCTGGTCGACCGAATCGGTATCCGCCGCCCGCACCGGCCAGGGGTGGAACCGCACGGTACCAAGGTTGACCATCCATGCGATGCTCGCCAGGTCGGCCGGCGCCACCTCGACTGCGCTGCGCCCGGAAGGAAAGGTGACCTGAGCGGTCTGCACCCAGTCCGGCGTGTTGGCCGGCGCACGCTTCTGGTAGAACGCCTCGCCCCGGTGGTCCTGCCGGGTGGCGATCACCACATCCTCGCGGACGCCTCCGGGCCAGCGCTCCATCGCGGTCGGACGGTCCCGCAACGCGGCCAGGATCCCGTCCCCGACGCTGAGGAAGTACTCCACCACGTCCAGCTTGCTCAAGCCCAGATCGGCGAAGTAGACCTTGTCTGGACTCGAGATCCGGACCGATCGCTCCCCTACTTGGACTTCGGTGGCATCAGGCATTTCCGAAGGCTACAAGGTGTCGGCGGCTACGCCTATGGTGGAGGACCCAAGAGGAGGAACGATGGAACTGAAGGTGATCAAGACCCCGGAAGAGTGGCGCGCGCAGCTCACGCCGCTGGAATACCGGGTGCTCCGCGAGTCGGGCACCGAGGCGCCGTTCACCGGGGAGTACACCGACACGACCACGGCCGGCACCTATCGCTGCCGAGCGTGTGGCGCCGAACTGTTCCGCAGTGAGCACAAGTTCGCATCCCACTGCGGCTGGCCGTCGTTCTACACCGCGGCCGCCGAGGACCGCGTCCGCCTGCTGCAGGACAACAGCCTGCCGATGCACCCGCGTACCGAGGTGCGTTGCGCGGCCTGTGATTCCCACCTCGGCCATGTCTTCGAAGGAGAGGGTTACGAGACCCCCACCGACCAGCGCTGGTGCATCAACTCGGTTAGCCTCGACTTCGAGCCGGCATCCTGAGCGACGGACCCAACGGCGCGTCAAAGTTGGGTTGACCACGGCGGACAGTACGCTGGCCGACGTGGCCTCTCGGCGTGAAGTGAGCATGCCACCGCTGTTCGAGAACGCGGTGCAAGCCATCCTCGCCATGTCCTGGCGTCCCGAGCTCAAGGTCGAGGAGATCCCGGCCCCGCAGAAAATCGCACCGTTCGCGGTCGCGATCAGCGCGGAAGTCGAAAATGACGACGAACCCCTCGGCAGCGGACGGCTGGTCCTGCTGCACGACCCGGCCGGCAGCGCCTCGTGGGACGGCGACTTCCGGTGTGTCACGTATGCCCGTGCCGACGTCGATCCCGAGATGGTCACCGATCCCCTGCTCAACGAGGTCGGCTGGTCGTGGCTGGTGGACGCACTGGCTCGCAACGCAGCCGACTACACCGCGCCGAGCGGCACGGTCACCGCGGTCTCCAGCCGGTCCTTCGGCGGCATGGCAGCGGAACCGCCCCGGGCCGAAGTCGAACTCCGGGCTTCGTGGACGCCGATCATTGAGCACCCCGGCGATGTGGTCGCCCACCTGCAGGCCTGGTCGGAGTTACTCTGCCTGACCGCCGGGCTGCCCCCACTGCCCGAAGGAGTGGTGCCGATCGCATCCCGGCGCTCCGGAACGTGGCTGCGGTGAGCGACACCGAAACCGTCGAGTCGTACCCCGTGCTGGCACTGCCGGCGGACGGGGTGCCCAAGGTCGTCGATACCCCCGCCGCATTGGCGGACGCGAGGGCGGCACTCCGCTCCGGACAGGGGCCGCTGGCCATCGACACCGAGCGTGCGCAGGGCTACCGGTACACCGCGAAGGCCTATCTGATCCAGATCCGCCGCGAAGGAGCGGGCACCCACCTGATCGACCCGACAGCCTTCGAGGAGGGCCAGCCGCGCGCTGACTTCACCGGCTTCGCCGAGGAGTTGGGCGAAGCCGAATGGGTGCTGCACGCCGCCAGCCAGGACCTGCCCTGCCTGGCCGAGGTGCACTTCCTGCCCAAGCACCTCTTCGACACCGAACTGGCTGCGCGCCTGCTGGGCCTGCCGCGGGTGAACCTGGGCGCGCTGATGGAGCAGGCTCTTGGGATCAGCCTGCTCAAGGAGCATTCCGCAGCCGACTGGTCCCAGCGACCGCTGCCGGAGAACTGGCTGGCCTATGCCGCCCTCGACGTGGAGCGGCTGGCCGACCTGCGCAGCTGGCTGATCGAGCAGCTCAGCGAGGCAGGCAAGCTGGACTGGGCCCGCCAGGAGTTCGACTACCTGGCCGAACATGCCAACGACGAGGCCACCCCTCGGCGTGACCCATGGCGGCGGACCTCCGGCCTGCACAGCCTGCGGACGCCGTCCGGGCTGGCGGTCGTCCGCGAACTGTGGCAGGTGCGGGAGGAAATCGCCGCCCAGACCGATCGTGCTCCCGGACGAGTGGTGCCCGACCGCGCGATCAGTGAGCTCGCGCTGAAGTTGGAGACCGAGCACCGCACCAAGCTGGCCCGAGCCGACCTGCGTTCCGTCCGCGGGTTCACCAACCGCTTCGCCGTCCGCTACGAGTCCACTTGGCTGGCTGCGCTCGACCGGGTGGCCGCGCTGCCCAAGAGCGAACTGCCGCCACGCCACACCGCCCCCGAGGGCCCGCCGCCGCCAAGGGCGTGGGAGAACCGCTGGCCGGAGTCGTTCCAACGCTTCAATCGGGTTCGCCCCGCGCTGATCGCGTTCGCGGAGGAGTTGCAGCTGCCAGTGGAGAACCTGCTGGCACCAGATCATGTGCGCCGGCTGCTGTGGGACTCAGCGGCCACGATCGACGACGCCGAAGTGGACGCCAGGCTGGCCGACCTGGGTGCGCGGCAGTGGCAACGCGAACTGACCGTGCCGGTGATCACCAAGTTCTGGTGAGCTAGCTTCCGGGTGGTCAGCCGGCGGTGGTGATGCGGACGGAGCCCTCGTCGGCGGAAACCACCTCGGTCGCGTAGCGCGCGATCTGGGCAGCGCTCAGACCGATTTCTTCCAGCATCTGCCCACGGTTGCCCTGAGCCAGGAACTCCTGTGGAATGCCGAACTCCCGCAGTCTGGTCTCGATGCCGAGAGCACGCGCCTCCTGGCCCAGCCGGGCACCCATGCCGCCGACCACGCCGTTGTCCTCGATGGTGACGACCAGCTCGTGCGCGGCCATCAGGGAGAGCAGGTCGGGTGAAACCGGGAGTGCCCAGACCGGGTCTACCACGGTCGCGCCGATGCCCTGCTGGGCGAGCCGGCGGCCCACGTCCACTGCGGTGTCACAGAGCTGTCCGTAACCGACCACCAGCACGCGCGGACGCTGGCTGGCGAACAGCACGTCCACATCGCCCCGCTGCTGCACGGCCGGGATCGGTTCGGGCAGACGCTCCTTCGAGTATCGCAACACGGTCGGCGCGTCCGAGACGGTGACGGCCAGCCGCAGCGCCTCCCCGAGACGTTGCTCGTCCCGCGGGGAGGTGAGCCGAAGCCCTGGCACCAGGCCGACCAGGGACGCGTCCCACATGCCGTTGTGGCTGGGTCCGTCCGGACCGGTCACACCCGCGCGGTCGAGCACGAAGGTGACCCCCTGGCGATGCAGGGCGACGTCCATCAACACCTGGTCGAAGGCACGGTTGAGGAACGTTGCGTACACCGCGAAGACCGGGTGCATCCCGCCGGCCGCCAGGCCAGCGGCAGCCGTGACCGCATGCTGCTCGGCGATGCCGACATCGAAGGTGCGCTCCGGGAAATGCCGGGCGAACTTGTCCAGTCCGGTCGGGTGCAGCATTGCAGCAGTGATCGCAACCACGGACTCGTCGATGGCTCCGATGCGGGCCAACTCGTCGCCGAAGGCGTCCGTCCAGGTGCGCGCCGGGGTGTCGGTGAGCGGTTCGCCGGTGACCTCGTCGATCTGCCCGACCGCGTGGAAACGGTCCTGCTCGTGCTCCTCCGCAGCCTTGAAGCCGCGGCCCTTCTGGGTGATGCAGTGCACCAGCACAGGCCCGCCGAAGCCCTTCGCCTGCGCCAGCGCCAGTTCCACCGCCTCGATGTCGTGGCCGTTGATCGGGCCGAGGTACTTGATGCCCAGATCGGAGAACATGCCTTGTGGCGCGAGCACGTCCTTGACGCCCATCTTGAACCCGTGCAGCAGCCCGTAGACCATCTCGCCCACCAGCGGAGTCTTGCGGGCCAGTTGCTTGATTCGTTTGAGCGTCCGCTCGTAGCGGCGGTCGGTACGAATCGCGGCCAGCTGCTTGCCGAGCGAGGAGAGCTGGGTGGCGATCCCGCCGACGGTGGGCGTGTAGGAGCGGCCGTTGTCGTTGACGACGATCACCAGCCGCTCGTCGCCGGAGACTGCGATGTTGTTCAGCGCCTCCCAGACCATGCCGCCGGTGAGTGCGCCGTCGCCCACGACGGCCACCACGAAGCGATCGTCACCACGCAGACGGAAAGCCTTGGCCAGTCCGTCGGCCCAGGACAGCGCAGTGGACGCGTGCGAGTTCTCCACCCAGTCGTGCGGAGACTCGGCGCGGCTCGGATAGCCGGAGAGTCCACCGGGCTGGCGCAGGCTCCCGAACTGATCCTTGCGACCGGTGAGCACCTTATGCACGTAGCTCTGGTGGCCGGTGTCGAAGACGATCGCGTCCTTCGGCGAGTCGAAGATGCGGTGCAGCGCGATGGTCAGTTCCACCACGCCGAGGTTGGGGCCGAGGTGTCCGCCGGTGCGGCTGACGTTGGTGATCAGGAACGCGCGAATCTCTTCGGCCAGTTGCTGGAGTTGCTCAGGGGTCAGATCGCTGAGGGCCTCAGGGCCGTTGATCTCGTCGAGCAGGCTCACCGGACGAGTCTATGTCAGAGCTTGGGCGTGAACACTCTGCCACGCAAAGCCTCGACAACCATGCCCACCTCCCGGCGCAGCCGGACCAGACGCGCTCCCTCGGTCGTCCACGCTTCCACGGCTTCCTGGGCAACTTCCGGACGGACGTAGTCGGCCAGCCCCGTCCGCACCCGGGCCAGGCCCTCGACGCTCGCGCGAGCCTGCGAGTCGACGAACTCGACGGCGAACATTCCGAGCACCACCGGATGCCGCCGCAACACCGGATGAGCACGGTAATCGGCCGGACAGCAGTCGAAAAGGAACGCCGCAGCGGATTCTTCCCACTCCGCACTGCCCGGTGGCCGGACGCGGTCGGGCCACCCCGGCGGCGCAAACCCCGGACGCGGATTCGGCCGCGTCGGTTCGGGAGCCTTCCGTCTGATCCAGAGCCGTTCGGGATACATGTGTTCGATTATAGTCGAGACGAGCGTTCGGTGCTCGGATCTCTAGCCCAGGTACCACCAGATCACCGCGGCCAGGGACAGCCCGGCCAGCACCAGCAGTGCGACCTGCTGCGTCCGCCGGAATCGCGGCCCGCGATCCCAATCGGCGCTCGCCAGCGCGGCCAGAGCGGGCAGCAACGCGGCCAGGACCCACCACCACCAGGCGGTGATCGCGTCCACTGCGACCAGCAGACCCGCCCCGGCGAGCAGGGTCAGAGCCAGCCACCAGTCCAGTTTCAGCGCACGAACCGCTGCGACCAGCGCGACGAGGAAGCCGCCGATCGCCAGCCAGATCCCCCACCAGAACAGACAACTGATCGCAAAATCGTCCGGGCTGTCGTCGACGACCACCTTGCAGACCGTGCCGCTGACCACCTGGCCGCCGACCACCACCAGCAGTGCAGCACCCACCACAGCGATCAGCGCGGCCACGTACGTCCACGCCACCCGGGCGGAGACCGGCATGAAGTCCGGCTCCACCGCGGCTGGCTGGACGCGCGCCCGCCGCCGGCCCACTACTTGTTCAGCAGCGACCGCAGCACGTACTGCATGATGCCGCCGTGGCGGTAGTAGTCGGCCTCACCTGGGGTGTCGATCCGCACCACCGCGTCGAAGACGATCGGCTCACCGTCACCGACGGCCTCCACCCGAACGGTGGCCGGCGTCGTGCCGTCGTTGAGTTCGGTCACCCCGGTCACCGAGAAGGTCTCCGTACCGGTCAGCCCCAGCGAATCGGCATTCTCTCCCTCGGGGAACTGCAGCGGCAGCACGCCCATGCCGATCAGGTTCGACCGGTGGATGCGCTCGTAGCTCTCCGCGATCACGACCTTCACGCCCAGCAGCGCGGTGCCCTTGGCCGCCCAGTCACGGGACGAGCCGGAGCCGTATTCCTTGCCCGCCAGCACCACCAGCGGCACCCCGGCGGAAGCGTAATTCTGCGCCGCATCGAACACGGTGGCCACCGGCGCGTCCGCCACCGTGAAGTCCCGGGTGAAGCCACCTTCGGTGCCCGGTGCGATCTGATTGCGCAGCCGGATGTTGGCGAACGTGCCCCGGATCATCACCTCGTGGTTGCCGCGCCGCGAGCCGTAGGAGTTGAAGTCCTTGCGCTCCACGCCGTGCTCGCTCAGGTAGCGTCCGGCCGGGCTGTCGGCCTTGATCGAGCCGGCCGGCGAGATGTGGTCGGTGGTCACCGAATCCCCGAGCTTGAGCAGCACCCGCGCCCCAGCGACATCGGTCACCGCCACGGGCTCGGCCGGCATGTTGTCGAAGTACGGTGGCTTGCGCACGTACGTGGAGTCGGCGTCCCAGCTGAACACGTCGCCGGTCGGCGTCGGCAGCGAACGCCAGGTCTCGTCGCCGGCGAACACGTCCGCGTAGCGCGAAGTGAACATCTCGGCGGTGATGGACGAGCCGACGACCTCGTCGACCTCAGCCTGCGACGGCCAGATGTCAGCGAGGTAGACCGGGTTGCCGTCCGAGCCAGTGCCGATGGGCTCGGTGGTCAGGTCGATGTCCATCCGTCCGGCGAGCGCGTAGGCCACCACCAGCGGCGGGCTGGCCAGGTAGTTCATCTTCACGTCCGGGTTGATCCGCCCCTCGAAGTTGCGGTTGCCGCTCAGCACGGACGTGACCGCCAGATCGGCGTCGTTCACGGCCTGCGAGACCTCGGGGATCAGCGGGCCGGAGTTGCCGATGCAGGTGGTGCAGCCGTAGCCGACCAGGTCGAAATCGAGGGCGTTCAGGTACTTCGTCAGCCCGGACTTCTCGTAGTAGTCGGTGACTACCTTCGAGCCCGGCGCCAGCGACGTCTTCACCCACGGCTTGCGCTCCAGCCCGGCCTCGACGGCCTTCTTCGCCACCAGCGCCGCACCGATCATCACGCTCGGGTTGGACGTGTTGGTGCAGGACGTGATCGCTGCGATCGTGACCGCACCGTGGTCGAGGGTGAAGCTGGTGCCGTCCGCCAGCGTGACCGGCGTCGGCTTGCTGGGCCGGCCCAGTCCCGCCGGAGTGTGCTCGCCGTACTCGTGCGGAGCCGGCGCGCCGTTCCCACCGTCGTGCGCAGGCGCGTCCGATGCCGGGAAGCTCTCGGCCACGGCCTCGTCGTACCCGGAGATGTCGTCACCCACGTAGTCGCGAAGGGCCTCGTTGAAGCCCTCCTTGGCGTGCGCGAGCACCACGCGGTCCTGCGGACGCTTCGGGCCGGCGATGCTCGGCACCACGGTCGCCAGGTCGAGCTCGAGGTACTCGGAGAACCGCGGCTCGCTGGCCGGGTCGTGCCACAGGCCCTGGGCCTTGGCGTAGGCCTCGACCAATTCCAGCTGCTCGGCCGAGCGTCCGGTGAGCCGCAGGTAGTCGACGGTCTTGTCGTCGATCGGGAAGATCGCGATGGTCGAGCCGTATTCGGGGCTCATGTTGCCGATGGTGGCGCGGTTGGCCAGCGGCACTTCGGCCACGCCGTCGCCGTAAAACTCGACGAACTTGCCGACCACCTTGTGCTGCCGCAGCATCTCGGTGATGGTCAGCACCAGGTCAGTGGCGGTGGTGCCCTCGGGCAGCTTGCCGCTGAGCTTGAAGCCGACCACGCGCGGGATCAGCATGCTGACCGGTTGGCCGAGCATGGCCGCCTCGGCCTCGATTCCGCCCACACCCCAGCCGACGACGCCGAGGCCGTTGACCATGGTGGTGTGCGAGTCGGTGCCGACGCAGGTGTCCGGGTAGGCCTGCAGCACACCGTCCACCACGCGCGGGAAGACCACGCGGGCGAGGTGCTCGATGTTGACCTGGTGGACGATGCCGGTGCCCGGCGGCACCACGACGAAGTCGTCGAAGGCGGTCTGGCCCCAGCGCAGGAACTGGTACCGCTCGCGGTTGCGCTGGTATTCGAGCTCAACGTTGCGGGTGAACGCGTCCGGGGTGCCGAAAAGGTCGGCGACGACCGAGTGGTCGATCACCATCTCCGCCGGGGACAGCGGGTTCACCTTGGCCGGGTCACCACCGAGTTCGGCGATCGCCTCGCGCATCGTGGCCAGGTCGACCACACAGGGGACGCCGGTGAAGTCCTGCATGATCACCCGGGCGGGCGTGAACTGGATCTCCTTGTTCGGCTCGGCGGACGGGTCCCAGCCGGCCAGGGCCGCGATGTCCGCGGCGGTGATGTTGGCGCCGTCCTCGGTACGCAACAGGTTCTCCAGCAACACCTTGAGGCTGAACGGCAACGTCGCCGAGCCCTCAACCGCGTCGACGCGGAAGATCTGATACGTCTTGCCGGCAACGGTTAACTGGTCTGCTGCGGAGTAGCTGTCGATGCTCATCGGTCCTCCTGACCGCCGAAGATATCTTGATGTCGAGATATTATCCCACCCGACGCGATGAGGCTAGCTGAGCGCGCCGTTCTCAGTGCGGCTTCCGCCGTCGTTCGCCCCACTCCAACCGCTGATCCGGGTCGGACATCACCAGGTAGACCAGGCCACAGTCCTGCGGACCGGTGACGTTCAGCTGGCAGAGGTTGCAGATCTCTTCTGGACGGAGCGGGCACTTGGCTTCGGGACGAGTGCGCTTGGGGTGGGTGCCTGGGGTGTTCATACCAACTCCAGGATAATCCTCGCACCCGTAGTCTCGATCCTGCCTTTCGAACGCATCGCCCGGCCGTGAACGCTGTGCAGCCCGGGCGAAGCCGGATTTCTGGAGCTGATGGCGCACTCCGGATTGGCCGATTGGCCGCCAACCGGAATTCTGGAGCCTAAGCCGCGCTTTCCGGCCTGCATAAGCTCCACAATTCGGGTTGGGCTGGAGTCGGGGGCAAGCCACCTACTCATAAGCTCCAGTTCTCGGGTTGCGCTGAGGATGGACTGTCCAGGCGAAGGTGGGCCTGCCCGACCAAGCACGTCCCCGCAGATCAACTCAAGTTGACGCCGGTACCAGGATGGCAACGCACTCCACGTGATGGGTCATCGGGAAGAGGTCGTAGGCGTCAACTGACATGGTGCGATAGCCCAGGTCGGCGGCGATCTGGAGGTCGCGGCCGAGGGCGGCCGGATCGCACGCCACATAGGCGATCCGCCGCGGCCGGCGGGCGACCACCGAAGCCAGGACGGCACGTCCCGCACCCGCCCGGGGCGGGTCCAGCACCACGATGTCGGCACGATTTGGCAGCCGTTCCAGGCGACGTGCGACATCACCGACCAGGAACCGGGCGGACGGCACGTTCGTCCGGGCCAGTTCGATCGCCCGCCGGTCGCCTTCGATCCCCCAGACCTGCGCCCCCGCGTCCGCCAGGGCTCTCGCGAACAGCCCGACCCCGCAATAGAGATCCAGCGCGGTCTCCCCCGCTCGCGGCTGCAGCCCGTCCAGCACGCGTTCGGTCAGCAC
>ERZ724513.662-NODE-662-length-17189-cov-8.400490_pt1 | contig 17189 bp, 9 predicted proteins | sample MGYA00376046_ERZ724513 | MGnify/ENA primary metagenome ERZ724513 (study PRJEB28724, sample SAMN07190883) | activated sludge metagenome | isolation source: activated sludge of sewage treatment plant in Hong Hong | place: Hong Kong | collected 2016-03-17 ...
GTTTCCTCCGGCAAGCGTTCGCCGCCAGGCAGTGGGGCGGATGTGGCCTCGTCGCCGCCGGCCGCGGCCTCGGCCGCCGTCCACAGCACCGGCGCGTCCTCGTGCAGGCGGGCCAGCCGCGCCTCGCCGTCGTCCAGCCGGCCGCAGACCTGCTCCAGCGCCTGGCGGCCGATCTGGCGGAAGGTCGTCAGCTTGCCGCCGGTCACGGTCAGAAGCCCCGCCTCCTGCCAGACGACGTGATCGCGCGACTCCTCGGACGGATCGACCTTGCCGCTGCCGATGACCGGCCGGATGCCGGCAAAGGTGGCGCTGATGTCGTCGAGCGTCAGTCCCAGGGCCGGAAACTGGGCCGTGACGGCGGCCATGAGGTAGGCCACCTCGTCGCCGGTGATGCTGGGGTCGGCGTCCAGCGGCGGCGGGCAATCGACGTCGGTCGTGCCCAGCAGGGTGACGCCCTCCCAGGGGAAGGCGAAGACCGGCCGCCCATCGACCGGATGCATGAAGCTGATCGCCTGGGCTACGGGGAAGCGCCAGGCGGGAAAGACGAGGTGGCTGCCGCGCAGGGGTCGCAGGCGCGCCTCCGCGCCGACCTGCCCACGCAGGAAGTCGGCCCACGCGCCGGTGGCGTTGATGACGGCGCGGGCGCGGACGTCGACCGGCGTCCGCGCGACTTCGTCGCCGGACGTGTCTACCAGCCGGACGCCGACGATCTCGCCGGCGGCGTCGCGCAGCAGTTCCTTGGCGCGCGCGTAGTTCAGCGCCAACACCTGGCGTTCGTCGTCGCCCTCTCCCGGCGACTCCTCACCGCCCGGCGAAAAGCCGTCGGCGGCCCCGCCGTCTACGGCGGCCCCGCCGTCTACGGCGGCCCCGCCGTCTACGGCCTCGCGGATGAGCCGCAACACCAGGCGGGCGTCGTCGGTCTGGGCGTCGTTGTACTGAAAGCCGCCGCGCAGGCCGGTCGGGGAGATATAGGGGGCCAACATCTGGAAGTCGGCCGGGCTGTAGTAGCGGTGGCTCCATTGCAGGGCCATCAGGTCATAGACGGCCAGGCCCGCGCCATAGACAAGCTGCCCCGCGCCGTCGCCCTCATATTGCGCCAGCAGAAAGCCCAGCGGATGCACCAGCCCCGCCCCTTCGGCCAAGAGCTGTTCGCGCCCCTGCACCGACGCCCGTGTCAGGCCGACCTGGCCGGTGCGCAGATAGCGCAGGCCGCCATGCACCAGCTTCGACGAGCGGCTCGACGTGCCCCAGGCGAAGTCGCGCTGCTCCACCAGCAGCGCCCGCAGGCCCAGCCGTGCCGCCTCGTGAAGGATGCCCGCGCCGGTGATGCCGCCGCCGACAATGACGATGTCCCACTCAGCGCGGAGCTGTTGCCAGGCCCGCGCCCGCCAGGCCGCATTCCAGGGTGTCATAGTTTGCCTCCAACCGGGCGCTCTGGCCGGCCGGCGGCCCCGTCGTCGGCCAGGAGGACGCCGGGGTTCATGCGCCCATCGGGGTCGAAGCAGCGCGCCGCCGCGGCCAGCGCGCCCAGGCCCAGCGCCCCCTTCTCAGCGGCCAGATAGGGGGCGTGGTCGCGGCCGACGCCGTGCTGATGGCTGATCGTTCCGCCGCCGGCAACGATAGCCCGGCTGGCCGCGCTCTTCAGCGCCCGCCAGCGGTCGAGCGTCTCATCCGGGTCGGCCGCCAGCCGGAAGAGATAGGTGGCGTAGATGCTGGCCCCCTGCGGGTAGACGTGGGAGAGGTGGGTGAAGATGTGGACGCGCTCGCCGCGGTCGTCCAGCGCGCCGCTTAGGGCGTCCTCGATCTGTCCCAGCAGCCGGGGGACGTTGTCCCACGTGGTCGCCGTCTCCAGCGTATCCACGGCATAGCCGCGCTCCCACAGGGTATTGCGCAGATAGGGCGTGCGGAAGCGTCCCTCGATCCACTGCGCCCCGAAGCGTCGCCCGGCGGAGACGCCGCCCAGGCCCCGGCAGATGTCCAGCACCTGCTCGCGCGTGTCACGGATGGTCGCCGCCCGGCCGGTGAAGCCGCACAGCAGCATGCACTTCTCGCCGCCGACGCCGCGGACGCTCAGCAGCGTCTCCAGCAGGCCGATCACCCGCTCGTGCCCGGCCAGGGCCAGCGTCGTCTGCGTCTCGCGCGGCGTGCTGAGGCGCAACAGCGACAGCGGCCAGCGCCCCTGGACGATCTGCCGCACGGCCGTGGCCGCGCCGGCAAAGTCGGGGAAGAAGACGGCGTGGAACTCCTCATGTTCCGGCAGGGGCGTCACGCGGACGGTGGCCTCGGTCAGGATGCCCAGCCGCCCCTCGGAGCCGAGCACAAGCTGGCGCAGGTCGGGGCCGGCGGCCGAGGCGGGGAACGGCGGCAGCCGCAGCGCCCCCGCGGGCGATAGCAGCGTGCCACCGGCAAAGAGGCTCTCGATGCGGCCGTAGCCAAGCGACTGCTGACCGCTGGAGCGCGTGGCCACCCAGCCGCCGAGCGTGGAGTACTCAAACGACTGCGGGAAGTGGCCCAGGGTGAAGCCGCGGGCGCGCAGTTGGGCCTCCAGTTCCGGCCCGGCCACGCCCGCGCCGAAAGTGGCCTGCTGGCTGATGCTGTCGAAGCCCAGCAGCCCGTTCATCCGCCGCAAGTTGACCGTCAGCACCGGCGCGTCGCCGGGCTGCGGGTTGATGTGGCCGACGACGCTCGTGCCGCCGCCGTAGGGGATCAGGCGCGCCCCAACCTCGGCGGCGAAGGCCAGCAGCGCAGCTACGTCGCTCTCGGTCAGTGGGTAGGCGACGCCGTCGGGGAAGGCGGCCACCTGCCCGCTGCGCAGGGCCACCCAGTCGGGCAGGCTCTGGCCGCGGGCGTGGCGCAATCGGTCGGCCGGCTCGGCGCTGATGAGCGGGTGGGCTGGCAGGCGGCCGGGCGGCACCGTGGCAACCACCGCGGCGAAAGTCGCGTCGCGCGGCGGCGCGCCCGGGCCGAGCCGCTCCTCCAGAAAGGCCGGCGCGTTGGCCGGCAACGGGTAAGGGATGGTGTCGTCGCCCCAACCATTCCAACGGCGCATGTCACTCCTCCTCGCGCCGCGCCCAGGTAACCTGGCTGGCGCGCATCACTTCGCGGCAGAGCGCCTCGGCGCCGTCGGCGTCGGCCGCGGCGGCGGCGGCGCGCAAGCGGGCGTAGAACGCCACCGACTGCGCGCGTGCCTCCGGCGTGGCAAAGTAGCGCCGGGCGATGTCCTCATAGAAGCCGCGGAAGCCGTTCAGGATCAGCGTGTAGATGGGGTTGCCCGAACGCACAGTCAACAGGTGGTGGAGTTGCCAGTCGAAGCGGGCAAAGTCGGACAGCGTTGCCAGGGCCGCCGCGCCGTCGAGGAAGTCGAGCACCGCCGCCGCGTCGTGGGCGACAGCCGCGCGCGTGTAGGCCGGGGCCAGATGCAGGCGCACCTCCAGCAGTTGGGCGATGAAGTCGGGCGGCAGGTGGTCGGGGTGCGCCACCAGGCTGCCCAGTACGTTCAGCCCGCCTTCCTCCCAGTAGTCGTTGACCAGCGTGGGCTTGCCGTGGGCCACCGTCAGCCAGCCGTCGCGGGCCAGTCGTTGCAGCGCTTCGCGCAGCGTCGGCCGGGTCACGCCCAGTTGCGCCGCCAGGGTACGCTCGCCGGGCAGCGTCGTCCCCGGTGGAAACGTGCCGTCGAGGATGGCCGCCAACAGGACGCTTTCGGCATGGGCGCGCGGGCGGGCGGGAGCAAGCCATTCGGTCATCGAACTCCGTCACAGGTAAGCACCATCGTGTCAGGCCGCACCAGTCAAACCATACTGGTCAGACCACTTACCAGTTATTGGTATCATAGCCGTTCCGGCAGGTGTCTGTCAAGCCCATCGCGCCAGCAGGTCGCATTGGGCAGAGTGGCCATAGAGGCGGCCCGTTTCTTCACGTATAATTCACCGTGGATTTACTACCTTTTTCAGCGGCGAGCGCCGAAGTAGTGCTATCTTGATAGGATGGGGCCGTGGCCTACCCCCTGATCGTGTCTGTCTAGCTGGCCGAACAGTCGAGATGTATTATGAGCAACGCAGATTCGTCCGACGACAGGGCAAAGAAACCACCCGCATCCTCTTCTTCGGATAAGGGCAAGAAAGGCAAGTCGAAGGGCTTTATTGAATCGACCGGCTTCAGGCCCAATTGGCTGGAGACCGGCCCCTTGCCGCCCGACGTACTGCCGGCGCAGCCCGATCCCGCCTCCGAGACCTCCATAGCCGACGAATTCGCCGCCCTGCAAGAGACGTTGCAACGCCTCTACGGCAGCGCCGCCGAGGACGCCGGCACGCAGGAGCCGTCCCCGCCGGCGGAGGACGCCCCCGCCCCGGTCGCGCCGCACCTGGAGGCCCCGCCCGAAGCGCCGCCGCTTGAAGCGCCCACACTCGACGACGCGCCCCCGGCCGAAGCCGTGCAACCCGAAGAAGCGCCCGTCGCCGCGCGCGAGTCCACGCCGGTGTTCACGGAGCCGCTGATGGCCGCCGAGCCGCCGGCGGAGCCGCCCGCGCCCGAACCGGTCGCGCCGGTCGCACCTGCTCCAGAGGCCGCTGTGCCGCTCCGGGAAGCCGACGTGCCCGATTGGCTGCGCCGGTTGCTGGCCGAGGACACCGCCCCCACCACAGAGGAAGCGCCGTCTACGCCACCCGCGCCGCCGGCCGTCGCGGAGCCACCCCCGCCCGAATGGGCTGAGCCGGAAGCCGCGCCGGAAGAACTCCTCCCCGCTATCTCGTTCGAGACAGAACCGGCCGAGGAGATACGGCTGGAAGAAGCCGTCGGCGACACTGTCGTCGGCGTCGCTCGCGTCACCGACGACATCACCAACAGCGTCGAGCCGATCGCCGCGGCCCCGACCGGGCGCAAATCCAAGCGCGCCCGCAAACCGCGGGCCGCGCACGAGCCACGGGTCGCGCGCGCGGAGCGCCCGCCGCTCCGCCGACCAAGCCGGCTATCGACGGCGATGCTGGTGATCAGTCTGCTCCTGCTGGCCGCCGCCGCGCTGATCTACTTCATCAACCCCTTCGTGCGGCTGGCGCTGGCGACGGCCTCGCTGGCCCGGCCGGTGTCCACGCCCAGCATCGCCCCGCCCAACGCGGCCGATAGCGGCAACTGGTGCATCTGGGGCGACTTCGCCGGCGACGCCCAACCCCGCCTGCTCGACGACGGCACTCAGGGGGACGTGCTGGCCGATGACGCCGTGTTCTCGCTGGAGTACGCTATCGCCCAGCCGGGCAGCTATCTGTGGCAAGTGGTCGATTGCGCCGACGTCACCCGCGGCTTTCCGTCAACGATGGCCTGGGTCGTCACCGAGCAGCCCAATCAGACGGTCACATTCCTCTTCGACAGCAACGAGCGCGCCGACCGCCTCTTCTTTCCGATTCCGTTCGCCGTCAGCGCCCTCGACAGCGCGGCCGACTTCCACATTGTCGGCAGCTTCCAGGACTGGATCGCCGACGATGCCAGCGGCCGGCTGGAGCCTCTCGGCGGCGGCATCTACCAGCAGGTGCGCCGCATCGCCCGTTCGGGCAGCTACCAGTCCTACGTCATCGTCGGCGACCCTGAGCAGGCCATCGACGCCTACGGCCGCACCACCAAGCCCATCCCCTTCGCCTTCGACACCGACCACAACGGCGATTACGTCGTCTTCCTGATCGACATCGATCGCGGGCGGGCGTCGGTGATGTATGACATGCCGCCGCTGATGACCGGGTTGGCGTTTGGTGGCGGCCACCTGCGTCTGAGCGTGGCTCTGGCCGGGCTGGCCGGGCTGCTGTTGCTGGCCCTGTTGCTGCGCGAGATGATCCTACGCAACCGCCGCCTGTGGATGGAGACCGGTTGCCCGCGTTGCCACGAGCAGGAACTGATGCGCATCAGCCGCCGCCCTAAGGATCGCCTGCTGCATCTGCTGGGCATCCCCGCCTACCGCTACCGCTGCCGCAACTGCACCTGGGAGGGCACACGCCTGAGCGAGGCCGGCCGGTCGATCTCCCCCGGCGCAACTATCGCCCGCATCGAAGGCTTGCGCTAGTCGGCGAAGCGCAGGGCCACCCGGTGGACATGGGCGTCCAGCGGGTCCAGGCCCAGCGCGGCCAGAACGTCGTCGGGGCGGCCGGTGGCCGTGGGCGTGTGCGCCAGCTCCAGGTAGAGGCGCAGCCCGTCGCCATCCTCGGCCAGGTGCATGGCCAGGATGAGCGGGCGCAGATCGAACGGCTGCGGCCGGGTGTCCTTGGCCCGGCGGCGGTCGCGCATCAGGCTCTCGGCCGCCAACACCCCCGTTACCGCCGCCCGCAGCGTCGCGGCATCGACGCCGAACGGGAACGCTACCTCATAAGCCGCGGCGACCAGTTGCCCCTGCGCCGACGGCGCGGCCAACGGTATCTCCGCCACGGCCAGCAGGCCCAGGCCGGGGGCCAGCCGCGCCGCCAGTCGTTCCTGAAAGACCTCGGCTGCGATCGGTTCGAGCAGCCAGACGTCGGCCACTTCGGCGGCGCTGGTATAGCCCAAGGGCAGGGCCGCGGCCAACGACAGGCGCGGCCGGCGGTTGAAGCCCTGGGTATAGGCCACGGGCAACTCGGCCCGGTTCAACGAGCGCTCCAGCGCCCGGGCCAGATCCAGGTGGCTGATGGTGCGCGCCGGGCCGCCCTTGCTGAAGGTCAACCGCAGGCGTTGCGCCGGGCGTGGAGGTTGTTGGTCGGTGGTCACGCGGGCATTGATACCACGTTCCTGGGCAATGGGGAATAGACGACAGACAACAGACCACATTGGGATAAAATAGGCCGAATGGGACGCCAACCTGCCACTGCTCACACTCGCCTGCTGCTCCTCTGCCTGCTCCTGGGTCTCGCCGCCTGCGTGCGGCCGGGGCCGCGACCGCCGGCCACGACCGAAACCGCGACGGAAACCACGCCGGGCAGCGGCCCCGTAAACCCGCCAAGCCCCACGGGCGACGCCATCGACGCTACCTCCGCGGAACCCGTCGCCGCGCAACTGGGCACGCCCGTGCCCGACTACGACGGCCAGCCCACCCCCGACGCCCCGCGCTACGAAATGGCCGGGGACACGGAGAGCACCGTCGGCACGCATGTCGTCGCCGCGGGCGAGACGTTGGGCACGATTGCCCAGCGCTACAACACAACCGTCGCGGCGCTCATCGAGCTAAACGGCCTGACCAACCCCGACGTGATCAACGTCGGTCAGCAGCTACAAGTGCCCGGCGTAGAGATTCAGCGTGTTGTCGGCCCGGAGTTCAAGATCGTGCCCGATTCGGAGCTGGTCTATGGCCCCGGCGCGGCCGGCTTCGACCTGCGCGCCTTCGCCACGGCCCTGAGCGGTCGCCTGCTCAGCTATCAGGAAGAAGTCGAGGGGCAGACACTGGACGGCCCGGCCATCGTGCAGCTTTTGGCCGACCGCTACAGCGTCAACCCGCGGCTACTGCTGGCCGTGCTGGAGTATAAGACCGGCTGGCTGACCAACGCCCAGCCGCCGGAGCGCGCCAACCTGCTCGGCTACGTCGGCGCGACCATGCCCACCGGCCTCTATGGCCAGCTCAGTTGGGCGGCCAATCTGCTCAATCTGGGCTTCTACGGCCGCAACGAGGGCGGCCTGCGCGGCTTCAACCTGGGCGAGACGACACAAGTCACCTTCGCGCCAACGATCAACGACGGCACGGCCGGCGTGCAGCGCTTCCTCGGCGCGGTCGAGGGCGTCACTTACGAGAGTTGGCAACGCGACGCCGGCCCCGACGGCCTCTACGCCACCTTCGTGAGCCTGTTCGGCAACCCGTTCGGCTATGCCCACGAGCCGCTGCTGCCGGCCGGCCTGGCCGCGCCGGCCCTAACGCTGCCCTGGCCGGAGGGCGAGACGTGGTACTTCACCGGCGGCCCCCACGGCGCGTGGAACTCCGGCTCGGCCTGGGGCGCGCTGGACTTCGTGCCCCCCAGCGACGTTGCCGGCTGTGTTCAGACTGACGCCTGGGTGACGGCGCCCGCGGCCGGCGTCGTCGTGCGCAGCGGCCACGGCGCGGTGGTCATCGACATGGACAGCGGCGATGAGGCCGCCGACGGCTACGCCGGCACGGGCTGGGCCATCACGGCCATGCACCTGGAGACGCGCGACCGCATCGCCAACGGCACGCGCGTGACCGTCGGCGACCGGCTCGGCCATCCGTCCTGCGAGGGCGGCTTCTCCGATGGCACGCACGTCCACCTGACGCGCAGCTACAGCGGCCGCTGGATCAGCGCCGACGGCGATATGCCCTTTGACCTGAGCGGTTGGGTGTCGTCGGGCGCGGGGGCGGAGTACGACGGCTACCTGACCCGCGGCGAGGCCGTCCGTGGCGCGTGCGTCTGTCGCGAGGACGTGAACGCCATCAGCCACTAGCGCCGCGGCCGGCGATCACTGCGGCGGCATCACCATGCGCCCCATCCGCCGCCCACCCAGCAAGTGCATGTGCAGGTGATAGACCTCCTGCCCGCCGTTGCGGTTGCAGTTGATGATCAGCCGGTAGCCGTCTTCGGCGATGCCCTCCTGGGCGGCTATCCTGGCGGCTACGTGCAGCATCCGCCCGGCGAGGGCCTCGTCGGCGTCGGTCAGGTCGTTGACCGTAGGGATGGGCTTGTTGGGGACGATCAAGACGTGGGTCGGGGCCAGCGGCTGGATGTCGCGGAAGGCCGTCACCAGTTCGTCGCGATAGACAATGTCGCCCGGTATCTCCCCGGCGATGATCTTTTCGAAGATGGTCGTCATGTGGTTCTCCTCTGGGGCATGGTTGGCGTCGTTTTACCGGCAATCGCGCCGGAAGGCAAGCCGGTTTTTGAGCGGAGCACGGCTTTTGCAGTTGTCACCAGTTGACTTGAGACCTGAGCAGCAGTAGCCCAGCCTGTTAGGCTGTGGCTGCCGACGACAGCCTGACAGGCCGTACTACGGGTCGTGAAAAGTAGCCGCGCACGCAATGATTACCATCTATGTCTGCTATAATCGTGGCCAATGGCACACCTTGAGCGACAGAAATAATGACTATGGCTCCGACGCCACGCAGCGCGACCCCAACGATCGACATCTACATCAAGCTGGCCCAGTATCCCATGCTGGCCGACACCATTCGCCAGCGCATGCGCCAAGAGCTTTTCCGGCGCGGCGTGATCAGCGAGGACGCCTTCGAGCAACAGGTGCGCGAAAAAGCCATCGAGTCGCAGCATCGCGAACGGCTGACCGACCCCTATGGCCAGGAGGAGGCGCAGGTGTGGCAGAAGCGCAAGGCCCGTGTGCGCGACTTCCAGACCGACGCCTACTTCGCCGACAACTTCGGCGTCGTGCCGCTGGAGCAACTCATCCAGGAGATGCTCCACCGCCAGCCCTCGCCCGCGCCGACCACCGAGTTGAGTTTCAACCCGGAGGTCGCCCCGTGGGAGGTTCTCTTCCGGCAAGGCGAGCTATACGAGCAACTGCCGCCGGCCGAGCGCCAGAACGTCCAGCACCATCTGGAAGAGATCAAGGTCGTCCTCATCAAGCGCATGATCAGCGACCAGTTGCCCTACATCGGCATCGCCAAGCGCATCTTCACCATCGCCGACCTGCGCTACATCTTCGACCGGCGCATTGGCAGCGGCAAGATCGGCGGCAAGGCCGCCGGGCTGATGTTGGCCTGGCGCATTCTGCAGGGCGAGCCGGGCGAAACGGACGAGCCGCGGCCGCCCATCGGTATCCCGCGCTCCTTCTTCATCGGCACCGAAGTCATCTACGAGTTCCGCCTCATCAACGGCCTGGAGCACTTCATGAACCAGAAGTACCGCTCGCTGGCCGACATTCGCGAGGAGTACCCGCGTATCGTTGAGGCCCACCTGGAGGGCAACTTCTCGCCGACCATCGTCAACCAGTTGCGCGCCGTGTTGGCGTCGATGGGCGACCGGCCGCTCGTGGTGCGCTCGTCGAGCCTGTTGGAGGACAACTTCGGCTTCGCCTTTGCCGGCAAGTACGCCAGCTACTTCTGCCCCAACCAGGGCACAGCCGAGGAGAATCTCCACGACCTGCTGGACGCCGTTCGCCTGGTCTACGCCAGCACACTCAACCCCGACGCCATCCTCTACCGGCAGAAGCATGGCCTGATCGACTACGACGAGCGCATGGCCATCCTCATCCAGGAAGCCATCGGCCACCGCACCGGCCGCTACTACTTCCCCACCCTGGCCGGCGTCGCCTTCAGCCAGAACCCGTTCCGCTGGAACAACCGCATCCGGCGCGAGGATGGCTTTCTGCGCCTCGTGTGGGGCTTCGGCACGCGGGCGGTCGAGCGCGTCAGCAACGACTTCCCCCGCCTGATCGCCCTCAGCCACCCACAGTTGCGGCCGGAGACGACCGCCCGCGCCATTCGCCAGCACTCACAGTGGTCGATCGACGTCATCGACCTGGAAGACAACCTCTTCAAGACTGTCTCCATCCTCGACGTGCTCAATAGCGGCTACCCCTTCCTGCGCCACATCGCCTCCATCAACCGCGGCGACTACATGGAAGAGATCATGTCCCTCGGCGCGCGACGGGGCGACGACGAGTACGTCCTGACGTTCAACACCCTGACGCGCGATCGCCGCTTTGTCGATCTGATGCGCGGGGCGCTGCAACGGCTGGAGGCGACCTATGGCCGCCCGGTCGATATGGAGTTCACCGTCGATATCGTCCCCAACTACCCGCAGACCGACTACCGGCTGCATGTGCTCCAGTGCCGGCCGCTGAGCCAGCGCGCCGAGGGCGGCCCGGTCACGATCCCGCGCGACATCCCGCCGGAGGACATCCTCTTCACTTCCCACCACCTCGTGCCCGACGGCCGCGCCGACAATGTTCGCTACATCGTCTACGTCGATCCGCAGCGCTACTACGCCCTCCACGATACGACCGTGCGTCAAGAGTTGGCCCGCGCCGTCGGCCGCCTCAACAAGCGGCTGGAGAATGAGCGCTTCATCCTGATGGGACCTGGCCGCTGGGGCAGCGCCAACATCGAGTTGGGCGTCCACGTCACCTACGCCGACATCTTCAACACCAAGGTGCTGATCGAGATGGCCGTGGCCCACAACGGCCACATGCCGGAGTTGTCCTACGGCACACACTTCTTCCAGGACTTGGTCGAGGCCGGCATCCACTCGCTGGCCCTGCGTATTGGGTCGGGGCCGGGCGGCAGCAGCTTCAACTGGGCCTTCTTCGCCGACACGCCCAACGCCCTGGCCGATCTGCTGCCATCCGAGGCCGGGCTGGCCGACGTGCTCAAGGTCATCGACCTCGACGCCCTGTCCGGCGGGCGACGCCTGCAGGTGCTGATGGACGGCCACCACGACGAAGCCATAGGCTACCTGACATGAACGACGAACCCCTGCGCACAGCGACGCCGACCATCGACATCTACATCAAGCTGGCCCAGTACCCCATCCTGGCCGACCGCGTGCGCGCCCGGATGCGCGCGGAGTTGTTCGACCGCGGCATCGTCAACCCGGAGACCTTCGAGCGCGAGGTCACCGAACTGGCGCTGGCCTCGCAACGGCGCGAGGGGCTGAGCGACCCCTACTTCGAGGAAGCGGCCGACGCCTGGCAGACGCGGCTGGAACGCATCCGCGACACCAACACCGATGTCGTCTTTGCCAACCACGTTGGCCTCACCCGGCTGGAAAATCTGATCGACGAAGTTCTCAGCAGCCGCCCGGCCCAGCCCGACTCGATGCCCATCTCCTTCAACCCGGAGATCGCCCCCTGGGAGATGCTTTTCCAGCAAGGCGAGATCTACGAACACATGCCGCCGGAAGAACTGGAGCAGCACCACCACCACCTGGAGGAGATCAAGGTCGTCCTCATCAAGCGGCTGATGAGCGACCAGTTGCCGTTCATCGGCGTGGCCAAGCGGGTGCTGGCCATCAGTGACCTGCGCCGCATCCACGAGAACCGCATCGGCACGGGCAAGATCGGCGGCAAGGCGGCGGGCATGTACCTGGCCTGGCGCAGCCTCCAGGCGGTCGACGCCGCGTTGAGCGCCGACCCGGCCGGCCGGGCGACCATCCACATGCCCGACTCAGCCTTCATCGGCACGGACGCGATCTACGAGTTCCTGCTGCGCAACCGGCTGGAACACTACATGAACCAGAAGTACCGGCCGGTGCAGGAGATCCGCGACGAATACTCTGACATCGTCGCCGCGTTTCTGCGCTCCGAGCTGCCCGAATACGTCGTCGCCGAGGTGCGCGACCTCGTCGCCACCTTCGGCGACAGCCCCATCGTCGTGCGCTCCTCCAGCCTGCTGGAAGACAACTTCGGCTTCGCCTTTGCCGGCAAATACGACAGCTTCTACTGTGGCAACCAGGGCACACCGGAAGAGAACCTGAACGCCGTGCTCGATGCCATCCGCCTCGTCTATGCCAGCGCGCTCAACCCCGACGCGCTGCTCTACCGCCGCAAACACAACCTGATCGACTACGACGAACGCCTGGCCATCCTTGTCCAGCGCGTCACCGGCCGCTGGCACGGCGACACCTTCTACCCCGACATCGGCGGCGTCGGCTTCAGCCAGAACCCCTTCGCCTGGTCGGCCGAAATCCGCGCCGATCAGGGCTTCCTGCGCCTCGTCACCGGCCTGAGCCTGCGCGCCGTCGAGCGCGTGGCCCAGGACTACCCTCGTCTTGTCGCTCTCAGCCACCCCTGGTTGCGGCCGGAGAACACGCTCGACGACAAACGCCGCTTCTCGCAGCGCTTCATGGCCGTCATCGACCGCGACACGCAGAGCCTAGCCACCGTGCCGGTGCGCGAGGGGCTGGCCCACAACGGGCCGCTGCTGGCGCTGGTGGCCGCGCGCGATACGGGCGAAGATCTTGCCCCCGTGCCACCGCGTACCAACTTCGGGCCGGAGGAGCACTTCGTGCTGACCTTCGACGAGTTGACCCGCGACCCGGCCTTCGTCGATCTGATGCGTCGCGTCCTGGATCAGCTCGAAGAGACCTACGGCAACCCCATGAACCTGGAGTTTGCCGTCAACATCGACTGGTCGGAAACGCCGGCCGAGGATGCCGGCGCGCCACGCCCCTTCTACCATCTCCATATTCTGGAGTGCCGTCCGCTCCACCGCCGCGAGAGCGACAGCGCCATCCCCGACGTGACGGCCCTGCGCGACAAGCGCCGCCTCTTTGCCATGCCGACCCTGCTGCCCTCGGCCGCCGTCGCCAATATCGAGTACCTCGTCTTCGTCGACCCGGACGCCTATTACAGCCTCCCCGATGGCGACGAGCGCCGGCAGGTGGCCGAGACGGTGACGGCGCTCAACGACCTGCTGCCGGCCGGGCGCTTTGGCATCGCCGGCCCCGGCCGCTGGGGCAACCTTGACAGCCACCACAGCGTGCCCGTCACCTACAGCGACATCTGCAACAGTAAGCTGCTGGTGGAGATCAGCCCCGCCTACACGCCGCCGCCGGAATTGGCCTACGGCACGGACTTCTACGAGGACGTGGTCGAGGCGGGCATCGTTGTGGCCGGCATCCAACCAGGGCAGCCGGGCAACGAAGTGGACTGGGAGCTACTGCGCCACGCGCCCAACCAGTTGGCGGCATTCGTGCCGTCGAGCGCCGGCCTGGCCGGCATCGTCCGCGTCATCAACCTGCGCGATGCCGCCGGCAGCCCGCTGCGCCTGGTCATCGACAGTGACACTAGTGAGGCCGTGGCCTGCTTCGACCTGCCCGGTTAGTTGCCGGGCGGCTCGCCGGCCAGCAGCCGCGCCACCAGGTCGCGCTCGCCGGCCTCGTCCGACACTTCGCCGTCGAGCCGCGCGGCCAGCAGGCGGTTGAGGATGCGCGCGTAGAGCGGGCCGGGCGGCAGGCCCAGGGCGCGCAGGTCATCCCCGGTGAGCGCCGGCCGCACCTGTCGCCACGTCGTCATGTACCCGTCGAGCCAGGCGGCGCGGCGCGGATCTTGCGTCAGCAGGCGGGCCGTCAGAAGAACGCGCGGCGCGTAGCCCTTGAGGGCGGCGACGACGGCGCTGGGCGGGGCGTCGTCGGGTAGCGCCGCCAGCGCCGGCAGCAGTTCGCCCAGCCCCAACAAGTCTTCCAGTGTGGTCTTGCGCACGCGCAACCGCCGGGCGACCGTCTCCGGCACGGGCGCATCGAATGGGGCCAACCAGACGGCGAAGTAGTAGAACACCGCCGGCCCGCTGCGGAACGTCTCGCCCCAGATGGGGTCGTCGGCCATCGCCTCCACACGCTCGAACACGGCCGCCATCTCCGGCGGCCACGATAGCCCCGGCGCGAGGTGGGCCAGCACGCCCAGCGCGTCCAGCCGCCCCATCACCCGCACGGGATCGGCCTCGGCCAGGGCCAGCTCGATCTCGTTGCGGATGCGCTCGCCGGTGACGCGGTCGATCATGGGCAGGGCGTCGCCGATCAGTTCGGCCGTGCCCGGCTCGATGGCGAAACCCAGCCGCTGCTCCAGACGCACAGCGCGCAGGATGCGCGTCGGGTCATCGATAAAGCTCAGGCTGTGGAGGACGCGAACGAGACCGCGCCGCAAGTCCCGTCGCCCGCCGTAGAAGTCGAGCAACTGGCCCAGGTACGCGCCGTCGAGGCGCACCGCCAGCGTGTTGATGGTGAAATCGCGCCGGTGCAGGTCGAGCTTGATCGACCCCGGCTCAACATCGGGCAAGACCGTCGGCCGGCTATAGAACTCCTTGCGCGCGGTCACGAAGTCGATTTGTTCCGGCGGCGGCAGCGGCCCCGCGCCCCGGCGGTCACTCGACCCGGCCGCGCCCCGGCCATCGGCGCGGCCCTCGGCCGCCGTCGCGGCGATGGCCGCGTAGACCGCCGGCGACAGCGACCACTTGGCCGTGCCAAAACGCTCGTGGCTGTGCAACTCGCCGCCGAAGCGGGCGCGCAACGCCCGCACCAGGGCGATGGCGTCCCCCTCGACGACGATGTCGAGGTCAGTCGGCGGCTTGCTCAGCAGCAGGTCGCGCACCAGCCCGCCGACGAAGTAGATGGGCATCTTCAGCCGCGCCGCCTCCTCGCTGGCCACCAGCACCAATGCCCACAACTCCGGCGAGAACGCCCCGGCCAGCAGGCCGCGCAGGTCTGTCTCCGGCGCTTCCGGCAGCGGTTTGAAGAGGACGTTAAGCAGGTCGGTGCGCGTGACGATGCCGATGGGGCGCGCGTTGCCGTCCTCGGCCGCGTCGGGCAAGACCGGGATTTGCCCCCAGCCCTCGGCGGCCATGAGCTGCTGGACATGCTCGATGGAGTCGGACGGCCGCACGGTGATGTTGCCGGCGCGCATGATGCGGCTCACGGCCTGGTTGCTCATCTCCAGGCTCATGGCCCGGTCAACCGCCCGCCGCGTCACCAGCCCGACGACGCGCCCCTGGCGCTCATCGACCACGGGATAACCCTCGTGGCCGTGCTTCTGCATCAGCGCGGCCACGTCGCCGACGCGCGTCGTCGTCGGCACGGTCAGCACGCCGTGGGACATGACCGCGGCGACGCGCGTCGTCGGCTGCACGGCGCGGGGCAGCACCTCGCGAACGCGTTGCATCACCTCCGGCAGCCGGCCGCCGACGACCATCGCCGCCGCCGCCCGGCTGTGGCCGCCGCCGCCCAGCTCGCGCGCCACCAGCCCGGCATCGACCTCATCGACCGAACTGCGGGCTACCACCTGCACGCCATCGCCAACGCGCACCAGCACGAATAGCCCGTCGGGCGTCAGCGTCTCGCGCAGGCGGTGGGCAACGGACGAAATCTCATCGTCGAAGCCGTGCGGGGCCACAGCCGCGGCCAGGGCGATCGGCCGCTCCTCGACGCGCTCCCACTGCAAGTTGCGCAGCAGTAAGTCATACAGTTGCTGCTGCGACTCCGACAGCGCCGGGTTCAGAAAGCGCCGGGCGACGTTGAGCTGCGCCCCCTGCTCCAGCAGCCAGGCCGCGGCGCGCACGTCGCGCGCCGTCGTCGTGTCATAGGTCAGACCGCCGGTGTCCTCATAGATGCCCAGCAGCAGCAGCGTGGCCTCCTCCGACGCCAGCACCAGGCCGCGCCCCTGCAAGCGCTCGACCAATAGCGTCGCCGTGGCCCCCAGCGGCTCGACCTCGTAGGTCCAGCCCGGCTTGGCCGCCTGACCCATGTGGTGGTCGATGACGTGGACGGCCGGCTGGGCGACGACGCCACGGACGTTGCTCAGGGCCTGCGTATCGACCAGGATAACGCTATCGACCTGGCGGCGTCGCCAGTCATCGGCGCGCGTGAAGGGCAGCGCGTCCCAGTAGAGATTGAGGAACTGCTGCACGTTGCGGTTGACGTGGTGGGGCAAGAGGGCCACGGCCGCCGGGTAGAGCTTCTTCGCGCCCAGCATGGAGGCGACGGCGTCGAAATCCGTCTTCTCATGGGTCAGAATGAGGGCCATGGTGGGATTATACACCATCGCCGGCGGCGCGCGGATTTGGGGACTATGCGTATTGACCGATGGCGAACATTTGTGCTATTATGCCAGTGCATAGAACGCTTGTTCTATCACCGATACTGACGGCATGTGTGTAGCCAGACGATATAGACTGACGAGAGGGAAAAGCGAGATGTTCAAGGAAGCGGGCAATCAAAGAGAAGTCCAGCTGCTGGGCCAGGGCGGAACTGTCTCGCGCAAGATGGTTATCGCCGTCATCCTCGGCGTGGCCCTCATTGCGTTCGAGATCTTCAACTTCGATACGACGCAGTACGCGCTCACCAACCTGCTGGGCGAAGTGCGCTTTGCCGGTGTCCTCTGGGCATCGATCCTGGCCATCGCCTTCTGCGCCATCGACTTCGCCGGGTTGGTGCGCATCTTCACGCCCCAGCGCGGCGCGGAGGAGCCACGCGCCGTCTGGTTCCTGACCGGGGCCTGGTTCCTGGGCACGATCGCCAACGCGGTCATGACCTGGTGGGCCGTGTCGCTGACGCTGCTGGGCCACGACTTCGGCAACGAGGTGCTCAGCCGCGCGACGCTGCTGCGCTACGTGCCCATCTTCGTGGCCATGCTGGTCTGGCTGACGCGCATCCTCTTCATCGGCGCGTTCTCCGTGGCCGGCGAGGATGTCCTCGACACTGCCCGCGCCGGTGACAGCGCGAGCAAGGCCGCCCGTCGCTCCGCGCCACAGCCCGCGCCGCAGCCCGCCCGCGCCGCCCGCCCGGAGCCACAGATGGCCA
>ERZ724513.667-NODE-667-length-17138-cov-4.573670_pt1 | contig 17138 bp, 11 predicted proteins | sample MGYA00376046_ERZ724513 | MGnify/ENA primary metagenome ERZ724513 (study PRJEB28724, sample SAMN07190883) | activated sludge metagenome | isolation source: activated sludge of sewage treatment plant in Hong Hong | place: Hong Kong | collected 2016-03-17 ...
CTGGCTTACGAATTCGCACTGGGCGAAGTGGTCCTCATTAAGGATGATCAAAGTCTCGGTGACCATCCTTTCTGCCGATTCGAGGAACGTGTGACTCTGTGCGCTGAGGCCATTGCCAAGGCTTCCCGGCAAACCGGCAGGCGCTGCCTCTACGCCCCACATGTTTCCGGCCCCTGGCCGACGCTGCTCGACCGGGCCTCCCTCGCGCAGAACGCGGGCGCGGGTGCGCTGCTTCTCTGTCCCGGACTCACAGGCTTTGACGCACTCGGCACTCTTGCCCGTCTCCCATTCCCCTCATTACCCCTGATCGCGCATCCGGACTTCCAAGGCAGTCACTTCGTCAACTCAGCCACCGGTATCGCCCCGGCAGTGCTCTTCGGTCTTTTCCCGAGGTTGGCCGGGGCTGATGTGTCAATTTATCCCACCTTCGGATTGGAGTATCCGATCTCGCAAGAGGATTGTCGGGGCATCGCCGCCTGCTGCCGAAGCAGCCTCGGCGCCTGTGCCCCGATCTTTCCGACGGCCGCAGGAAGAATGGAGGCCTCCCGGATCCATGAGATGCTCGCCTTCTACGGAACGGATGTGGTTTTTGTCCTGGGCAGCGAGCTACGTCGAGATCCGACTCGCATCCGAAGTGCCTGTCAGCAATTTATTCAGCTTCTCGAAGCCGAGGTCTCCCCATAATTCACATCTCCACTCATACTCAATGTATTGCATGCAACATGTTGTTATGCATCATGTTTTATCCATTAAAAAACTTGCTTGGCACTCATCTTTTCCTGACCGTCTTCATTGCCATTGGCAAGATACCCGGAGAGGTCACAGGGATATCCCATTGATTCATCAAGTTTTCTATGCCGGCCACCGATACAGGCCATAACCTGAAGTACGTATGCATAGTGAGCCTCCGTCCGTGTTTGGGCAATCATGGCCTTAGCTAAAACATCCGACGACTCCAGAAAACTCGATAAGTCCGACACCCTCGTGCTCAGCCCCGAGCGCCTTCGTGTGGGGATGTATGTTGATCTGAATTGCGGCTGGTTCAGACATCCCTTCCCCCGACGCTCGTTTAAACTCAGCTCCGCAAGCCAGATCGCCACGATCAAAGGGCTGGGACTTACTACCGTCCTGGTTTACCCCCGGGAATCAGATCCGGACCCGGACGCAGAGGGAACGCTGCTAGAAACGGATCCGGCGTCCACGGCGACTGTGGAACCGGATACGGGATCTGCTCCGGCAGCGGCCGCTGCCGATACGAATCCTCCCCCCTCGGACGAAGAGCTTCCCACGCATGGCGACTATCATCAGGCCGTAGAATTGGCTTCTGAAACCTACCGCCAGATGCTCGGGACCAGTAAAGACATGATGGACGCGCTCACAAGCGGATCTGAGGAAGGCATGCGTTCCGCGGAAACGATGATCGGCGGCATCAGCACGCTCTTGACCCATACCCAGGCCGCCGGCACCGTGGCGAGCGCCTTCGACCCCGAAGAAATCGGCGATGCGGGTGTGCTCCACTCTCTGAATGTCGCCACCCTCTCCATGATGGTCGCCCAGCAATTTGACATCGACCAGGACGCCCTACAGATGATCGGCCTCGCTGGCCTCTTGCTCGACATCGGCGAGCGGCGTATCCCGCGCCATATTTTGGATACACGCGCGCGACGGTCCGAAACGGAACATGTCAAATACCAGCTCCATCCCTATCTCGGCGTCGAGATGCTGCGAGGGTTTCCTGGAATTCCCGAAGAGGTGCTGGACGTGATCCGCAGCCACCATGAACGTCTGGATGGATCCGGCTATCCTGAAAAATTGAAAGGGGACCAGATTTCATTCCCGACGAGAATCGTCAGCGCCGTCGATCACTACGATACGCTGGTGAACAGTCTCTACGCCGAAGAGGCGCTGTCACCGGCCGAGGCGCTGGCGACCATGTACAAGCATGAAAAACAGCTGTTTTCGACCGAGGTCGTGGTGGCCCTGATCCACACGTTGGGCGTCTATCCCCCGGGGACCGTCGTGTCCCTGTCCGATGGGTCATTCGGCCTCGTCCTGAACATCAACTTCAAGAATCGCATGAAGCCGTTGGTATTGATGTATCATCCGACTCCGGGTCAGGAACCCCGTACAATCGATCTCCTGGGAGACCAAACACTCAGCATTCTCCGTGCCGTACCCCGCGAGGAACTCCCCCGCCCGATCGTCGAATTCTTCCGGCTAAAACGGTGGACCGGGTATTTCATCCAGGCCACCATGCGCACCGCCTGATGCACTGAGGACTGCCAAGCCTGATCACTGGCAGCGGCGCAGTGCAGTATGGTATCTCCCTGGCATGGCCCTACCCCGTGTGCTCCTGATCATTCCCCCGTTGACACAATTGAACACGCCGTATCCCGCAACGGCCTATCTCACAGGTTTCCTGCGATCGCGAGGGTATGAGGCGGAGCAGGCTGATCTCGGTCTCGAGATGATCCTTCGTCTCTTCTCGCGAGTTGGACTTCAGGAGGCGTTTCACCGCATCAAGGCCAGCCGAAGACCTTGGCGCGGAGAGGTGCAGCAATTCCTGGCGCTCGAAGACAGCTATCTGGCCACCATCGACCCGGTCATCGCCTTTCTTCAAGGAAAGGATCCGATGCTGGCCCCGCATCTCGCTCGCCCGGGATTCCTGCCGGAAGGTCCTCGCTTCGGCGCCGACGGGCGACCGGGATCGAGCCCGTTCCCCACTTCTCCAACCGACAGCGCCCGTCACCGCGCGACGCTGTACCTGGAAGATTTGACGGACCTCCTCTACGAAACCATCGCGCCCCATTTATTCCTGAATCGTTACGCTGAACAGATCATGCAAGCGACGTCCTCCTTCGACGGGATAGCAAAGGCTCTGGCCGAACCACTGAGCTTTACCGACGAACTCCTGCTCGAGGCGCTCGCGCCCCTTCTGGCCGGCAGTTCGCCGGATGTCGTGGGTCTCACCGTGCCGTTTCCCGGCAATCTCTTCGGTGCCTTGCGGATTGCTCAAGCCATCAAGGCACAGCGGCCTGCGACTGCCGTTGTCCTGGGCGGGGGCTATGTGAACACGGAGCTCCGGCGTCTCAAGGATCCACGACTGTTTCGATACGTGGACTACGTCACGCTGGATGACGGCGAACGCCCATTTCTCTGCCTGCTCGACTTCCTGGCAGGCGGGCGGTCACAAGCTACCCTCTGCCGAACGTTTGTGCTGGCCGACGGGCAGGTTGTATTTCAAAACGGCAATACGGAGCCGGACCTATCCATGCACGAACTCGGGACGCCGACCTACAACGGACTCCCGCTCGGCCGTTATCTCTCGATCCTCGACAGCCTCAATCCCATGCACCGGCTCTGGTCGGAAGGCCATTGGAACAAACTCACCGTCGCGCACGGCTGTTATTGGAAACAATGCACGTTCTGCGATGTGGGGCTGAACTACATTGCACGCTATGAGATGACGCCCACCGATGTCCTGATCAGGCAGATCGAGGCCCTGATCCGAGAGACAGGCCAGCGCGGTTTTCACTTCGTCGACGAAGCCGCGCCGCCGGCTGCACTGAAAGCGCTCGCACTTCGCTTGCTCGAAACGAATCAGACCATTTCCTGGTGGGGAAACATTCGCTTCGAGGAAGCATTTTCACCGGACCTGGCAAGACTGTTGGCGGCTTCCGGCTGCATAGCCCTCACGGCCGGACTTGAAGCAGCCTCAGACCGTTTACTCCGGCAAATGAAAAAGGGGATCACCGTAGACCAAACGGCCAGAGTCGCCGCGGCATTCCGCCATGCCGGCATTCTGGTCCACGCGTATCTTATGTACGGCCTGCCGGGTGAGAGCATCGCCGACACGGTAGACTCTCTCGAGCGTGTCCGGCAATTATTTGCAAACAATTTGTTGCAGTCGGCATTCTGGCACCGTTTTACCGCCACCGCCCACAGCCCCGTGGGACTCAATCCCGCCGCAGAGGGTATCACCATCCTCGGGCCAACATTCGAAGGGTTTGCCGAGAACGATCTTCGCCATGCCGACCCGCATGCCTCATGCCCGCCATGGCTTGGCGAAGGCCTCCGGACAGCTATCCTGAATTACATCGAACAGGCGGGACTGACCGTGCCGGTCCAACAATGGTTTCCACAAGCCGTACAAGCTCCTCGCGTGGCGAAAACATGGCTGACACGGGCCCTGGCCGACGCCGTCCCTGAACCATTGACCGCCGAGCGGCGGTGCGTCTGGATCGGTGGACGGCCCGTCGTGGCGGCAAAGGGCACCACGCGCGTGAAGATTATTCTGCCGACCCGCATGGAAGACTTCTCGATCAGTGTCTCCTCAGATCAGGTCGACTGGCTCATGGATCTATTGCAGAACGCCAGTCCCTCCCTGCACCGCACAGACCGCGACTACCCCCGCTTCGCCGAGGCGAGGGAGCGGTTTCCCCACACCGGCGCACGCGGATTTGATCGGTTTGCCAGGACTGCTGCCTGGCATAACGCTCGCCAGGCTGGGCTGCTCCTGGTCTGAGTCGAAGCCATTCGCATTCGCGGTCCACTCCCTACCTGTTTATTCACAATCAGAACGGCGACGCCTCCTACCACGGAGCACTCGCTGCATCATTCTGAGACAGGTGTTCGATGCTGATACGGAATCTGAGCATCCGTGTAGTACGTATTAGTATTTTGATGTAGCGTGTCACGAAATGAGAATTACGCGTTGACATTCATACGTATCTCAACTACATGTGTTCTCTACGTATCACATATTTTACGGAGGACACGTATCCATGATGACTCCTCGATTGCTAACCCTTTTGATGGCGACCGGCATCGTCTGCGCCGCGCCACTTTCGGCTTCAGCCATCGCCGTCTATTCATCCTCCGGCTCGAATGCCGCGTCGATTCAAGGTTCTGTCGATGGATTTCGGGCTGATCTCGGGACAAATAACCTGGCTAATGCCCCGGCAACCGGCGGACGCCGCGAGATTAATTGGGATGGAGTGCCTGCTGGTTTCTCTGACCCGAATCACCTACCCGGCAACTTCTTCAACTCCAACTCGCCACGTGGCGCCGTGTTCGAGACCCCGGGGTCGGGATTCAAAGTCAGCGCAAACACCGGCGTCGGAACGCCCGAACGTTTCGGCAGCATCAATCCCTCCTTCCCCTCCAGCTTTTCCGTCTTCAGTTCGCAGAAACTGTTTACCGCCATCGATAGCAATATTGTCGATGTGAAGTTCTTTGTGCCCGGCACCGCTCAGGCGGCCAATGTTCGCGGGTTCGGTTCGGTCTTCACGGATGTCGATCTCTTAGGACCGACCACGGTTGAGTTCTTCGACATGAACAATAACCTGCTCTCGAAGCAGACCGTGCTCAATACGCCCGGCGCCACAAGCCTGTCGTTCCTGGGCGTGTCACTGGAGCAAGCCATCATCAATCGGGTCCGCATCACCGCGGGAAATGCCGCCCTCTCGAATTTAGACGGCTTCGACTTTGTCGCGATGGATGATTTCATCTACGGCGAACCGCAAGCGGTGCCCGCTCCCGCTGCCGTGCTGTTGCTTGCAAGCGGCTTGGCTGCGTTAGTGTGGGCACGGCGGAATTCTCTGCTCCCGGAATAGTTTTCAGAGATTCGCCTCTCTCAAAGACAAGGGGGGAGTCGGCACTATGCCGACTCCCCCCTTGTCTTTCTTCCTCAAATGTACTGACTCAAGCGGCTCAGGCACTCAAACGTCAAGAGGAGTTCGAAATGCAGTGACTGCTGCCGCTACTTGTTGGGTTGCGGTGTCAGGCGCAGATACGGCTTCACCGACTTGAAGCCCTTGGGGAACAAGGTCTTGGCTTCCGCATCGTTCACTGCCGGGGTAATGATGCAATCCTGCCCGTCTTTCCAGTTGACCGGCGTCGCCACTTTATACTTGGCAGTCAGTTGCAGGGAATCGACCACCCGCAGCAATTCATCGAAATTCCTTCCGCAAGACGCCGGATAGGTCAGCATCAACTTGATCTTTTTGTCAGGCCCGATGACGAACACGGATCGCACCGTCATGCTGTCGAGCGAATTCGGGTGGATCATATCGTACAGGTTGGCGACCTTCTTTTCAGGATCGGCGATGATGGGATAGGTCACGGTGCAGTTTTGCGTCTCGTTGATGTCCTTCATCCACCCGCGATGCGAATCGAGCGGGTCCACGCTGATGGCAAGGATTTTCACGCCACGCTTATCGAATTCGCCCTTGATGCGGGCCATGTAGCCCAATTCCGTCGTGCAGACCGGGGTATAGTCCTTCGGATGGGAAAACAAAATCCCCCACCCGTTCCCCAGCCACTCATGGAAGTTAATCGTCCCGTCAGTGGTTTCCGCTGTAAAATTCGGGGCATCGTCGCCCAATCGTAATCCCATGATTTCCCTCCTTAGGTATCCCGTCAAACGTGGTGAAATAACTGACACATGAAAGCCGACAATGGCGTAAGACTACCGTTTCTGAGCGGCGAGGCGCAAGCAGGAAGGGTACTGACATGCACTGTCGGATAATCACCCCTCTCTCAAGTTTCCGCTCGTGCATCCGATAAGGGACACAGGTGCCAAAGGAGTTCGCATGGACAACATGAGACAACCTGCGACCGGACTCAGGATTGCCAACGATCCCATGTACCGGTTACTCCGCGAGGGGTGCATCAAGGAATTTAATGTCAAACGTGCGGCGGGGGAACCGGTCGACCTCACGCGTTGCGACCTGCGCGGACTGGATTTGCGCGGGCTGGAAGTCGATGGCTTGGACTTCAGCGAATGTTACTTCCGGCAGGCGGACCTTCGCGGCATCGATTTCCGCAAGGCCAAGCTGGAAGGCGCCAGCATCAACGCCGCCAAAATCTCAGGTGCCTACTTCCCCATCGAATTAACCGCCAGCGAAATCGAACTGTCGCTCCTGCACGGCACGCGGATGCGGTACCAGCCCAAACCCTAGCCTGCACCGATCAGTCAGCTTCCGGTCAAACTGAGATGCACCCGAATCTGCGGCTTGTCCGATGCCGCCAGTTCGGCCTCGACCAAAAATACCCGTTCATCCGGCAAGTGTCCCTGCGCGATCAGATGTTCGCGGATGGCTTTCGCCCGCTCCTGGGCCAAACCACGCAGTTCAGCATCCTCTACCGTCATGGCCGGAAAGAGCTGCTGCCGGAGTTCGTCGGCCGTCAACACCCGCTCAACGGATTTTCCTCCGGGAAGCTCCTCCCGCTTCATGGGCTGCTTGCCCAACTTCTCCGCATACAAATCACTGAGCAGTTCGAATTCCCGCGAGGGAGAGGGCACGGCTTGCAGGTTTTTCGTCCCTCCCTTCGTAAACCGCCGCAGGACTTCGTCCGCAATCTTCTGCAGGGCAAGGGCCTGTCGATCTCGCACGGGATCAGCCACTCCCGTGACATCTACCCGGAGCGCCGGCCGCTCTTCTAAGGCTTTGGCAATTGACTCCAGCTTCCGCTGTTCTGGCTCCGCAAGGCTGTCGCTTCCCGCCTGAAACTCCACAAACTGTAGGTCCTCTCCCCCGCCGCCGACGAGTCCCCCCAAGGCCGAAAACGGAGAGGTGACGACTTTGGTGAGCAGGTTCACCAGGGCGTTCAGGACGACCCGGCCGTACCGGAAATCCGGTTCGTTCAAATCTCCTCGCACCGGCATATCGATATCGATCCGGCCCCGCCGGTCTTTCAAGAGACCCACGGCCAAGCGAACCGGCAGCGTCGTGGCATCCGGGCTGTCGGTTTTGTCTCCGAACGTCAACTGATCGACCAGCACCTTATTTTCCCCGACCAATTGCTTCTTGGAGATCTGATACATGAGGTCCAGCGACAGTTTCCCCTTGGTGATAGGATAGCCCGCGAACTTCCCCGCATAGGGTGACACTGACGTCAAATCCACACCCTGGAACACAAACGTCAGATGCGTAAAGGTGTCTTCACTGAGTGGATTGATCTGGCCCTGGATCTTCAGCGGGGCAACCTCGTCGACTTTCCCCGTCAAGGCCACCTCAGCCTTGGCGATCTGCCGTGAAGAGAGGCCTTTGATGGTGCCGGTCAGGTCTGTGATTCCCGTGCTCACAGCTGGAACGATCGATTCATCGCTGAACGTCGCCGACAAGTTCGTCAACCTGACGACAGCGATCTCAACGGGAGTCGGCGTCGCGGGCTTCTTTGGGGCCTCCGGCTCCACGGGCTTCGATGCTGGTGCCGGCGGGGTATCGGATGGACGGAGTACTCGTGACAGGTTGGTACTCCCGTCCTTATCGGTGATCAGCCGGAACGCCGGATCTCGCAACGCAATCTCGCCAATTTTTACCGTGGTGGGCGCCACATCCAGCGCCATCTTGCTCAGGCTGAGCGCTGTCCACCCGAGAAACTCTTTCGTCGAGGCGCGGTCGGCTACGTGAAGATTGTTGAGCCCGGCTTGGCCTCTGTACTGCAACATTGGCTCTGATTCGTGGCGGCTCCGATAGACGAGGTCTCCGTCCAACATCAATTCACCGTCCCTGACCTCGAGCTGAACGAACCGATCCAGATAGGGTTGGAAGGGCCGGAGACCGATATGATCGAGCTTGAGCGCCAGCGCCGCTTGAAGGGAATCGAGGCGGAGTGTTCCCTTGGCTTCCAAGGCGCCCTGCTGATTGAGTCGGAAACCGGCCGTGACCGGCACCGCGCCCTTAAATGGCACATGTACGTCGCCCGCGGTCAGATGCACATCGTCGAGCAGCAGTTCGACCGGCGTCGCGAGGCTTCGATCTTCAAAGGCCACCTGGGTATTCGCAACCTCAACCGACTGCACCGCCACTTTCCACGCTTGACCTGCATCCGGCGCAGGAGGCTCAGACGGTGGCGAAGCGTCCGCCGTGGCGGCAACCGGCGCAAACAGGGGTTGAAAGTTCACCACCTTATCCTGCCCGAGCCACGCCCGAACCTCCGCTCCGGTCAATGCCACAGTGCCGATTCCCAACTCCCGCTTGGACAAATCCATGTTGATGCCCTCTACGCCGAACGAGGGCACGGTCACCACCGGATCTCGACTCCCCGCTTCAGATAGCCGGAAATCCGCCAACTGCACCTTGCCCTCGGTCACCTGCAAGTTAATGGGGGCAAGATGTGTGTCGAAGTGATATCGGACATCGACCAATAATGTCCCACTCAAGATATCGAATCGAAACCGGTCACGAAGACTCGGCCAAAACGTTTTTAAGCCGACATGCGAGAGAGAGACATGTCCATCCGATTCGAGTGGATCGAGGTGCAAGGTGCCCTCCCAGGCCAGCACTTCACCTTCCCCGAACTCCGCCGTAAACGCGTAGGCGTTTTCGCCCCTCCCCCTGCTGGTGAAGTTCCGTACCGAAATTTCAATGGGCACGACATCGATGGTCACCGGCCGTTTCTTGGAATCGTCCCGGTACTCAATCACGCCACGCTGAATACTCAGCTGCCGAATCTCTACGGACGGCATCGGTTCTTTGCGAGGCTGCTCCACCGGTGACGCGGGCCGATCAGCCTCTGGGGAACCGGGTGGCACCAGGCCAAGAAGATTAAGCTTCCCGTCCGCCTGCAGATGCACGAGGCCAAACGGAAGGGTGAGACGGATCTCGTCGAACAGGTATGACGAGCGAACTAACGAGGTGGCTTCAAAGTCTACAAACAATTCCTGAAACCCGATCATCGGGGTGTGGTCCGGCTCCTGAATCTCAAAACCGGTGAGCCCGATAGAAAAGGTGAACGGATTGAGCCGCATATCGCCCAAGACGACGGGATGGGCCAACCGTTCAGATAAAGCAGGAATGCCGTAGGTCTTCACTGCGTAAGGGGCGACGACAAACCCTAACAGCGCATACAACGCCACCAAGCCGCTGAGCACATACAGGAGAAGTCGATAGCGGGAGAGGAACGTCATGTCAGGCACACATCGGGAAGGCGGGGGTACCGGCTGAAATCGAGCCAGCAACCCTCTGCTTGCAAAGTCCTTTGAACTGCAGCGTGAGTAAACGGATCGAATGCGAAGGATAACTACTAAGACCGCCTAGAACAAGGAGAAAATGTCTCATGGATTACAACTACGTGCCATCCATACACTGTCAACCGGGAAGAAAAATCGGAAATGGAGGGAATGTTGAGGGCTTTATGCACCATGTCGATTTGCGAACCGGACGACGACTACTAGGTGAAGAGTGGAATATACAAGAAAGGAGAAATCATATGCGCTTCTTAGTACTCATGATCCCAGGCGTCTATCAGCCCAATACTAACAGGCAGCCGAAGGCCAATTTTACGCCTACTGCAGAGATGATGGCGAAGATGGGCAGGTTCAACGAGGAACTCAAACAGGCCGGTGCGCTGCTTTCATTGGATGGACTGCAGCCGCTCGCGACCGGCGCCCGCCTGGCATTCTCCAACGGTAAGGCCAGCGTGACTGATGGTCCTGCCGTGGACGCCAAGGAAGTGGTCGGAGGCTTTTGGATGCTGCAGGCTACATCAAAGCAACAGGTCATCGATTGGATGACACGCTGCCCGGCGCTGGATGGCGACGTGATCGAAATTCGGCAGGTCTTCGAATTGTCCGATTTTCAGGAGGATGTTCAAGCAACGGCGAAAAAACATGGTTGAGTGGCAGCGGGTTGCAGAACTGGACGCAAGAGTGCCTATCCTGCTGGGAGCCTGTGATTCACGTAAAACCGAAACATGAAGGAGAGAACGATATGACCAAGCCAGCAAAGAATACCATTTGCCTGTGGTACGACCGCGATGCCGAGGAGGCGGCGCGTTTTTACGCCAAGACCTTTCCCGACTCCTTCGTGGGCGCCGTCCATAGGGCACCCGGAGACTATCCTTCCGGCAAGAAAGGCGATGTGCTGACTGTTGAATTTACCGTGATGGGCATTCCCTGCCTTGGGCTCAATGGCGGGCCCGCCTTCAAGCACAACGAAGCATTCTCGTTTCAGGTTGCGACCACCGATCAGGCCGAAACGGATCGATACTGGCAGGCGATCGTCAACAACGGGGGCGAAGAAAGCGAATGCGGCTGGTGCAAAGACAAATGGGGCCTGTCGTGGCAGATCACGCCGGTAGTCTTGACGGACGCGGTTACGAATTCCGATCCCGCCGTCGCCAAGCGCGCATTCGATGCCATGATGCAAATGGGAAAGATCGACGTCGCGACAATCGAGGCAGCTGTTCGAGGTTCCAAAACCTAGGGTAGAGTCTCTTGTGGTGCGCCCGGCTGGAATCGAACCAGCGACCCTCAGCTTAGAAGATCCACCGGACAGCACGGGGATTAAGAAAGACGGAGTAGTAAGGATAGCCCTAATGCCACATGGATAAGGGGATAATGGTTGTTGCAGTGTTACGGAGTGGGATTATGTAAGACTGGCAACTGGGAGCAAAATTAGGAGTCAACCGGGAGTAAAACGGCACCCCTGTCGCTGAGGTATTTAGCTACAACCCTCTGAATTCAAAATGGCCCGAAACGCATCAACCATCGTCGGTGTGGCTGCGACTTAGGCGGAGGGCTTACTTCCGAACAGTTTTAACATCAGGCCTGCTCTACTCCCTTTCAACCCTGCATCCTAAGAGGTACGAAGACGCGGATCATTCTGCGTGAGATCGGCGTCACATCAGCCCGGGGGAGATCGAGCCATGTACAACCTTCAACTTCGCTCGCCGCCCCATAGCGAAACAGACAGCACTCTCCAATGCGTCCCATCGCATTCGGAGGCCACTTCGTTTTGAAAAAAAAGACATTGTACGTGCACCTATCCGAGGCTTGACGGCGATAGAAGTACTCCGTTTCCCAAACGGCACAGATGATGCACGCCATAGAGTTGGCACTTCTTCAGCAGTGGGTGGTTATTTCCGTGCACGGATTGCATATGCTCAGGGATGAAATTTCGAGGCATCCGCTCATCCCTCTCGGTTATCCACGAAGGATGCCCTCCACATCCTAAGGGAGCTGCGGCCATGAAAATCACCCTCAGCATCATCAAGGCGGACATCGGGTCCATCGGTGGCCACATTTGTCCCTCGCAGCAATTGCTACAAACCGTGAGGAGCTATATTGCCCAACACGGTTCACCGTTGCTCATCGACCATTATCTTAGTAGTACGGGTGATGATATCGCCATTCTCATGAGCCACACGCACGGCCCCGGGCATGAAGCGATTCACAAACTAGCCTGGGACGCCTTTGTCGCTGGGACGGAGGTGGCTAAAAAGCAGGGTCTATACGGTGCCGGACAGGATTTGTTGAAGGACGCCTTTTCAGGCAATGTGCACGGCATGGGGCCAGCGGTGGCGGAGATGGAATTCGACGAACGGCCAAACGAACCCTTTTTGTTTTTCGCGGCCGACAAGACAGACCCCGGGGCCTTTAATCTCCCGCTATATCTTGCCTTCGCCGACCCTATGAACACTCCGGGTTTGATGCTGGCACCCAACATGGCGCAAGGCTTTCGTTTCGTCATAATGGACGTTAATCATACGGATGGCGACCGAATCATCGAGCTTTCTGCCCCGAAAGATTTGTACGAGATTGCAGCATTGCTGCGGGACACCGAGCGCTACGTCGTGGAGTCAATATGGTCCCTCTCCAGCGGCGAACAAGCCGTGGCGGCTTCCACTTCTCGGCTGCATAACATCGCTGGCAAGTATACCGGCAAGGACGATCCGGTGATGCTCGTCCGGGTGCAAAAGGATTTCCCTGCCACCGGTGAGGTGTTGGCACCATATGCCATTGGCCCGTATGTAGCAGGGGGGATGCGGGGTTCTCACCAAATGCCTTTGATGCCAGTACCTCTTCAGTCTGGCATCAGCTATTTCGACGGTCCGCCAGTGATTACCTGTGCGGCCTTTGCCATGCATGCGGGGCGGCTTACCGAGCCTGTGGATACGTTTGTCCACCCATTTTGGGACCGGGTCCGCGACAACGTCTCAGAGAAAGCCATCAGCATGCGACGCCAGGGGTTCTTCGGTGCGGCCATGCTACCTATGGCAGAATTGGAATATACGGGTATTATGGAAAAACTGAAGGGTCTTGACGCAAGTTTCAAGGTACGTAAGGCCTAATCCACTCCTTCAATCAATTTTTGGGATTTCCTGATATCCATGAGAAGAGAGGACAGTCGGCCGCGCAAGAAGCGCTGTAACACAGCGACCCCGGGTCGGCCTCTATGATCCTGCACAATGCCAATCAGCCACATTATCGTCGCTTAAGGCAGGGATTAGGCTTTTATGCAATCTCCCATCGCACCATCCGGAATGTTGAGTCCATCCGTCAAAACCTTTTGGATGGCTTGATATAGCGCTTTTGCCGCCGTCTCCTTGGGTAATAAGATAGCCGCACCGGCGGCCCTCATTGCGCGATCAGTCTCTGGACTCGCATGCACCGACAACCCAATCACGCTCGTGTCTGTCAAACGAGACTTGATCACCGCCGTCGCTTCAATGCCGTTCATTCTAGGCATATTCACATCCATGATGATGAGGCGCGGCCGAAGTCGTTCCGCTAACTCAACAGCTTCCTGGCCATCGGACGCTTCGCCTACGACATCAATGTTTGCAAAAGTGGTTAGGAGACTCCGCAAACCCTGACGCATCATGGGATGGTCATCGACCAATAACGTGCGAATCGGTGCGGTGACATTTAGAGAAGGAGGAGCAGAATCGGAATGAGCCTGAATAACCGTCGCCCCTCCCTTCACGGGCTGTAGGCCGGTCGCACTGCTGGTCAATGGCAGCAACAGCCTGGCTATGGTACCGTAACCAGGCCGGGATTGGACATTGAGCATTCCACCAAGCGCCGTCATGCGTTCTTGAATACTAAAAAGTCCGAATTTTGACGAAAGAGTTTCGTCCGCATTAGAAGTGGCGATGAACCCGACACCATCATCCTGCACCTCGATGCATAAATTGCCCTCATCTCGATGGAGACGAACCACCACTTCATTGCACCTCGCATGCTTCAGCGCATTCATGAGTAGCTCTCGGACAGATTGGAAAAGTAGCACGCTTGAATCTTCTGATAGTGTCGTCTCAACGCCTTTGGTCGCAACTACTCGGACCGCTAGACCATGCCGTTGCATTTCCTCGCCGAGCCAGGTCAGGCCAGCAACGAGGCCATGATCCTGTAAAACTCGTGGACTCAATTCAGCGATCAACGTCCGGCTGTAATTTAGCGCTTGGTTCAGCAAATCCTCAGTCTGCCGGATTTTTTCGCCAACATCAGACGTCAAAGATCCACGACTCACTTGCCCGAGGTAGAGTTGACAGAGCACGAGCCATTGCGCCAGAGAATCATGCAGCTCGCCGGCGAGACGCTTCCGTTCTCGTTGCTCGGCCAAATTGAGCTGAGCCGCCAGTGACCGTAGTCGTTCTTGTGACAGCACGAGTTCCTGCGTGCGCGCCTGGACTACATGCTCCAATTCTTCCGCAGACGTCCGCAAGTCAGCTTCGGTCTTCCGACGCTCAGTGATATCGTAATTTAAGCCCACCATACGCACTGCCTGTCCTGTCTCGTTCTTGAGTGTCGCACCGACGCCGGCAATCCAACGCTCCGCGCTATGTGGCTGCACGATCCTGAATTCGCATGCAAACGAACCAGTGGTTTCGGCGCGTGCAGTCGCGGCCCTAAGCGGTCCTACGTCGTCTGGATGCACGAGCTCGTACCACTTGTTCATATCCACCGGTTCGTCGGTTTTGGACATACCGAACAAATCACACTGTCTTGCGTCCCAGGTGACACTTCCTGTCAAAAGGTCGATGTCCCAGGCGCCCATCTGGCCTGCCGATAAGGCTAGACGTAGCCGTTGTTCACTCTGACGCAGTTTTTCTTCGGCCTGTTTCCGTACAGTTATGTCATTGAAGATGATGCCGACTTTTCGTTCATATTCTTCGCCCACCCGATAGGCATACCCTTCATACCACCGGTGTAATTCGACAGCTGGATATTCAAACCGCTTCGGTTCTCCGCTCAACGCAATGGTGCCGAACAAGTCGAACCAATGCATCTCATGCTGCGGGGCAATCTCCCGCATGCGTTGACCCCGTGCATTCTGAATCCCGGTCTGTCGTTCAAACGCCGGATTCGTCTCCAAGAAGCGAAAATCCACCGCCCCCATATGTTCATCAAACATCACCTCAATGATACAGAATCCCTCATCAATCGAGTCATACAAAGCGCGATATCGTGCTTCGGATTGCTTCAACGCAGCATGGGCATTCCGCAGCTCAGTAATATCTGTGTTTGTTCCAAACCAACGAGTGATAGAGCCACTATTGTCACGAATGGGTACTGCTCGAGAGAGAAACCATCGATACATGCCATCTTTACCGCGCAATGGAAACGTATCTTCCCACGGCTCGCCTGTGGCATGAGCCTTTCGCCATGTCTCCATCACGTGGTCGAGATAGTCTGGATGATGCACCTTCTGCCAACCCCAGCCCTTCATCTCCTCGTACGTCGTGCCCGTATACTCGTACCAACGTCGGTTGTACCAAAAGAGCCATCCGCTGGCATCGGCCATCCAGGCGAATTGCGACATATTGTCGGCCAATGTACGAAACCGTTCCTCACTCTCGACCAGCTGCGCCTCGGCACGCCTGCGCTCGGTAATATCGACACACGATCCGATATAACCAAGAAACGTACCGTCTGGATCCAGGCGTGGACATCCTTGGTCCAACAGCCATCGGTATTCTTGGTCACGGCGACGGAGGCGATATTCCATAGTGAACGTCTCGCGAGCATCGAATGCGCTTTCATACACCTGGAGACATTGGGCGAGATCCTCAGCATGGACGAGCTCCATCCATCCCTCGCCAAGCTCATCGTCCATCGTACGACCGGTGAACTCGAGCCACGCTTTATTGAACCAAATACAGCGTTTGGTCATGTCGGACATCCAGATCATGACTGGGGCAGTATTAGCGACTGATCGAAAACGTGTTTCGCTTTCGCGCAAGGCTAGTTCCACCCGTTCTCGCACAACGATTTCTTGCTGCAATCCACTGGTGATGCGTTCCGCATGCCGCCTGAATGCGCGCAGGGTTTGCCCAAAACCGACAATGGCGAGCGTGGTTAGAAGGTACATTGTCAATCCGACGTAATTGGCTTGCCCGACCAATACGAATGAGTAGCGAGGCTCCAGAAAAAAATAATCCGCCGCTAATCCACCGAGAATGACAGCCGCCAACGACGGCCCTAGATCGGTGCAAAATGTGGCCAGAGCCACACCAGCGAAAAACGTGACATAAGGAAGCTGATCGCCAATGAACGGCTCGAGAAGAAAGCGGGCCAGCAGAGCACTAAGGGTAATGACAACCGCCAGGCCGTAGTCCTTGGCGGCGCGAAGTCGAGGGGAGCCCCACGGGAGATGCATCCTACTCTCCTCTTCTGAAGGGAACGTACACGCGGATAGGTTGGCGTTCGTACGGTGAACAACGAGGGATCACCCTAGGTTAATCCCTAGTCTTCACTTGTGCAAGCATCGAAATGCGAAACTGGATGTTCGTGTTGCTATAGAAGCCTATTGGGCGTCCCTGCCAGGGCGATCCTAGCTTGGCTGTCAGAGGTCCTAGTTAATGGGGGCAAGGAATCCGAGAGGAGTAATACTGGAACACATTGTTAGGTCCAACTCAAAACCAAACTATAGCAATAAAAAAGTCTCATTGTGCTTTGTTGAAGAGTACTGTTAAGAACGAAGCCCTTCGACTTACCTATCGCGCGAACCGGAAGGCTAAAGTCGGTCAGAGCATGCTCGATTCGTAGCAGGGCTTGAGGACCTCTCTGATGTCGGGCGATTGGCCTGGTATCTGAACCAGATCTCCCACGTCACATTGTTGTCTCGAAAACAGATCCGTACCCACGCTCGTTCGAATTGGCAGAACTCACACAAGCCGTTCCTTCGTATGTTCAGGATAGAGTAGGAGTTTGAATACCGCTGTGTTCCGCCTCTTAGCCCAGTCCGAGGACTACATTCGCCGTTGTCTGGAATATGCCAAGATCTATTTAGCGATCAGGCGGGACCAGGTAGCGTGGATTGCTCCCCATCTGATGGTTGACCGCAACCCGATGAGCGGCGTGAAATTCTTTCCAGAGGCCATCAAGACCCGGTTTCTCACAGACG